>Ga0255338_1001080_pt1 | contig 59211 bp, 55 predicted proteins | sample MeOH1_35cm_T4_19_FD_203715 | JGI IMG/M metagenome (GOLD analysis project Ga0255338, IMG submission 203715) | Sandy soil microbial communities from University of British Columbia, Vancouver, Canada - MeOH1_35cm_T4_195 | ecosystem: Engineered > Artificial ecosystem > Sand microcosm > Unclassified ... | reverse complement strand
AGGGCGTGGACCATGCGAGCGACGACCACCTGAACACCGGCGCCGGCGACCAGGGCCTGATGTTCGGCTATGCCTGCGACGAGACGCCGGAGCTGATGCCCGCGCCGATCTACTACGCCCACCGCCTGGTGGAGCGCCAGGCCCAGCTGCGCAAGGACGGCCGCCTCCCCTTCCTGCGCCCGGACGCGAAGAGCCAGGTGACCATGCGCTATGTGGACGGCAAGCCCCACAGCGTCGACACCGTGGTGCTGTCGTCGCAGCACAGCCCCGAACAGAGCGACGGCAAGCACATGAAGGCCTCGTTCGTCGAAGCGGTGATCGAGGAGATCATCAAGCCGGTGCTGCCCAGGGAGTGGCTGAAGGACACGCGCTACCTGATCAACCCCACGGGCCGCTTCGTGATCGGCGGGCCGCAGGGCGACTGCGGCCTCACCGGCCGCAAGATCATCGTCGACACCTACGGCGGCGCCTGCCCGCACGGCGGCGGCGCGTTCTCGGGCAAGGACCCGAGCAAGGTGGACCGCTCGGCCGCCTATGCGGCGCGCTACGTCGCCAAGAACATCGTGGCCGCCGGGCTCGCGCGCCAGTGCCAGATCCAGGTCGCGTACGCCATCGGCGTCGCCAAGCCGATGAACGTCACGGTCTACACCGAAGGCACCGGTGCCATTGCGGACGACCAGATCGCCTCCCTGGTGCACGATCACTTCGACCTGCGCCCCAAGGGCATCATCCAGATGCTCGACCTGCTGCGCCCGATCTACGAGAAGACCGCCGCCTACGGCCACTTCGGCCGCGAAGAGCCGGAATTCACGTGGGAGCGCACCGACCGGGCCGCGCAGCTGCGTGCCGCGGCGGGGCTCAAGTAGGCGCCTAATCGATCATGGCCTGTTGCCGCTCATGCTCGCCTCGCTTCATCGCGACGTAGGTTGAGCGGTCCATCTCCCGCAGCTGGCGCGGATAGCGCTCCGTGTTGTTGAACCAGGTCTGGATTCGCTTTTCCACGCGCTGGTCCGGCGCGGATTTCAGCGATGCCAGGTAGACGTCGATCGCAAGGTAGTAGCGCATCACGTTGCGCTCGATCGCGCCCCGCACGCCGCCGATGTACACCGGCTGCCCGCCGGGGTCCTTCGCGGTCACCGTGAATCCCACCTTGTCCGCTCCCGCGGTCGCCAGGTACGCCCGCATCGCGAAGCGTCCCATCGCCCCGAAGCTGTACGAATAGCTCAGGTGCATGAAAGTCCGCCCCTTGTCCAGCGGCACGGCGGCCAAGGCGATGCGGTAGTCGCTGGTGCCGACCGGCCCGCTGGCCGCGTTCAGGCGGCTCTCGAAATACCCGGGCGTCGCCGCCACCTGGCGCAGCCCGAAATTCACGCGGTACGCGTCCTGGACCGGCTGGTCGAATTTGCGGCCGATGCGCACCTGGAGCACGGCGCCGCCGCTGCCCTCGACCGCATGGCAGTACTTGGTGTTGAAAGGCAGGATCAGGATGTCGCACCAGTCCGAAGGATCCTTCAATGCGGTGCTCAGGTCGTTGAAGGGATGATCCAGCACGGCGTACACCTCGCCGCGCAAGGTTTCGCCGGACTGCGAGGAAACGATGTGCAGCGGGCGCTGGAAGTTGTTGTCCTGCAGTTCATGTCGCAGCTGGTCGTACTTCGCGCGCAACTCGGCGGCGGGGTCGCCGGCCGTCGCGGTCACCGCGGCGGCGCCGAGGACCAACGCGAGTCCCAGCTTGACGAGGCGACGCCCCGCGGCGGCGGCTTGCCGGAGCGTCCTCATGCGTGGTGCCTCGCGGTGTGCAATTCGGGCGAAAGGCTGCGGCCGTGCGCTGCCTGCTCCTCGATCACGCGCTCCACGTCGAACTGGATGCCGCCCATGAACAGGGAGTGCGGCTGCACCGCATAGAGGAAGCGGCCGCGCTGGCCGAGTTCGAGGCACAGCCGCAGCTCGGGTTGCGGCACTTGCTCCCAGGCCCGGATCAGCCGGGTGCGCACCAGGTTGTCGCTGCACTGCAGGAAGCGCAGCTTGTGGTGGTTGCGCGCGAGGCTCACGGCATCGAGGTAGGCGGCGGCGCTCTTGTTGCGGGTGTGGAAATTAGGGGTGAGGTCGATGCTGAGGGTCAGCACGCGGTCGTCGACTTCGAGCGTGAAGTTGCGCCCCAGCAGGCCATCGCTCGCCTCGCCGTACTTGTACGCGAGGTGCAGGTGCGAGGGGGTCTTGCGCAGGGAATATTTCATGGCTTGCCGGATGCTCCACAGAGTGCGCCGCGCCGCGCGACGCCGCTGTAGGACAACGCAGCATTCACCTGTGGGTTGCCCCGAAGCCTCGCGTGCCGGTCGATGGGGCGCTCTCCTACAGCCACTCTCCCGTTTGACTGACTACCCGTCCATGGGGTCGGCCGAAGATGAGAAATGCACATGCCTATCCATCCACAGACAAGGAGCAAACAATGGCTGCTGAAGACAAGGACCTCAATCGCGACCCCATCACCGACGAGCCGGGCGCGCATCCGGTAGGCACCGGCATCGGGGCAACGGGCGGTGCGGTCGCGGGCGCCGCGGCGGGCTCGATCGGCGGGCCGATCGGCGCTGCCGTGGGCGGCGTGGTCGGCGCCGTGGTGGGCGGCCTGGCGGGCAAAGCCGCGGGCGAGGCCATCAACCCGACGGCCGAGGAAGCCTACTGGCGCGAAAACTACGCGCGCGAGCCGTACTACCAGCAGGGCCGCACCTTCGACGACTACGCACCGGCCTATCGCCTGGGCCTGACCGGGCGCACGCGCTACGAGGGCGGATGGGACAGCGCCGAGCCGCAACTGGCCTCGCAGTGGGAATCGGCGCGCGCGGGTTCCAGCCTCGACTGGCAGCAGGCCCAGCCGGCCAGCCGCGCCGCGTGGGACCGCGTGGATTCCAGCCGAATGAACATGACTGACGGCATGCGTACCGGCGGTGCGGCCGCGGCCGTCGGCGCCGCCCAGAGCGCAGGCAACCAGGGCGGCGACCGCGACGACGTGATCGACGCGCTCAACGACCTCGCCGAGTGCTGCAAGGACGGGGAATACGGCTTCCGCTCGTGTGCCGAGCAGGCCAAGCGCGCCGACCTCAAGTCCGTCTTCCTGCAGCGCGCCGACGACTGCCGTGGCGCCGCGCGGGAACTGTACGAGCAGATCCGTGGGCTGGGGGGCACCATCGACGAGGGCGGCAGCGCGGCCGGCGCCATGCATCGGGGCTGGGTGGCCGTGAAGGCGACGCTCACCACGTACGACGACAAGGCCGTCCTGGAAGAGGCCGAGCGCGGCGAGGACAATGCGATGGCGCGCTATCGCAAGGCGCTGAAGCAGCCGCTGCCCGCCGGCGTGAAGCTGATCGTCGAGCGGCAGATGCAGGGCGTGCAGCGCAACCACGACCAGGTCAAGATGTTGCGCGACCAGTTCCGCGCGGCCTGAAGGAAAGGCCGCACGCGCGGCCGATCCTAAGGTGGATGCAGAAAGGCTCCCTGCGCCATGGACGAGCGTTCCCCCGACACCCTCAAGACCTACCGCGACAAACGCAATTTCGAGGCCACGCCGGAACCGGCGGCCGGCGGAGTCGCCAACGAAGGAGCCCGCGCGTTCGTCGTCCAGAAGCACTGGGCGACACGGTTGCACTACGACTTCCGCATCGAGCTGGACGGCACGATGAAGAGTTGGGCCGTGCCCAAGGGTCCGAGCTTCGATCCCGCGGACAAGCGCATGGCCATGCACGTCGAGGACCACCCGATCTCGTACAACGAATTCGAGGGAACCATCCCGCCAGGCAACTACGGCGCGGGCAAGGTCATCATCTGGGACAAGGGCGTCTGGATTCCGCTCGAGGACCCGCAAAAGGGCTATCGCGACGGAAAGCTCAAGTTCGAGTTGCGGGGCCACAAGATGCACGGGCGCTGGGCGCTGGTACGCATGAAGGGCCGCGGCGAGGGCCGGCAGGACCCTTGGCTCCTGATCAAGGAAAAGGACGATTTCGTCCGACCGGCTTCCGAGTTCAGCGTGGTGGACGAGATGCCTGACAGCGTCAAGGCACTCGCCGATCGACCGGCGCCGCAGGAGCCGGCCGGCGCCGGCCCGGCGCCGGCCACGGCCTCCGAACCGCCCGCCGGCGCGCGAAAGGCGGCGTTGCCCGAAAGCCTGCAACCCCAGCTCGCGACCCTGGTGGACGCGCCCCCGAAAGATGCCGAGAACTGGATCTACGAAATCAAGTTCGACGGCTATCGCATGCTCACGCGTGCCGAAGGCGGCCGCGTCCGGCTCGTCACGCGCAACGGCAACGACTGGACAGGCAAGCTGCCGCACCTGGCCCGGGCCCTCGAGTCCATGGACCTGCCGGACGGCTGGTACGACGGCGAGATCATCATGCCCGGCGAACGCGTGCCGGCCGACTTCCAGGCGCTGCAGGGCGCGTTCGACAGCGCCCGCACCGCGAACATCGTGTACTACCTGTTCGACATCCCCTATTGCGCCGGCCACGACCTGCGCGATGTCCCGCTGCTGGAGCGGCGCGCCGTGCTGCGGCGGATCGTGGAGCGCCAGCCGCACGACAAAGTGCGCTTCAGCGCCGTGTTCGACGCGCAGCCCGAAGAAGTGATCGCCTCGGCCTGCCGCCTCGGGCTGGAAGGCGTCATCGCCAAGCGCAGGAACTCCGCCTACGTGCCGCGCCGGTCGTCGGATTGGGTGAAGCTCAAGTGCGGCCAGCGCCAGGAGTTCGTCATCGGCGGCTACACCGACCCCAGGGGCTCGCGCACCGACATCGGCTCGCTGCTGCTGGGCGTGCACGACGCCAAGGGGCAACTGCAATATGCAGGCAACGTGGGCACGGGCTTCAACGAGAAGACGCTGCGCGAGCTCAAGTCGAGGCTGGACGAGGTTGCGAGCGAAACACGGCCGTTCGCCGCCGACAGCGCGATCCCCGGCGGCTCGCACTGGGTCAGGCCTGAGCTGGTGTGCGAAGTGGCGTTCGGCGAATGGACGCGCGACAACAGGATCCGCCATTCGGTGTTCCACGGCCTGCGCGCGGACAAGAAGGCCGCGGATATCGTGCGCGAGCACCCCCGGCACTCGGCGCCCGCCGACAAACCCGCCAAAGCCCCGGCCTTGCGCGCTGCGAAGCCGGCCGCCCCCAAGGCTGCGGCGAGACCGTCACCGGAGCCATCCTCGCCCGCCGTGCGCCTGCCCGCTTCCCTGCGCGTGACCCATCCCGACCGGGTGATCGACGCCGAATCGGGCCTGACCAAGATCGAGCTGGTGCGCTATTACGCACGGGTCGGGCCACTGATGATGGTGCACCTCAAGGGCCGGCCCGTGGCGTTGGTGCGCGCGCCCTCTGGCATCGCCGGCGAGATGTTCTTCCAGAAGCGTCTCGAGCGCTACCGGATGGCCGGCATCGAACAGCTCGACCCTGCGGACTACCCCGGTCACCAGGCGATGCTGGTCGTCGGCAAGCCCGAAGGCCTGCTGTCGGCGGCCCAGATGAACGTCATCGAATTCCACACCTGGAACGGCGTGAAGGCCGCGATCGACAAGCCCGACCGCATGACCTTCGACCTCGACCCGGGCGAAGGCGTGGGCTGGGGTGAAGTGCGCGAGGCCGCGCACCTGGTGCACGCGTTCCTGCAGGAGCTGGGATTGCCCGCCTTCCTGAAAACCAGCGGCGGCAAGGGACTGCACCTGGTGGTGCCCCTGAAGAAGCAGCTGGACTGGGACACGGTCAAGGATTTCTCGCAGGCCGTGGTGGAGCACCTGGCGCGCACCATCCCGCAGCGCTTCGTGGCCAAGAGCGGCGGCAGCAACCGCGTGGGCAGGATTTTCATCGACTACCTGCGCAACGGCTACGGCGCGACAACGGTCTGCGCCTGGTCGGCCCGCGCACGGCCGGGCCTGGGCATTTCCGTGCCGGTGCGCTGGGACGAGCTCGACGGCCTGAAGGGCGGAGCGCATTGGACGGTGCGCTCCGCGCACGCGCGGCTGGACGAAGGCAACGAGCCGTGGTCGGATTACGAAGGCAGCCGGGTCGGCCTGCCGGCCGCGATGAAGGCTCTGGGTTTCAAGCGGAAGTGATCCGCTCCCGCAGCGGCTGCGCTAAGCGTTTGAGGCCGCAGCGAGCGGGATGGAAATGCGCAGCCGCTGCCGGCCCTCCCGGCTCACGCTCACGGATTCGGCGGCGGCGAGCGCCTCGACATCGCGCCATTCGAGCGGGCGGTAGGCGGGCTCCGGCGAGAACCCCTGCTCCCCGGCGGACGGCCTCAGCGTGAGCGTCAGCACCAGTGCGTCCCGCTGCGCTTGCGTGGCCAGCACGATGTCGGCCGGCGCCGGATTCTCGTCAGTGAGGTTGATCAGTGACGCCGTGAGCACGTTGCGGATCGCCGAACGCCTCAGGTCGCCGGCCACCGCCCCGGCTTCGTTGCGAAGCGCGTACCCGCGAAAGGTCAGGCTGGTGGCCAGCAATCCCAGGCATTCGCGCACGCCTTCGGCGGCGGTCGTCGTGACTTCCTCTTCGGGGGCCAGCCAGGTGACCACGTCGAGGCAGGAATTCAAGGCCGCGCGCGCGAAACCGTTGATCTTGTGGGCGCTGTCGTGGACTTCGGCCAGGTCCGGCTTCGCGGCGCGCAGGCGCCGGTCCATCACTTCGTAGATCATGCCGATCGGCTGCAGGTTCACCACCAGGTGATGGCGCATCGAAGGCGCCAGCCGGCGCAGCAGCGCATAACGGGCCGCCTCAGCCAGGCTCGAAGGCGGCAGCCCCGCCGCCGGCTGCCCTTGCACGTCGTGTGCTGTGTGAGTCATCGTTGGGAGAGTATTTCATACGCTGAGCACTTGTCAATGCGCGGCCCGCCGCGTCTGGCTCGAGCAGCTGCTCGGCAGGTACCGGTCCGGCGCGTTCACTGAACGAGCGGCGTCGCAGCCTCGTCCAGCGCGACGCCTTCGATGGGGGCCGCCCCGGCGAGCACCTGGAGCAGTTGCCGCAGCGCCGTCACCCAGGCCTGCTGCTTGAGGGACAACACGACAGCGCCGCGGACTTCGTCGAACGGCCGGTCGATTCCGGCGTCGCGCTCCAGGACCTCCACGACGTGAAAGCCGAAGCGGCTGTGCACCAGGCGGGGCAGTACCCCGATTTCCAGGCTGCCGAAGAGCTCGCGCGACATTTCGGGGGCCGCGTCGGCAGGGGTGACCCAGCCCAGATCGCCGCCGTCCGCCCCGGTCGGGCAGTTGGACAGCGCGCGGGCGGCCCCTGCGAACACTTCCGGGGCCTGGCCGTCGTGGCAACGCACGTCCAGCAGGCACGCTTCGGCGCGCTGGCGCAAGGCCGCGACGTCCACGCCGGGCGTCACCGCGAACAGGATGTGCCGCAGCCGGGCCCGCTCGCCGGTGCGCCAGCGCGAGGCGGTGGCGGCATGGTGCCGCCGACAGGCCTCTTCCGACGGTTCGGGCACCTTCAGGGCGGTCTCGAGCCAGGCATCGATGGCGTCCGCGGCCGCCTGGGTGATGGCCCCGCCCACAGGCACCGGGTCGTCCGACGGCAGGAATCCCTCCCTCATGGCTGCCTGGCGCATCAACTCGGTGCACGCGCGCTGGCGCAACTCGTCCGGCGTCAGGTCCTCGCCCGGCGCGTGCAGGTCGACCCCGTTCACACTCGCGACCGTTTTCGTGGCTTCACCCATCCGTTGCTCCTAGCGCGCGGCGCGCGGGTTGTCCATGGCCCGCCCGATGTCCCGCGAAGGCACGGCGCTCGCCTGCCCCGGGTCGTTGTGCCCCGGCGGCACATCCAGGCGGCGCGAACGCACGACCTGGTAGGGACGCAAGAGGAAGCCGGCGGCCGCGAAGCCGCTCCAGATATGCACCAGCCGGCTGAAGGGGAAGAGCAGGAAGATCGTCATGCCCAGGATCACATGGACCTGGAACGACCAGTGGATCGCGGCGATGGCGGTGGCATCGACCGGCCGCAAGGTGACGATGCGCTGCGCCCAGTCCGACAGGATCAGCATGACGCTGCCGTCGGCATGCCGCAGCGACTGCGGCAAGGTGACCAGCCCCAGCACCAGCTGCACCCACAGCACCGCCAGCACCGCGATATCGCTCGGGTGGCTGGTGTAGCGGATGCGCGGGTCGGCCAGCCGCCGGTACAGCAGCATCGTGAGCCCGACGAAACAGATCGCGCCGGCGATGCCCCCGGCCGTGACGGCCAGCATCTGCTTGGAGGCCGCGCTCAGGAACACGCCGTAAACGCTGTGCGGCGTGTACAGCCCCACCAGGTGCCCGAAGAACAGGAACAGGATGCCGACGTGAAAGAGATTGCTGCCCCAGCGCAGGAGCCGCCCGCGCAGCATCTGCGAGGAGTCGCTCTTCCAGCTGTACTGGTTCTGGTCGAAGCGGATCAGGCTGCCGACCAGGAACACGACGAAGCAGATGTACGGGTACACCTGGAACAGGAATCCATGCAGCGTGGTCATTGCGCGGCTCCTTGGCGGGGGTTGTCGGACTTGCGCACGATGCGCACGGGCTGGGGCTGGCCGGGCCGGGCCTGTCCCTGTGACGAGCATCCATCGAACGCCGGCGGCTCGTTCCAGCTCTCGTCGAGTTCCGCCTCGCGCGCGGTCTCGACCGGCTGGGCCTTGCGCCCCGCCAGGTCCAGCAGCGCCCCCAGCACGCTGGCATAGGCGCTGCCGCGCTGCTGGAGCGCCGCGAAGATGGCATTGAGCAGGTGGGCGATCTCGTCGAGGAAATTCCGCGCCTCGCGGGGCGGCTGGGTCGAGATGAATTCGAGCATGACGGGCAGGTAGTCCGGCAGTTCGTCGGGCGTCAGGAGCAGGCCCGCCTTCGCGTACATCTCCCCCAGGTCGATCATCGCGGGCCCGCGATCCCGTGAGTCGCCATGGACGTGCTCGAACAGGTACAGCGAGGTGGCCCGGCCCCGATCGAACAGTTCCACATAGGCCACCTCGGCGTCGACGGGTTCGCTGGCCGCGAGCTGCCTGATGAGCGCGCGCAGCTCGGTCAGGCGGCTCGCCGTCAGCGCCCGGTCGGATTCGAGCAGCGCGCCCATCTCGCCCAGGTGAATTCGCAGTCCCGCGTCCGGGTAGGACAGCAGGGCCGCCAGCACACGCAGGGTCGTGGCGCCTTTGCGCCGCAGCGGGGTTGGGCTCATACCTCCGCCTTGATCGGGATGGTCCGCTTCTTCTCCTGGCCGAACAGGCTGGCGTCGGACACACCGTCCGAGCACCCGTTGCCGAAGGAGAAGCCGCAGCCGCCCCGCACGTTGAAGGCGTTCTCCGCGTATTCGCGATGCGCGGTGGGGATCACGAAACGGTCTTCGTAGTTGGCGATGGCCATCACGCGGTACATCTCCTCCACGTCTTCCTGGCTGATGCCCACCTGGCGCAGCACGGTGGTGTCGATGCGCTGGTGGACGTGCTTGTCGCGCTGATAAGCCCGCATGGCCAGCATGCGCTCGAGGGCGCGAATCACGGGGCCGGTGTCGCCGGCCGTCAACAGGTTCGCCAGGTACTTCACCGGAATTCGCAACTGGCCCACGTCCGGGATCTGTCCGCTCGCCTGCAGGTAGCCGGCGTTGGCCGCCGCGCTGATGGGAGACAGCGGCGGCACATACCAGACCATGGGCAGCGTGCGGTATTCCGGGTGCAGCGGCAGCGCCACCTTCCACTGCACCGCCATTTTGTACACCGGGCTGGCCCGCGCCGCTTCGAGCCACTTGTCGGGCACGCCGTCCAGGCGCGCCTGCGCGATGACCTTCGGGTCGTGCGGATCCAGGAAAATCTTCAGCTGCGCTTCGTAGAGGTCGCGATCCTTCTCGACGCTGGCCGCCTCCTGGATGCGGTCCGCGTCGTACAGCAGCACGCCAAGATAACGAATCCTTCCCACGCATGTTTCCGAGCAGACCGTGGGCTGGCCCGCCTCGATGCGCGGATAGCAGAAGATGCATTTCTCGGCCTTGCCGCTCTTCCAGTTGTAGTAGATCTTCTTGTAGGGGCAGCCCGAGACGCACATCCGCCAGCCGCGGCACTTGTCCTGGTCGATCAGCACGATGCCGTCCTCCTCGCGCTTGTAGATCGAGCCGGACGGGCACGAGGCCACGCAGGAAGGGTTCAGGCAGTGCTCGCACAGGCGGGGCAGGTACATCATGAAGGTGTTCTCGTACTCGGCGTACATGTCCTTCTGGATGTCGTCGAAGTTCCGGTCGCGGCTTCGCTTGGCGAATTCGCCCCCCAGGATCTCCTCCCAGTTCGGGCCCCACACGATCTTGTCCATCTGGCGGCCGTCGATCAGGCTGCGCGGCCGCGCCGTGGGCGACGCCCGCATCTCCGGCGCCGACTGCAGGTGCGCGTAGTCGTAGGTGAAAGGCTCGTAATAGTCGTCGATCTCGGGCAGGTTCGGGTTGGCGAAGATGCGCATCAGCAGTTTCCAGCGCGCGCCCTGGCGCGGGTGGATGGAACCGTCGGCATGGCGCACCCAGCCGCCATTCCACTTGTCCTGGTTCTCCCATTCCTTGGGGTAGCCGATGCCGGGCTTGGTCTCGACGTTGTTGAACCAGGCGTACTCCATGCCCGGGCGGCTGGTCCAGACGTTCTTGCAGGTGACCGAACAGGTGTGGCAGCCGATGCACTTGTCCAGGTTCAGCACCATGCCGATCTGCGCGCGGATTCTCATGCGGTCTCTCCTTGATCGAGGGTCGGCCGGATGAGTTGCTCGGCCACGGGCGTGTCGAGCCAGTCCACCTTGTTCATCTTGCGCACCATCACGAACTCGTCGCGGTTGGTGCCGATCGTGCCGTAGTAATTGAAGCCGTAGCTGAGCTGGGCGTAGCCGCCGATCATGTGGGTGGGCTTGAGCACGACGCGAGTGACGGAGTTGTGGATGCCACCGCGAACGCCCGTCATTTCCGAGCCGGGCGTGTTCACGATCTTCTCCTGCGCGTGGTACATCATCACCATGCCCGGCTTCACGCGCTGGCTGACCACGGCCCGGGCCGTGAGCGCGCCGTTCACGTTGAACAGCTCGATCCAGTCGTTGTCCTCGATGCCCACCTTGCGCGCATCCTCCTCGCTGATCCAGACGATCGGCCCGCCGCGGCTGAGCGTGAGCATGAGGAGGTTGTCGGTGTAGGTGGAGTGGATGCCCCATTTCTGGTGGGGCGTGATGAAGTTGAGCGCGATCTCCGGATTGCCGTTGGGCTTGGCGCCGGAGACGGCGGCCGTCGTCTTCAGGTCCACCGGCGGCCGGTAGCTGCACAGGCCCTCGCCGAAGGCCAGCATCCACGGATGGTCCAGGTAGAAATGCTGGCGCCCGCTCAGCGTGCGCCAGGGGATCAGCTCGTGCACGTTGGTGTAGCCGGCGTTGTACGAGACCTTCTCGCTCTCCAGGCCGCTCCAGGTGGGCGAGGAGATGATCTTGCGCGGCTGCGCCTGGATGTCGCGGAACCGGATCTTCTCGTCCTCGCGGTGCAGCGCGAGGTGGGTGTGGTCGATGCCGGTCTGCTTGCCCAGCGCTTCCCAGGCTTTCACGGCCACGTGACCGTTGGTTTCGGGCGCCAGCTGCAGGATCACTTCGCAGGCGTCGATGTCGCTCTGGATGCTGGGCAATCCCTGGCTGACACCTTCATCCAGCACGGCCCCATTGAGCTGCGCCAGCTGGGTGACTTCGTCCTGCGTGTTCCAGCCGATCCCCTTGCCGCCGTTGCCCAGTTTCGACATCAGGGGGCCCAGGGCCGTGAAGCGCTTGTAGGTGTTGGGGTAGTCGCGCTCGACGACGGTCATCTGCGGCGCGGTCTTGCCCGGCACCAGCTCGCACTCGCCGCGCACCCAGTCCGAGACGCCGAACGCCTGCCCCAGCTCGGCCGGCGAGTCATGGGCCAGCGGCGTCAGCACCAGGTCCTGTTCCACGCCCAGATGCGCGGGACACAGCTCGCTGAACTTGTGCGCAAAACCCTTGTAGATGTCCCAATCGCTGCGCGACTGCCACGCCGGGTCCACCGCCGCCCCCAGCGGATGGATGAAGGGATGCATGTCGCTGGTGTTGAGGTCGTTCTTCTCGTACCAGGTGGCGGTGGGCAGCACGATGTCCGAATACAGGCAGGTCGTGCTCATGCGGAAGTCGAGCGTGACCAGCAGGTCCAGCTTGCCTTCGGGCGCGTTGGCGTGCCAGACCACTTCCTCGGGCTTGGCGTCGCCGGCGCCCAGGTCCTTGCCCTGCACGCCGTTGCTGGTGCCCAGCAGGTGCTTGAGGAAGTACTCGTGCCCCTTGCCCGAGGACCCCAGGATGTTGGAGCGCCACACGAACATGTTGCGCGGCCAGTTGGCGGGATGGTCGGGGTCGCCGCAGCTGAGCTTGAGCGCGCCGTCCTTCAACGCCTTGGCCGCGTAGTCCCGAGGGTCCACGCCCGCGGCCTTGGCGTCGCGCACGACCTGCAGCGGATTGGTCTGCAGCTGCGGCGCCGAAGGCAGCCACCCCATGCGCTCGGCGCGCACGTTGTAGTCGATCATGCTGCCGCCGAACGCCTTCTTGTCGGCCAGCGGCGACAGGATCTCCTCGACGCCCAGCTTCTCGTAGCGCCACTGGTCGGTGTGGGCGTAGAAGAACGAGGTGGAGTTCATCTGGCGCGGCGGGCGAACCCAGTCCAGCGCGAACGCCAGCGGAGTCCAGCCCGTCTGGGGCCTGAGTTTCTCCTGGCCCACGTAGTGCGCCCAGCCGCCGCCCGACTGGCCGATGCAGCCGCACATCATCAGCATGTTGATGACGCCGCGGTAGTTCATGTCGCTGTGGTACCAGTGGTTCATGGCCGCACCGATGATCACCATCGAGCGGCCTCGCGTGTCGTGTGCGTTCTGCGCGAACGCCCGCGCCACGGCGATCAGCTGCTCGCGCGGCACGCCGGTGATCGGCTCCTGCCAGGCGGGTGTGTAGGGCACGTCGTCGTCGAATGACTGGGCGGCTTGCTCGCCATCGATGCCGCGCGCGACGCCGTAATTGGCCACCAGCAGGTCGAAGACGGTGGCCACCAGCGCCCTGCCTTCCCGCAGCGAAACCTCCCGGACTGGCACTGCGCGCACCAGCACGTCGCCCGCCTGGTCGTTGGCCGGGAAATGTTCGCTGCGGATGCCGCCGAAATAGGGAAAGCCGACCCGCGCCATCTCGCCCGTCTCCTGGCGCCCTTCCAGCAGCGACAGCGTGAGGCGCACGACCTCCCCTTTCCCGGCCTCCTTGTCCTCGAGGTTCCATTGGCCCTTGTCGGCGCGGCCGTCCGGGCCCCAACGGAACCCGATCGCCCCCTGGGGCACGACTGCGTTGCCGTTTTCGTCGAGCGCGACGGTTTTCCACTCCGGGTTGTTGTCCTGCCCCAGCCCGCCCGGGAAGTCCGACGCGCGCAGGTAGCGGTCCGGCACATGCGCCACCTGGCCGTCGGCGAGGGTGTGTTCCCTCAACGTCACCAGCATCGGCATGTCGGTGTAGCGGCGCACGTACTCGTCGAAATAGGCGCTGCGCGTCCCGCCTTCGGGGAAATAGAACTCCTTGAGGATCACGTGCCCCATGGCCATCGCCACCGCCGCATCCGTGCCCTGCTTGGGATGCATCCAGATGTCGCACAGCTTGGCCACTTCCGAGTAATCGGGCGTGATCGCCACCGTCGCCGTGCCCTTGTAGCGCACCTCGGTGAAGAAGTGGGCGTCGGGCGTGCGCGTCTGCGGCACGTTGGAACCCCAGGCGATGATGTAGCTCGAGTTGTACCAGTCGGCCGACTCCGGCACGTCGGTCTGCTCGCCCCACACCTGCGGGCTCGAGGGCGGCAGGTCGCAATACCAGTCGTAGAACGACATGCAGACGCCCCCGATGAGCGACAGGTAGCGCGTGCCGGCCGCGTAGCTCACCATCGACATCGCCGGGATCGGCGAGAAGCCGATGATGCGGTCGGGCCCGTGGCGCTTGATGGTGTGGATGTTGGCGGCCGCGACGATCTCGTTGACTTCGTCCCAGGTGGAACGCGCGAAGCCCCCCAGGCCGCGGATCTGCTGGTAATCGCGCCGCTTGGCCTCGTCGTCGACGATCGACGCCCAGGCCTCCACCGGCGCCAGGCTCTGGCGGGCGGCCCGCCAGGACTTGAGCAGCCGCCCGCGCACCATGGGGTACTTGAGGCGGTTGGCGCTGTAGAGGTACCAGCTGTAGCTCGCGCCCCGCGCGCATCCGCGCGGCTCGTGGTTGGGCATGTCCCAGCGCGTGCGCGGGTAGTCGATCTGCTGGATCTCCCAGGTGACGATCCCGCCCTTCACGTAGATCTTCCACGAGCAGGAGCCGGTGCAGTTCACCCCGTGCGTGCTGCGCACGATCTTGTCCGAGGCCCAGCGATTGCGGTAGGCGTCCTCCCAGGTGCGGTCCTCGCCCGTCACGCGGCCGTGTCCGCCCGAAAAGGTCTCGCGCGGCTGCTTGAAATAGGTCAGGCGATCCAGAAAGTGGCTCATCGAGGGGCGCTCCAGGTTGAGGGGTGACGCGTCAGCAAGGCGTTTCCGCGCCTTTGCGGGCGTAGAACCACCAGGTGATGGCAATGCACAACAGATAGAACGAGATGAAGATGTACAGCGCCGCCTCCGGCCCGCCGGTCAGCGTGATCGACGTGCCGTAGCTCTTGGGGATGAAGAAGCCGCCATACGCCGCCATCGCCGCCGTGAACCCGAGCGTGGCCGCGCCTTCGGTATTGCCTTCCTTGACGGCGTTGGCGCGCGCCTTGGGATCGTCCGATTTCGCGCGCGCCAGCGCCTGGTTCAGGAAGATCACCGGGATCATCCGGAAGGTCGAGCCGTTACCGATGCCGGTGGTGAAGAACAGCACCAGGAACATGAGGAAGAAGCCGGTGAAATTGCCGCCCGAGCCGCCCGTGGGCAGGAAGTACAGGACGCCGACGACGGCACATGCCATGACCACGAAATTCCAGAACGTGACCCGGGCGCCGCCCAGCTTGTCGGACAGCCACCCGCCGAAAGGCCGCACGACCGCGCCCACGAGGGGGCCGAGCCATGCGTAGGCCAGCGGATCGATCCCCGGAAACTGGCTCCGGATCAACAGCGGGAAGCCGGCCGCGTAGCCGATGAACGAGCCAAAGGTGCCCAGGTACAGGATGCACATCAGCCAGTTGTGCTTGCGCCGGAAGATCGTGGCCTGGGTCGCGAACGACGCCTTGGCGTCCGCGATGTCGTTCATGCCGACCCACGCCGCCAGCGAGGCCAGCAGGATCCACGGCACCCAGATGAAGGCGGCGTTCTGGGTCCACACCTGGACGGTCTGGCCGTTCTTGACGATGGTCTGCGGATCGCCGCCGAAGATTCCAAACACGCCCGCGGTCACGATCAACGGACTCAGGAACTGCACCACCGACACACCGAGATTGCCGAGACCCGCGTTGACGCCGAGTGCCGAGCCTTTGCGCTCCTTCGGAAAGAAGAAGCTGATGTTGGCCATGCTCGAACTGAAATTGCCGCCGCCGAAGCCGCACAGGAGGGCGAGCACCAGCATGGTCGGGTAGCTGGTCGTGTTGTCCTGCACGGCGATGCCGATGCCGATGGCCGGGATCAGGAGGCTGGCCGTGGAGATGGCCGTCCAGCGCCGGCCGCCCATCACCGGCACGATGAACGAATAGAAAATGCGCAGCGTCGCACCGGACAGGGCCGGCGCCGCGGCCAGCCAGAAAAGCTGGTCGGTCGAGTACTTGAAGCCCAGTGCGGGCAGCCCGACCGCCACCACGCTCCAGACCTGCCAGATCGCGAACGCGAGAAACAGCGCCGGAACGCTGATCCACAGATTGATCTTGGCAACCGCTTCGCCCTCACGCTCCCAGAAGGCCTTGTCCTCGGGCGTCCAGATGGACAGCACACGCCCGCGCTTATCCCTGGAGACACCGGCAGGTGGCGGATTCTGACGATCGTGCATCACCAAGTTCTTCTTGTCGTGCGTCGGCCAGCGCCGAAGCCGAATGCGTGCGGCTCCCGGTCGAAAACGACTCGAATCTATCGCCCAGCCGCGCGCGCGTGTGCGCGACAATGAAAGGAATATCGTTACCGGGCGTTTCGCGCGGTCACTCCACGGTCACGCTCTTGGCCAGATTGCGCGGTTTGTCCACATCGGTGCCGCGGGCGCAGGCGGTGTGATAGGCCAGCAGTTGCAGCGGCACGACGTGCAGCAGCGGGCTCAAGGGGCCGTAGTGCTCCGGCATGCGGATCACGTGGATGCCATCCTCGCTCTCGATGCGCGTGTCGGCGTCGGCCAGAACGTACAGCACGCCCCCGCGGGCGCGCACCTCCTGCATGTTGCTCTTGAGCTTCTCCAGCAGGGCATCGTTCGGGGCGACGGTGACGACCGGCATCTCGCTCGTGACCAGGGCGAGCGGGCCGTGCTTGAGCTCGCCCGCCGCGTAGGCCTCGGCGTGGATGTACGTGATCTCCTTGAGCTTGAGGGCGCCCTCCAGGGCGATCGGGTAGTGCAGCCCGCGCCCGAGGAACAGCGCGTTCTCCTTGCCGGCGAAATCCTCCGACCAGCTGATCACCTGCGGCTCCAGCGCCAGCACCGCGGACAGCGCCGCCGGCAGGTGGCGCATCGCCTTCAGGTGGGCGGCTTCTTCCGACTCGGTCAAACGCCCCTTCACCTGGGCCAGCGCCAGCGTCAGCAGGAACAGGCCCGCCAGCTGGGTGGTGAAGGCCTTGGTCGATGCGACGCCGATCTCCACGCCCGCCCGCGTGATGTAGGCCAGCTTGCATTCGCGCACCATGGCCGATGTCGCGACGTTGCAGACCGTCAGCGTCTTTTCCATGCCCAGCCCCTGCGCATGGCGCAGGGCCGCCAGCGTGTCGGCCGTCTCGCCGGACTGGCTGATCGTCACGACCAGGGTCGCCGGGTTGGGCACGCTCTCGCGGTAGCGGTACTCGCTCGCGATTTCCACTTGCGTCGGGATCTTCGCGATGCCCTCCAGCCAGTACTTCGCGGTGCACCCGCTGTAGTAGCTGGTGCCGCACGCGAGGATCAGCACGGAGTCCACTTCCTTGAACATGCGGAATGCGCCTTCGCCGAACAGCTCGGGCACGATCGCCTGCACGCCCTCGAGCGTGTCCGCCACCGCGCGCGGCTGCTCGAAGATTTCCTTTTGCATGTAGTGGCGGTAGGGCCCCAGTTCCGCCGCGCCGCTGTGCGCCTGCACGGTCCTGACCGGCCGGGTCGCGGGCTTGTGCGACTTGTCCACCACCCAGTACTTGCCCAGCTGGACGTCGACGACGTCGCCCTCTTCCAGGTACACGATCTGGTCCGTCACGCCGGCAAGCGCCATCGCGTCGCTGGCGAGGAAGTTCTCGCCGCCCAGGGCGCCCACGCCCAGGATCAGCGGCGAGCCCGCGCGCGCGCCCACCACGCGATGCGGCTCGTCCTTGCAGAACACCGCGATGGCATAGGCGCCATGCAGCTGGCCCACCGCGGCCTTCACGGCGTCGAACAGGTCGCCGTCGTACAGGCTGTCGATCAGGTGGCAGATGACTTCGGTGTCGGTCTGGCTCGCGAACTCGTAACCCTTTGCGCGGAGCGCGGCGCGCAGCTCGTCGTGGTTCTCGATGATGCCGTTGTGGACCAGGGCGACCCGACCGGGCTTGCCGGCGGCGTCCTTGCCCGGCCCGTGGCTGAAATGCGGATGGGCGTTGCGCACGGCGGGCGCGCCGTGCGTGGCCCAGCGCGTGTGCGCGATGCCGGTCGTGCCGGTGATGTGGTCCTGCCCCACCTGTGCCAGCAGTTCGGCCACTCGGTCGGTGCTGCGCGCGCGCTTCAGCCCGCCGTCGGCATGCACGGCGACGCCGCAGGAGTCATAGCCGCGGTACTCGAGGCGCTGCAAACCCTGCACCAAAATGGGGACGATATCGCGCGTGGAGACCGCGCCGACGATGCCGCACATGAGGAAACTCCTTGTTGGGTCGAAGACTGTACGGCGGCGCCAGAGAAATATGGAGTCTAAATTCTATCTTTTACGAAATCATATTTCTCATATTTGCAGTTATGAAATATGATTCCTAAATGGCAGGAAAAACGGAAGAAATAAAACTCGACTCCACCGACTGGGCGTTGCTCGACAAGCTCCAGGACGACGCCTCTCTCAGCAACCAGGATCTGGCGGCGCTGGTCCATGTCTCGCCGCCAACCTGCCTGCGCCGGGTCAAGCGGCTGCGCGATGCCGGCCTGATCGAGCGCCAGGTCGCCATCCTCGACACGGGACGCCTCGCGCCATTGCTCGGGCATGGGCTGCAGGCCATCGTCGAGATCACCCTCGACCGGCAGGGCGATGAGGCGCAGCAGGCGTTCGAGGCGCGAGTGGTTCGCGACGACGCCGTCCAGCAGTGCTACCGGGTCTCGCCCGGCCCGGACTTCGTGCTGGTGGTCCACGCGGCCGACATGCCGGGCTACCTGGCGCTGGCGCAGCGGCTCTTCACGGGCGACGCGAACGTGCGGAACGTGAAGGCGTTTTTCTCGTTGAAGCGCGCCAAGTTCCAGCCGAAGGTCCCGGTGGCGCCGGCGCGCGAATAGGTCGCGCGTCGCCGCTACTTCGGCGCCTTCTTCGGGCGCTCCCAATTCGGGATGCTCACCTGCTTGCCGCGCGCGACCGAGAGCGCGCCGGCCGGCGTGTCCTTGGTGATCGTGGAGCTGGCGCCCACGGTGCCGCCGCGGCCGATCGTGACCGGCGCCACCAGCACGCTGTTGCTGCCGATGTGCACCTCGTCCTCGATCACCGTGCGATGCTTGTTGGCGCCATCGTAGTTGGCAGTGATCGAACCGGCGCCGTAGTTGACGCGCTCGCCCACGGTCGCGTCGCCCAGGTACGCGAGGTGGTTGGCCTTCGCGCCGCGCGCCAGCGTCGAGTTCTTGATCTCGACGAAGTTGCCCACGTGAACCTCGGGCCCGAGCTGCGCGCCCGGCCGCAGGCGCGCGAACGGGCCGACGAGCGCGCCTTCCCCGACGCGCACCCCCAGCTTCTCGCCGTCGATGTGCGTGAAAGGGTGGATCACGGCGCCGGCCGCAATGACGGCATTCGCAATGACGCAGTTCGGGCCGATCTTCACGCCCTCGCCCAGCAGCACCTTGCCTTCGAACACGCAGTTGACGTCGATCTCCACATCCTGAGCGCACTCGATCTCACCGCGCAGGTCGAAGCGCGCCGGATCCGCGATCCGCACGCCACGCTCCATCAGCGCGCGCGCCTGGCGCAGCTGGAACGCCCGTTCCAGTTCGGCCAGCTGCAACGGGCTGTTGACGCCGTCCACCTGCACCCTGTCGCCGGTCTTGACCGCGACCACCTTGGCGCCATCTTCCGCGGCCATCTTCACGATGTCGGTGAGGTAGTACTCCTTCTGCGCGTTGTCGTTGGTCAGGCGCGCCAGCCCGCGCTTGAGCAAAGCGTTCGGCACCGCCATGAAGCCGGTGTAGACCTCGTGGATCGCGCGCTCGTCGGCGCTCGCGTCCTTGTGTTCCACGATGGCCCGCACGGCGTCGCCGGTGCGCAGGATGCGGCCGTAGCCGGTCGGGTCGGGCATCTCCGCGCTGAGCAGGGCGAGCCGGCCGCCGGCGCTGGCGTCGATCAAGCCCTGCAAGGTCGCGGGCTCGACCAGCGGCACGTCGCCGTTGAGGATCAGCGTGGTGCCGTCATCGGGCAACAGGGGCAAGGCCTGCCGTACGGCATGTCCGGTGCCCAGCTGCGGCTCCTGCCGCGCGAAGACAGGCGCCGGCATGCCGGGCCGGCGCCAGAGCGCCACGGCCGCCTCCACCTGCTCCGCGCCATTGCCCGTCACCACGACCACGCGGCGGGCTGAAAGGGCCTCGACACAGCCGAGTACGTGCTGCAACAATGCACGCCCGGCCAAACGGTGCAACACTTTGGGCAGGCGGCTTTTCATGCGCACCCCCTTGCCGGCGGCCATGATGACCACGTCGACAGCTGTCATGGACTTTCCTTCAACCATTCAATGACCTTCGCCTCAAGACTGGGACGCATTATCGGCTTGCTGTGCCTTGCGGCGGCGCTCGCCGCCTGCAGCGCGATCAAGCTGGGCTACAACACCCTGGACGACGTCGCCTACTGGTGGCTGGACAGCTACGTGGATTTCAGCGACGAGCAGTCGCCCCGCGCGCGGGAGGACCTGGGGCGCCTGCACCAGTGGCATCGCGTCAACGAACTGCCCCGGTTCGCGTCCCTGCTGCAGGGCATGGAGCAGCTCGCCCCGGGCGACATCACCGGCGCGCAGGCCTGTGCGATTTTTGCGCGGTTCCGCGAACGCCTGGACGCGCTGGCGGCTCGGGCCGAGCCCGCCGTCGTCACGCTGGCGACTGGGCTGGTCCCCGAGCAGGTGGCGCACATGGAGCGCAAGTACGAGAAGAACAACGCCAATTTCCGCAAGGACTGGCTCCTTCCCGCACCCGCCGAGCGGGCCGAAAAGCGCTTCGAGCAGTTCCTGGAGCGCAGCGAGATGGTCTACGGCAGGTTGGACGAGCCCCAGCGCGTCGTCCTGCGGCGCGAGCTCCAGCATTCCGTGTTCGATCCGAAAAACATCCTCGCCGAGCGCCAGCGGCGCCAGCGCGACTTGCTCCAGACCCTCCGGAAAATCGCCGGCAGCCCGATTTCACTGGGGGACGCGCGCACCTTGCTGCGCGGCTATCTCGACCGGGTGCGGGATCCGCCGGACCGGGCCGCGCATGCCTATCAGCATGCGCTGATCAACGAAGGCTGCGCCACCTTCGCAGCGCTGCACAACAGCACCAGCGCGACGCAGCGCGAATCGGCCCTGCGCCGGCTGCGCGCCTACCAACGCGACCTGCAGGAACTCGCCGCGCAACAGTGACGGCCAGGGGGGGCGGATGCGCCGTCAGCCCTCGCCCTTGGAGTGGGAGCGGCCTTCCTTCTCAGCCTCTTCCAGTTCACGCGCTTCCTGTTCGGAGCGCGGCCTGGCGGCCTCGGCATCCTTGCGGACGTCCGCATCCTTCAGGTATTCCTTGATGTTCTTCTGGTAGTCGCGAGTGGCTTCGTAGCTGCCCTCGCCCATCTGCTGGCCGCCCTCTTGCGCGCCGGGCTTCTGCTGAAACTCGTTCGAGCCGGACTGCTGCTGCTCAGGATCGCTGTCGCGCGCCGGCTGCTGCTGCAGGACGCGCGGCGTGGAATTGCCGGATGCCATCTGGTTACTCCTGTCTGGGACTGCACATCGCGACGAGGCGAGGTGGCACCAGCTTAGGAGGCCGGGCACAACGAGTGTGTCGTCCGGCGCGGGGCGGCTCTGTCGGCCGCAACCTACACCGGCTCAGGCCTGCAGCGCCGCCCACATCTCCTTATCCCGCTCCGCGGTCCAGATGCGGGGGTTCTTGATGCCGCGCGCCTCGTCGTAGGCGCGGCTCACGTCGAACGGCAGGCAGTGCTCGTAGATGAACACGTGGCCGAAGATCGGGTCCATGCGCTTGCGGGTGTGCGCCATCGCGGCCTTCAGGTCCATGTTGGCGGCGGCGGCTTCCTTGCCGCAGGCATAGAGCGTCTCGACCCAGCGCTTGGTGTAGTCGAGCGCCTTGTTCACTTCGGCCAGGCCCTTCATCGCTTCACCGCGCCCGGGCACGATCGCTTCGGCGCGCAAGGCGCGCAAGGCTTCCAGCGTGGCCGGCCATTCCTCCAGGTGCGCATCGCCGGTGTACACGCCGGCCTCGTATTCGACCAGGTCGCCCGAGAACAGCACCTTTTCCTCTTCGACCCACGCTACGGTGTCGCCACGCGTGTGGCCCGGCCCCGGGTGCCAGATCTGCACCCTGACGCCGCCCAGGTCCACCGTGAGCTTGCCGGGCACTTCGCCCCCGGTGCGGCCATCCGCGCCGGTGACCTGCCTCACCGGGTTGCCCCCACCGATCACCATCGTCGGCCAGGTGAGGCCGGGCACGCTCTCGGCATTGCGGAACAGGCGGGGGAAGCGCTCCATCTCCGACTGCATGTCCTCCTTGCCGCGCTCCACGATCAACTCGTAGGTTCCCTGGCTGGCGATCACCTCGGTCGCGCCTTCGGCGGCGTAAGCGCTGGCGCCCAGCACGCGCACGGCGTGATAGTGCGTGAGCAGGACGTACTTGATCGGCTTGTCGCTGACGGTGCGGATGCGGGCGATGAGGTCCTGCGCCATCGCGGGCGTGGCGGTGGCGTCGCTCACCAGGATGAACTTGTCGCCGATGATGACGCCCGAGTTCGGGTCGCCCTCGGCGGTGTAGGCCCAGCAATGGGCGCTGAGCTGCTCGAACGTGATCTTCTTGTCGGCCAGGTCGGCCTGGCTGGCGAAGGCTTTGGACATCGTGTCTCCTGGAACGGCTGGCGGAGGGGAACGACAATTTTACCTAACCGTAATCAATTACGGATTGTTGAATTCATTCCCCTCCGGCCGCAGCCAACCCAGGACCTGCCCGGCCACCGCGTCGAGGGGCAAGCCGGCGTCGACGCCGAGGACGCCCGGCTCGCCGGCCGGGTCTTCCAGCGCCTCGAACTGGCTGGCCACCAGGCTGGGCGGGTAGAAATGGCCCCCGCGCGCCTGGACGCGCCGCAACGCTTCGTCCTGGGACAGCTGAAGGTGCACGAACCGCAATACCGGCGCGGCCGCACGCAGCCGGTCCCGGTAGGCGCGCTTGAGTGCGGAGCAGGTCAGCACCGCGCCCGCGGGGTGCCGCGCCAGCTCCAGGGCCAGCCGGTCGAGCCAGCCGGTCCGGTCCTCGTCCCCGAGCGCGAGGCCCCGCTTCATCTTGTCGATATTGCCGGCGGGGTGGAACTCATCTCCTTCGACCAGCGGCAGGCCCAGCGCCTGCGCGATCCGCCCGCCGACGGCGGACTTGCCGCAGCCGGCCACGCCCATGACGACGACGTGAATGGCGTTCATGCCGCCAATCCCTTTTCGAGCATGGCGATCACTTCCTCGGCGAACGCCGAGTAGCTCATGGGCCCGCCCGGGCGCAGCCAGGTGAACGTCCAGTTGATCATGCCGAACAGCATCATCGTCACCGGGGTCTGGTTGGCCGCGGTGACGCGCGCGGGATAGGCGCGGCGCAGGAAGCGGGTCATGGCCGACACGACATCGCGCTGGCGGTTCAGGATGAGGTCCCGCTGCGCGTCGCCGAGGAACTTGGTGTCGTAGAGCAGCGCGACATGGCGCGTGGCGGAGCTCTCGTACTCCTCCAGGAAGCCCCGCACCAGTTCGTGCAGCGCGGCGCGGTCGTCGAGGTTGCGGCGTTGCGCGGTGGCGTCGGCCTGCCCGATTATCGCCAGCAGCCGCTGGGTGTAGCGGTCCAGCAGGTCGAACAGGATCGCCTCCTTGCTCTCGTAGTAGTGGTAGAGGCGCGCCTTCGAGGCCCCGCAGGCGGCCGCGATGTCGTTCATGCTGGCCGCGGGGTAGCTGCGATCGGCGAAGCACTGGGCAGCCACGTCCAGGATTTCGTCGCGCTTGAGTTCGTGCTGGGAGGACTTGGGCCGGGCCATCCGGGAATTATCGGCTCGGCGATATTGGAAATCCGACGATCACGACACGGCGCACGAAAGAACGCACCGTTCGGGAGCCACCGCGGAACCGGCTTTGCCGGGCCGCTGGTGGCGCCCCCTTGAGGGGGAGAGGGCAACGCCCGAGGGGGGCATCGCCGCAGGCGCTTCGGGGGCGGGCCTTCACCTCAGCTCATGGCGCCGTGGGCGCGGCAGGCCCTGGATGGCGCGCTGAAGGCGCAGTCCGCCAGGGTCTCGCGGCCGCGGCTGCGGCCAGCCAACAGCTCCCAAGCCAGGCCGGCGAGGCCTGCCACCAGCCGTCCCGCGGCGCCCCCGCCCAGGGCCAAGGCCAGCCGCAAGTCCGCCAAAGGCTGAACCAGGCGTGCCAGGCGCGGGACGGCGGCACGTTGCGGCAGCGGATCCCAGCTGAAGTAGGCCGGAAGCCCGCCATTCAGCGGCTCGACCACCAGCCGCTGGCCCGGGCGCAGCCGCAGCTGTTCGCCCACGCCGACGACGTGGTCGCCGAGGTTGTTCAAGGGGCCGCTGTGCGGACCGTCGTACGTGGCCCAGAGTTGCCCGTGCGCCACCTTCACGGTTCCGGCCTCGCGCGGCTCCAGCGTGATGGCGCGGCCCGCAGCCAGCTTCCACGTGCCGGGCAGCGCCGGGGCGGACGATGATTGTTGCATTTGCGTGATCGTTTGCGAGGCCATGAGATTTCTCCAATCGGGGCAGTTCGGCACTGAATCTTCGGCGACGCAGGCTTGGCAGTCCAATGAAATGCCGCTACCCTATTGATTCCCAATTCGCATCAATGGACGCGTCCCTCCTGACAAGGACTGGCACATGCAGCACTCACAAACTCACTTGCGGACGCGGCCGATCTCGGCCGGCCACCTGCGCGCCTTCGAGGCCGTGGCCCGGCACCTGAATTTCCGGGCCGCATCCGAGGAGATGGCGCTGACCCAGTCGGCCGTGAGCCGGCAGATCCAGGCGCTGGAAGAAGAGGTGGGCGTGAGCCTGTTCCTGCGCCACACCCGCGCCGTGGAACTCACCGGCGCCGGTGCCCAGCTGCTGATGGCGGTCTCCCAGTCCCTGCCACGCATCGACAGCGCCGTGCGGCAGATCCGCCAGAGCGCGGGGCGCCGCTCGGTCCAGCTGACGACCTTCGCGTCGTTTGCCTCGATGTGGCTCATCCCGCGGCTCGAGCAATTCCAGCGGGACAACCCCGAAATCGACATCCGGATCGACGCGTCCGACGTCAGCCTCGACCTCGAGATCGCCGACGTGGACCTGGCGCTGCGCTACGGCCCGATGGCGAACATGCCCCCCCATGCCGTCCGCCTGTTCGGCGAGCAGCTCACGCCGGTGGTCAGCCCCTGGCTGCTCAAGAGCGGCGCCCCGCTGAAAAAACCCGCCGACCTCACGCAGTTCGCGCTGATAGAAGCCGGCGACGCGCACCAGTCCCACCTGGAGTGGCTGACGTGGCGGCGCTGGTTCGACGAGCACGGTTACCCCAAGCTGCAACCCAAGCGCTGGCTGTATTTCAACTACGCCTACCAGATGGTGCAGGCCGCGCTCACGGGCCAGGGCGTGGTGCTCGCACGGCTGCCGATGGTGGCCGAGAGCCTGGCCAACGGCGACCTGGTCGAGCCGCTGCCGCAGGCGCGCATGGACTCCCCCATGGCGTATTGGCTGATCATCGGCCCGCGCAGCGCGCAGCGGGCGGAGATCAAGGCTTTCTGCGAGTGGCTGATGGCGCAGGCCAAGGCAACGCGCCAGACCGTCGGCGAAGTGCCGGACCCGGACACGATCGACTACATCGATTAGGGCGCGACCTCAGCCCGCCCCCTCTTCCTCCAGCTGCTGCAGCAGGTAGAGCCGCTGGTACAGCCCGTCGTCGATCGCCATCAATTCGGCATGAGTGCCGCGCTCGGCGATGCGGCCGTGGTTCAGAACGACGATGCGGTCGGCGTCGCGGATGGTGGAGAGCCGGTGCGCGATGGCGACGATGGTGACCTTGCCTTGCAGGGCCGTCAGGGCGCGCTGCACCACCTGCTCGGTTTCCGAATCGATATGCGATGTCGCCTCGTCCAGGAACAGGATGCGCGGTTCGCCGGCCAGCGCGCGCGCGATGGCGAGCAACTGCTTCTGCCCCACCGACAGCCGCGCGCCGCCTTCGCCCAGCGGCGTGTCGTAGCCGCGCTCCAGGCCGGTGATGAAGTCGTGCGCGTTGGCGGCCCGCGCCGCATTCTCGACCTGCGCATCGGTCAAAGGGCGGCCCATCGCAATGTTCTCGCGCGCGCTGGCGGCCAGCAGGAAGGGCTCCTGCGGCACCAGGCCCACGCTGTCGCGGAAGTGGGACTCGGCTATCGCCTCCACCGGCGTGCCGTCGATGCGGATCGCGCCGGCCGGCGCCGGGTAGAACCGCAGCAGCAGCGAGAGCAAGGTGCTCTTGCCGCTGCCGGTGTGGCCGACGATGCCGTGGAAGCTGCCCGGCGCGATGTGCAGGTCGAGGCCGTGCAGCACGGGCTGGCCCGGTCGATAGGCGAAGTCCAGGTGTTCGATGGTGATCGCCCCCTCGGTCACGCGTCCCCGTTCGGCGGCCACCGGCGTCTCGGCCTCCTTCAGCAGCACATGCACCCGCGCCGCGCCGACCATCGCCTGCTGCAGCTGCGAGAACTGCATGGTGATCTGGATCAGCGGCTCGACCACCCGGGAGATGTAGCTGATGAACGCATAGAGCACGCCCACTTCCAGCGCGGACAGCGCAGCGCCGTTGCCGCGCAGGCCGAACACGAAGATCACCACGGCCAGCAGGATCACGTTCAGCAGGTCCAGCACCGGCCGCAGCAGCCAGGCGTTGGCGCGCAGCTCCCGCTGGCGCGACTGGTAGTGCGCCTCGTTGATCCCGGCGAAGCGCCGGCCGAAGCGCTCCGTGGCGTTGCCGGCCTGCAGTACCGCCATGCCGGCAATCGATTCCGCCAGTTGCGCGTTGAGCTCGCTGCGCAGCTCGCGCGTGCGCGTCACGGCCGGCGCCGAGAGGCGCTGGTACAGCATGACGATCAGCACCACCGCCGGCACCAGCGTGGCGACAATCAGCATCAGCCGCCAGTCCAGCCAGAGCATCGCGATCATGGCGCCGGCCAGCACGATCACGCTGTCGAGCATCACGAACAGCACCTGCACGTAGAGCATCTTCACGGCCTCGGTGTCGTTGGTGACGCGGCTCACCAGCTGGCCGGTGATCGCCCGGTCGAAGAAGCTCATCGGCAGCCGCAGCACATGCCCATAGACGTTCTCGCGGATGCGCTGCACCGAACGCATGGCCAGCCCGGCGAGGCGCGCCAGCTGCAGGTAGCGCAGGTAGCTGGCCAGCATGCCCGCGGCCAGCGCGCCGGCCAGCAGGCCGCCCATCGCGGGGAGGTCGGCGCGGCGCGGCAGCAGGTAGGTGTCGAGGAAGAATTTCCCGATCAGCGGCCCCAACGCCTCGAGCCCGGCGGCCAGCACCAGCCAGGCCGTGCCCCACACCAGGTGGCGCCGGTCGGGCGCGGCCGCGCGCAGCAGCAACGTCGCGGCGTCCCCGAGCGTGCGGCGGCGCGGGGCCGGCACGGCGGGCAGCTCGGGGGTGGCGATGGACTCACTCGGCGACATGTTGACCCCCAGACGCCTTCGGCATCGGCCCCCAAGGGGCGTGGACGCCTAGGGGCGGCCCGTCGGCGTCCAGACTCGCCTGCAGTTGCTGGTAGCGCCACTGGCGCGCGTACCAGCCGTTGGCGGCGACCAGCGCCGCGTGCGTGCCCTGTTCGATCACACGGCCTTCGTGCAGCACCAGCGTGGCATCGGCGTCGGCGACGGTGCTGAGGCGATGGCTCACGATGATCACGGTGCGGCCCACGCGCGCCTCGCGCAGGTGCGCCAGGATGCGCGCCTCCGTGTCCGTGTCCACCGCCGACAGCGCGTCGTCCAGCACCAGCAGCGGCGCGTCGACCAGCAGCGCGCGCGCGATCGCCACACGCTGGCGCTGGCCGCCCGAGAGCGTGACGCCGCGTTCGCCCACGGGCGTGTCGTAGCCCCGTGGCAGGCGCAGGATGTCCTCGTGCACCGCCGCCAGGCGCGCCACGTGCTCGACTTGCTCGCGCGTCGCGTCCGGCCGCGCCAGCGCGATGTTCTCCGCCACGGAGGCCGAAAAGAGGAAGGGCTCCTGCGGCACCCAGGCGATCGCCGCTCGCAGCGCCGCCAGCGTGTAATCCCGGAGTTCGACGCCATTCCAGCACAACGTGCCCTCGTCCGGCGCGTGGTGGCGCAGCAGCAGCCGCAGCAGCGTGGACTTGCCGGCGCCGGTCGGCCCCACCAGGCCCAGCGTGCGGCCGGTCGGCAGTTCCAGCGTGACGCCGTCGAGCGCCGGCCGCGGCTGGCCGGGATAGGCGAAGCGCACGCCCTGCGCCGCCAGCGGGCCGGCCGTCACCTGCGCCACGGTGCCGTGGTCGTCCACACTCAAGGGCTGGTCGAGCACCGGCTGCAGGCGGCTCCAGGCCGCCTTGCCGCGTTCCACCAGCGACAGCACCCAACCGGCCGCGAACATGGGCCAGATCAGCTGGCCGAGGTACAGGCTGAAGCTGGTGAGCTGGCCCACGGTGAGCTGCGAGTGCCACACCAGCCAGCCCCCGTAACCCAGCGTCAGCACCGTCGCCGCGCTCAATGTGAAGCCGACCGCGGGCTCGTACGCGGCCTCCCAGCGCTGCGCGTCGAAGCTCGCGCCCGAAGCGGCGGCGGCGAGCCGGGAGAATTGCCCCTCGCTGCGGGCCTGCAGGCCCAGCGCCCGGATGGTGCGCACGCCCGACAGCGTTTCCTGCACGTGGTCGTTCAAGGCGCCGAAGCTGTCGAGGGAACGGCGGGACGCCTCGTGCACGTGGCGCGAGATCCACCAGAAACTCAGGGCCATCAACGGAAACGGCAGCAGCGCGAAAGCCGCCAGCTGCCAATGCACGCCCAGCGACATCATCGCGACCACCAGCACGAGGGTCAGCGTGCCGTCGAAGCCCGCGAGCATGGCCTCGCCCGCGGCCATCTCCACCGCATCGATGTCGTTGGTGCCCAGCGCCATCAGGTCGCCGGTGCGCCGTCCCTGGAAGAAATGCGCCCCCTGCAGCGACAGCCGCGCGTACAGGCGCTCACGCAGCTCGACGCCGAGCCGGTACGCAGCCGCATACAACTTGAGCCGCCAGCCGACGCGCAGGAAATACACCACGACCCCGGCCGCCACCAGCCACGCCAGCTCGCGCAGCAGCAACCCGCCGTGCAGCTCGCGTGCGACGAGGCCGTCGACCAGCTGGCCGATCTGCCGCGGAATCCAGACCGTGAGCACCGCGATCCCGGCCAGCATCGCGCCCGACGCCGCGTAGGAAGCCCGGTGGCGCTGGAGGAACCGGCCTATCAGGCCGTACAGCGTCATGCCGTCTGGCTGATCGGCCACACCACCCCGTTGTCGTTCAGGATCGCGTCGAGCGGGACGTCGTGCGGCTCCGGCTCGAGGTCATCGATGAAGCCATTGCTGAATCCCAGGCCCACCGTGTACGGGCTGGGCTGCAGCGTGGCCAGCGTGCGGTCGTAGAAGCCGCCGCCATAACCCAGGCGAAAGCCGCCCGGCCCGTAGCCCACGCACGGCACGAACAATAACGTGGGCACGATCACCTCGGTGTCCTTGGGCTTGGGGATGCCGTACGCGTCCTCCTCCATGTAACAGCCGGGGAACCATGCGTGGAACTTGAGCGTCTTATGTTGCTTGTCGACCACGGGCAAACCGATGCGCCGCGGCTGCGGCTCGTCGAGCAGTTCGCCATCCTCTTTCCAGCGGTGCAAGGCCGGCAGGGGATCGAACTCACCCTTGATCGGCCAGTACGCGCCGATCACGATGTCCGGGCGGTTGACCAGCCAGATGCGCATGACCCGTTGCAGCAGGTCGCAGCGCTGCATGCGGTCAGGCATGTTCAGCCGGTCTTCGACAAGCTGCTTGCGCAAAGCCCTTTTTTCTTGTGACTTGTCCATAATCGCCCAATGAGATTGATAAGAATTCTGACACTGATCGCGGTATCGGTCGTCGGCCCGGCCCAGGCGCAACCCAAGGGGGACGACCTGATCGTGGAAATGAACCAGGCTTACCGCCAGGGCAACCGTCCCAAACTCGCCCAATTGCTGCCCCAGGCGCGCGGCCACGTCCTCGAGCCGTGGGCGGCCTATTGGGAGTTGAAGAGCCGCCTCGACACGGCCGGCCCGCAGGAAGTGCAGGACTTTTTCGCGCGCTATCCGGGCACCTACCAGGAAGACCGCCTGCGCAACGACTGGCTGCTGCTGCTGGGCCAGCGGCGGGACTGGACGAATTTCGAGGCCGAATACCCCCGGTACCGCATGAACGACGACCGCGAGGTGCGTTGCTACGCGCTGCTCGTGGCGCATGTGCGTGAAGGCGCGGCCGCGCCGGCCGCCCATGCCGAAGAAGTGCGCCGCAACTGGTTCGCGCAGCGCGATGCCGACGACGGCTGCACGCTCGCGGCCTCGCGGCTGATCGGCGACACGACCGGCCCGAAGCGCATGACCGCGAACGACGCCTGGCGCAAGGCGCGGCTCGCGGTCGAGGCCAACCGCCCGCGGGCCGCGGCGGCCGCCCTGGAAATCGTGGCGCCGGAGTCGCTTTCGCAGTTCCATGAGCTCAACAACAGCCCCGCCCGTTACCTGACCAGCCGTGTCGTCGTGGCGTCGAAGGCCCGCAAGGAAATGATGGTGCTGGCGCTGATCAAGCTGGCCGCGACCGACCCCGACAACGCCGCGAGCCAGCTCGATGGCAAGTGGGGCCCGCAGCTCACCCCGGAGGAGCGCAACTGGGTCTGGGGCGTTCTCGGCAAGCAGGCCGCGCAGCGCCTGGGCGACAACGCCCTGGACCACTACGCCCAGGTGAGCCGCGACCAGGACCTGACGGACGACATGCTGGCCTGGAAGGCGCGTGCCGCCCTGCGCGCCGCCCGTGGCACCCAGTGGCCGCTGGTCCTGCAGGCCATCAACGCGATGAGCGAGCAATCCCGGTCCGACGCCACCTGGGTCTACTGGAAAGCCCGCGCGCTGCTCGCCCACGGCGGCGATACGCGGCGCGAGGAGGCCCGGACACTGCTGCAGTCGATCGCGTCGGTGCGCGGCTTCTACGAACAGCTCGCGCTGGAGGAACTGGGCCAGCCCATCGCCGTGCCGCCCCGCCCCGCCCCGCTGATGGCGGAGGAAAGGGACGCCGCCCGCCTGAACGCCGGCCTGAACCGCGCCGTCTACGCGATCGCGCTGGGCATCCGGCCCGAGGGCGTGCGCGAATGGAACTACTCGACCAACCTGGCCAAGCCGGGCGGGATGTCCGAGCGCGAACTGCTGGCGGCCGCCCAGTTCGCCTGCGACCGCGAGGTCTGGGACCGCTGCATCAACACCAGCGAGCGCACCCGGACCGAATTCGACGCCGACCAGCGCTTCCCGATGCCGTTTCGCGAATCGGTGGTCCGGCGCAGCCGCGAGATCAACCTGGACCCGGCCTATGTGTATGGCCTGATGCGCCAGGAAAGCCGTTTCGTGATGGACGCGCGCTCGCACGTGGGCGCGTCTGGCCTGATGCAGGTGATGCCCGCCACCGCGCGCTGGACCGCCCGGCGCATCGGGCTCACGAACTTCACGCCCGACCAGCTGGGCGATCGCGAAACGAACATCGCGATCGGCACCGGCTACCTGAAACTGGTGCTCGACGACTTCGGCGGCTCGATGCCCCTGGCCGCCGCGGCGTACAACGCGGGCCCGGGCCGGCCTCGCAACTGGCGCAATGGGCCGGTCATCGAGGCCGCCGCCTGGGCCGAGAACGTGCCGTTCAACGAGACCCGGGACTACGTGAAGAAGGTGCTGTCGAACACCACCGTCTATGCGGCGATCCTCACGGGCCAGCCGCAGTCCCTGAAGGAGCGGCTGGGCCGGGTGGGCCCCCGCGATGCTGCGCTGCCCGAGCCGAATCGCGAACTGCCCTGAAGGGAAAGCATCAATCGGCGGTCTTTTTTGCATCAATCGCCGCCGGGCGTGCCGTTAGCATCGCGGGCACCTTTGGAGACACCCATGCTCAAGCTTCTGATCGGCAACAAGAACTACTCGTCCTGGTCCATGCGGCCCTGGGTCCTGCTCAAGCAGGCCGGCATCCCCTTCGAGGAGGTGATGGTCCGCTTCGACTCGTTCGACAAGGACTCGAAATTCAAGGAGGCCCTGCAGGCCTTCACGCCCGTGGGTCGCGTGCCCGTGCTCGTCGATGACGGCTTCGCGGTGTGGGACACGCTGGCCATCGCCGAATACCTGGCCGAGAAATTCCCCGAAAAACAGCTCTGGCCGCAACAGCCCCGGGCCCGGGCCCGCGCCCGCAGCATCTGCGCCGAAATGCATTCGGGCTTCACCGCGCTGCGCGGCAACTGTCCCATGAACGTCGAGGCATCCCTGCCGCAGGTCGGCGCACTCGCGTGGCGGGACCAGCCCGGCGTGCGCGCCGACGTGCAGCGCCTGGTCGGCATGTGGACGGAACTGCTGGAGCAGAACAAGGGGCCGTCGAGCACCGCCGGGCCGTCCCAAGGTGCGAGGGCCCCCTCCGGGGGCAGCGAGACGAGGTCGAGCGTGGGGGGACAATTTCTTTTCGGCGAGTTCTCCATCGCCGACGCGTACTTCGCCCCGGTGTGCCTGCGCATCAAGAACTACGCGCTCCCCGTGCCGGGCCACATCACCGACTACATCCGCCGCGTCTGCGCCCTGCCCGGGGTCAAGGCGTGGATCGACGGGGCGCTGGCCGAGAAGGACTTCCTCGACTTCGAGGAACCGTACCGAACTTCGCGATGAGCGGGATGGCGCCGGCGATTCGCCGCCCCAGGCACTGGGGCGCGGTCCTCACGGCCATGGTCACGCCCTTCGATGCGCAAGGGCGCCTGGACCTCGACGCCGCACGGCGGCTGGCGCGCTGGCTCGCCGGGCGTGGCAACGAGGGGCTGGTGCTCGCGGCGACCACCGGCGAGGCCTCGACGCTGTCCGACGAGGAACGTTGCGACCTCGTCCGCGCGGTGTCCGAAGCGGTGACGATCCCGGTCGTCGCCGGCACGGGCAGCAACGATACCCGGCACAGCATCGAACTCACGCGGCAGGCCCGCTCGCTGGGCGCGGCCGGCGTCATCGTCGTCGCGCCCTACTACAGCCGGCCGCCCCAGTCCGGCATCGAGGCGCATTTCCGGGCGGTGGCGGCCGCCACGGACCTGCCCGTGATGCTCTACGACGTGCCGCTTCGCACCGGGCGGCGGGTGAGCCACGACGTGCTGCTGCGGCTTTTCCGCGAAGTGCCCAACATCGTGGCGTTCAAGGATGCCACGGGCGACCCGCCGGCGGCGGCCGCGCTGGTGGCGCAGGCCGGGGAGCACTTCGACCTGTATTCGGGCGACGATGCGTACACGCTCCCCCTGCTCTCGGTCGGTGCGGTCGGCGTGGTGGGCACGAGCACCCACTGGACCGGCCCGCAGTTCCAGGCCATGATCGCGGCCTTCGTGCGGGGCGACGTGAACCTGTCGCGCGAGATCAACGCCCGCCTGGTCGACTCCTTCGCGTTCATCAACAGCGACACCTCGGTGTTCCCGATGTCGATCAAGGCGATGCTGCGCACGCTCGGCCAGGAGGCAGGCGATTGCCGGCTCCCTTTGCCGCCCACGCCACCCGAAGTGGAGCGGGCGGCGCGGGAAGTCTGGGCGCGGCTGGGCGGCTGACCCGCCGGCGGTGGCGAGGGCCGTAAACTCCCGCCATGCAAACCTACATGGTCGGTGGTGCGGTGCGCGATGCCTTGCTCGGCCTGCCGGTCAACGACCATGACTGGGTGGTCGTCGGCGCGACGCCCCAGGAGATGATCGCCGCCGGCTACCTGCCGGTGGGCAAGGACTTCCCGGTGTTCCTGCATCCGCAGACGCGCGAGGAGTACGCGCTGGCCCGCACCGAGCGCAAGACGGCGCGCGGCTACCACGGCTTCGCGTTCCATGCCGAGCCGAACGTCACGCTCGAGCAGGACCTCGCCCGCCGCGACCTCACCGTCAACGCGATCGCGCAGGACGAGCACGGAAACCTCGTCGATCCCTTCGGGGGCCAGGCCGACCTGAAGAAGCGCGTGCTGCGCCATGTCACCGTCGCCTTCCGCGAAGACCCGGTGCGCATCCTGCGCGTCGCGCGGTTCGCGGCCCGTTTCGCCGACTTCAGCCTCGCGCCCGAGACGCTGGCCCTGATGCGCGAGATGGTCGAGGCCGGCGAGGCCGATGCGCTGGTGGCCGAGCGTGTATGGCAGGAACTCGCGCGCGGCCTGATGGAGGGCAAGCCGTCCCGCATGTTGGAGGTCTTGCGCGACTGCGGCGCGCTGGCGCGCCTGTTGCCCGAGGTCGACCGCCTGTGGGGCGTGCCGCAGCGGGCCGATTACCACCCGGAGGTGGATACCGGCGTGCACCTGATGATGGTGATGGACATGAGCGCGCGCCTGAAAGCGCCGTTGCCCGTGCGGTTCGCGTGCCTCACGCACGACCTGGGCAAGGGCACCACGCCCGCCGAGGTCCTGCCCAGGCACATTGGCCATGAAGAGCGCAGCGCCCGCCTGCTGAAGAAACTGTGCGAGCGCCTGCGGGTGCCGACCGAATGCCGCGAACTCGCGGACGTCGTCGCGCGCGAGCACGGCAACATCCACCGCAGCGGGGAGTTCGGCGCCGCGGCGCTGGTCCGATTGCTGGAGCGCTGCGACGCGTTCCGCAAGCCCGGCCGCTTCGACCAGGTGCTGCTGGCCTGCGAATGCGATGCCCGCGGCCGGCTGGGCCTGCAGGAAGAGGCCTACCCGCAGCGGCCGCGGCTGCTCGCCGCCCTGGAGGCCGCGCAGTCGGTGCCCACACACGAAATCGCGGCGCAAGCGCAGGAGCGGCAGGTCGAAGGCCCGCGCATCGGGGAGATGATCCACCAGGCGCGGGTGAAAGCCGTGGCGGGGCAGCTGGGCGAGTGAGGCGCTGGCTGCCGGTTACACCCGCAACGCCAGCGCCGCGTAGTCGCCGACACGGTCGGCGAGGCCTGCGCCCACCAGTTCGCAACCGTCGGTGAGCGCCGGAAACTTCCCCGCCACCTGAGCCTGCAGCTTCGGCAGCAGGTAGGCGCGGTTGTTCCAGAACACGCTGCCGCCCAGGCTGATGCGTTGCAGGTCCAGCGTGGCGACCAGGTTGTAGAGCGCGCGGCCCATGACGCGGCAGAGTTCGTCCACCACGGCTTCGGCGCTGTCGTCGCCGTCCCGGGCGCGCTGCAAAAGCGTGGCAGCGTCGGCGCCGAAGCGCCGGGCGATCGCGTTGCCCGCCACCAGCGCCTCGACGTCGCCGATGTTGCCGCAGCCGCACAGGGCATCGTCGTTGTCCGACACGAACATGTGGCCCGCATGGCCGGCGTTGCCGTTCTTGCCGCGCAGGATGCGGCCGTCCACGCACAGGCCGACGCCGATGCCGGTGCTCCATGTCACATAGGCGCAGTGGTCGAAGCCCTGCAGGGCGCCCCAGCGGCGCTCGGCCTCCAGGGCCGCGATGCAGTCGTTCTCGACCCGCACCTGCGTGAACCGCTGGCGCAGCGGCGCCTCGAGCAGGGCGGTGTCCCAATCGTTCGGCAGGCCGCGCGCCGGCCCGGCGATGCCGCCGCAGATGTTGGGCGCGGCCACTTCCACCAGCCCGCCGCGCATCACGAACGGCCCGCACGAGGACACGCCGGCGCGCTCGACCGATCCCGGGGCGATGCCGGCTTCGGTGCAGGCCTCATCCACCATGCGCATGACCTGCCGCGCCAGCGCGTCGTTGTGGCCGGTCTTCGCGGTCGGCTCGCTCCGGCGGGCCAGGAGTTCCAGGTCGGCGCCGCTGTTCAGGCTCACCGCCACCTTGGTTCCGCCGATGTCGATGCAGGCTTTCATGCGCGGCCCTTCGGCTCAGAGGAACCTGCCGATCGCGCCGGCGGCGAGGCTGAGGAGGATGGTGGTGGTGAGCGGGATGAACCACTCGCGCCCGAACGCCTTGAACCGCAGGTCGCCCGGGAGTTTCCCGAAACCCATGCGCTGCAGCAGCGGGGAGAACCAGCTGATGAGCACGAGGGCCAGGAAGATGACGATGATCCAGCGAATCATGGTGCGGCCCATGATACGCAAAGTCCGGCGCGCGCGGCCCCGCGCGCCGATGGCCTCAGCGGTGCTGGTGCTTCGCCAGGATGTCGCTCAGCTGCGGCATGAGCGCCTGCGGCGCTTCGCGGTTGGCGCGTTCCAGCGTCGCCTGCACGGCCGCGGCGACCGCCGTGTCGCAGCCTCCATCGGCCGCCATGGTGTTGTAGTAGCCCAGGTCCTTGCAGGCGTTGGCGACGGAAAAGCGCAGGCCCGAGACATCGCGCGCCGTCAGGTAGGGTCGTAGCCGCTCCAGCGCGGCGCCGCCGCCGCCGCCCTTGCCCAGGACATCCAGGAACACCTCGGGGGCCACGTCGTGATGCGCCGCGCAGGCCGCGGCCTCGGACAGCAAGGTGATGAAGCCCAGCGAGACGAAGTTGTGCAGCAGCTTCATGCTGTGCCCCGCGCCCACCGGCCCCGCATGCGTGATGTTCTCCGCGAAGCACGACAGCAGCGGCCGGCATTCCTCCAGCAGCGCGGCGTCTGCGCCCACCAGCAGGTTCAGGCGTCCTTCGGCGGCTTCCTTGGGCGTGCGCGTCATCGGCGTGTCGAGGAAGCGGCCCCCGGCCGCCTCCACCGCCTTGGCCATGCGCTGCGTGGAAGCGGGCACCGCGGTCGAACAGTCGATCACGATGGTGCCGGGACGCAGGCCTTGCAGCACGCCGCCGTCGCCGGCCAGCACGGCTTCCACCTGGGGCGAGCCCGTCAGCACCAGGATGACGATGTCCGACGCGGCGGCGAGATCCGCCGGGCGCTGGAAGGTGCGCGCGCCGGCGGCCTTCAGTGCGTCCAGCGGCTGGTTGCCCGGGTGCTCCAGCACGGCCAGCGGCCAGCCCTTCTTGATCACGTTGCTGGCAATGCCATGGCCCATCATGCCGATGCCGATCATGCCGACGTTCTTTTTCACGCTGTACTCCTTTTGAGAATGGGATTGTCCAACTTGCGGCCGCCCTCCGGCCAGGACCTCAAAGTGTGTGGGTCCGGTCGCCTTCGCGAAACCCGATGGCGTCCCAGAATTCGCCGCGGTGGAAGGCGATCACCTTGAAGAGTTCGCCCATCTCGTGCTCGGCAATCAGCCGCTGCCCCGCCACCCGCTGCGCGAGCGGTGCCTCGGCCAGCAGCGGCACGAGCCCGCAATTCACCAGGAAGCGCGCCTGCGTGGCGTAACCGAGCGTGGGCAGGCCCGCCTCCTGCGCCGCCAGCGCGAGCCCGGTGAAGTTCACGTGGGCCGTGATGTCCTTCAGCCCGACATCCTGCAGGGGGTCGGTGTCGGCACGGTGGCCGCGGTGGCACATCAGCGTGCCCATGTGGCGCTGCGGGTGGTAGTACTCCGACTCGGCGAAACCGTAATCGATGAAGAAGGCCGCGCCTTGCACGAGGCGGTCGGCGAGGGTGCGCACGAAGGCTTCGGCCTGCGGGTGAATCTCCGTGAGGTAGTCGTGGGGGCCTTCGATCCCGACGGGCGGGCGCAAATCGGTGGGCCGGTCGTTCCAGGCCAGCGCGGTGCCGCCGACGGCGACACCGCGCTCGTGCCACACGCCGGCCGTGCGCACCAGCAATTTCACGGGCATGGCATCGAGCACCTCGTTGCCCACGATGACGCCGTTGATCGCCTCGGGCAGTTCGCTCGCCCACTCGACCTTGTCCGCGAAAGCGGCGAGGGTTTCGCGCTGCCGTTCGATCAAGGTCCCGGACAGGTCGACGATCGTGTAATGCCGCACCCGGTCGCCCAGGGCCTGGAGCAATTGCAGCGCCAGCGCGCCCGAGCCGGCGCCGAACTCCCAGACGTCCTGGGTGCCGGTGGCGGCCAATGCATCGGCCACCTGGGCGGCGAGCGCCCGGCCGAAGAGCGGCGTCATCTCCGGCGCTGTCACGAAATCGCTGCCCGACGAGGGCATCTGCCCGAATTTGCGCGAGGCGTTGGCGTAATAGCCCAGCCCGGGCGCATACAGCGCCTGGGCCATGAAGCGGTCGAAGGGCAGCCAGCCGCCGGCACGCTGGATCGATGCTTCCAGCAGGGCCTGCAGGGCCCTCGTTAAACTTGTCGTTTCTGTCGTCACTGGAGGATTGTCCCCGAATGATCGATTCGCCGCGGCCCCGCACCGTGCTGGTCACCGGCTCCGCCAAACGGCTGGGCCGCGAGGTCGCGCTGGCGCTGGCCTCCGCGGGCTGGCAGGTGGCAGTGCACTACCGGGATTCATCGCCCGATGCGGCGCAGACCGTGGAGGATTGCCGCAAGCTGGCGGCCGCCGGCGCGCTCATCGAGAGTTTCCAGGCCGACCTGGGCGACGAAGCGCAGGCCCGCGCCCTGGTGCCGCGGGTGATCGAGCGCTTCGGCGGCGTGGATGCGGTCGTCAACAACGCCTCCCAGTTCGAGCACGACAGCTTCAGGAGCTTCAGCTACGAATGCCTGATGGCCCACGCGCGCACCAACACCGGGGCGCCCATCCTGCTCGCGCAGGCGCTGCACCAGCATGTCTGCGCGCGCGGGGAGGCCGACGCGGTGCGGGACGCGGCGGTCGTGAACCTGCTCGACCAGAAGCTGTGGAACCAGAACCCGGATTTCCTCAGCTACACGCTGTCCAAGGCGGCGCTGGAAGCCGCCAACACCATGCTCGCCATCGCACTGGCGCCGCAGGTGCGGGTGGTGGGTGTGGCGCCCGGCCTGACCCTGACCAGCCACCTGCTGTCCGCGGAGAAATTCGACCGCCTGCACCGGCTGTCGCCGCTGGGCCGCTCGTCCACGCCGCAGGACGTGGCGGCGGCCGTGAAATTCGCGCTGGACAACGCCTCCATCACCGGCACCACGCTGCTGGTGGACGGCGGCCAGCACCTCATGAAGTTCGACCGCGATTTCTCGCTGATGTAGCCGGCGAGCAAAGGCCTTCCATGTCCAAAGCCGGCACCCAGATCCTCACCCTCGAAGGGCTTCGCTTCACCGCCAACCTGGGCATCCTCGACCACGAAAAGACAAGCCCCCAGCCGATCCTGGTCGACGCGCAGCTGAACCTGGGCACGCAGCCGCTGCTGCCGCGCGACGACGACATCGGCCATGTGCTGGATTACCGCAAGGTGAGGCGCATCATCATCGACGAATGCACCGCCGAACACGTGAACCTGCTCGAGACGCTGATCGGCAAGCTCGCGCACCGCCTGATGCAGCTGCCCGGCGTGCTGGGCGTGCGCGTTCGCATCGTCAAGCTGGAGATCTTCGAGGATTGCGAAGTGGCGATCCGGGTGGAGACGGGGCTGTGGTGACGGGCGGCTGACGCCGCCCGCTTCAGCGTGCTCCCCTCACTGCGTCGAGATCGCTGCCGCCGCCGGCGTGGCATCGAAGACCAGCTTGGACGGCCAGGCCGGCCATGTGGTGCCCAATGCCGCGGTGTTCGGGTCGCCATTGCGCGCGAAGGCCCCGATGCTCGCCATCATGGCCGCCGAGAGCGCGAGCCGGCCCGGCTTGTTGGCCGTGCTGCCGATCGCATTGGAGAACAGCGACGGGCCGAAGTTGCCGAAGATAAACGGCAGGTCGAAGGCATGGGCGGCCCCGTAGATCGTGTTCCACGGCGCGGGCTCCTGGGCCCACTTGAAGTTGTAGTACCAGACGTTGGGTTGCTGGGTTTTCAACGCGTTCAACACATTGTCGCGGCTCGGCACCATGAAGATGTTGGTCAGCAGCGTCGTCTTCGGGGTCCAGCCGGTCGCCGGCGTTGTCGAGGGGGCATAGGCCGGGTCGAGGATGTCGGTCTCGGTCAAGGTCGGCGCGGCATCCGGATTGAAATTCGCCATCATCGTGAAGCGCGTCGCATCGCTGACCTTGAAGCCAGGCGGGCCGCCCAACAGCGTCAGGAACGGTGCGAACAGCTTGCCCTCTTCGGCGGTGTTGCCGGCCAGCACCGGCATCTTGTTGTAGTTTCCGGCCGCGATCGCGGAGATCGGATCCGTGGGGATCACGGTGCCGTCGGGGATCGGGCCCGAGCCCGTCAAGCCACTCGTGAGCAGCGTGGTGAGGATCGTGCCGCCCGCCTTCGAGCGCATGTAGTCGGCGATCTGCGCCGAGGTCTGCGTTGCGATGTAGGCCTGCGCCGATGCCGTGTCGGTGGCCTTGCCGTCGGCGATCAGCAGTTTCGCGAGCAGCGCGTTGCCCTGCGCGGCATACGTGGTGGCGGGATTGAGCGTCGGGATCGTGCCCGCCGGCAGGTTCGACGCGAGCGAGATCCCGCCTGACAGTGGGACGGCGCGATGGAACAGGCCGCTCGCCAAGGGAGACGTCAACAGGGCCCAGACGTTGATGGCGCCGGCGGATTGGCCCATCAGCGTGACGTTGCCGGCGTTGCCGCCGAACGCGGCAGCGTTGTTCTTGACGAACTTCAGCGCCTGGATGATGTCCAGCAGCGCGAAGTTGCCGGAGTCCTCCGCCGCGCTGGCGCCCGTCTTGAGTTGCGCGAGGTTGAAGAACCCCAGCGGGCCGACGCGGTAGTTCGCCGTCACGACGACTGCGTTCGCGGACTTGGCCAGCGCGCCGCCGTCATACACCGGGTCGGCGGTGTATCCCGAAATGTTGCTGCCGCCATAGACAAAGAAGATCACCGGCAGGCCGGTCGCATCGCCGGGCGGGCGCCAGATGTTGAGCGTCAGGCAATCCTCGCTGCCGACCGGGGTGTTCAGCGTGGTGGCAATGGTGGCGTCGTAGGTGTTGTTCGAGCCCGGACCGTAGATCCGGCCGTTCTGCAGGCAGGCGTTGCCGAACCGGGTGGCGTCGCGCACCGTGCCCCAGGCCTGTGGCTCCGCCGGCGCCTTCCAGCGCAGGCTGCCGACAGGCGGCTGCGCGAAGGGAATGCCCTTCCAGGCCCAGGTGGAGGTGGCCGCGTCCGCGCTGCCCTGCACCTGGCCGTAGCCCGTGGTACGCAGCAAAGGGTCGTCGGACGAACCGCCGCACGCGAAAAGCAGGGTGGCCAGCGAGGCCCCCAGCACAAGCCTGGTGGTCAACTTCATGTCTGTCTCCTCTATGGGGTAAATCTCAACTTGTGCGGCGCGGGCAAATCCCATGAAATCCGTGGAGGCATGCAAACGCCCGGACGCGAGGAAAAGTGTAGGGAGGGGCCCCGCGGCTGGCGGTATCGCAACGCAGCCAATTTAGTGACTTCAGCAACCCAACCGGACCATGCAACGCACCAGCTCCTGCAATTGGACCAAGGGCATCCTCGAGATGTTCGCCGCGCAAGGCGTGGATGTCCCGCGCCTGGTCAAGGCCGCAGGCGTCGATCCCGGCCGGCTGGAAAACCCGGCCGAGCGTTTCGGTGCGGATGAGGTCAGCCGCTTGTGGGACCTGGCGGTCGCCTGGTCCGGCAACCCTGTCCTGGGCATGGACCGCGAGCTCACCGCCAAGCACGTCAACTTCGACGTGGTGGGCTACGCGATGCTGTCGAGCCCCAACCTGCGCGCGGGGCTGGAGAGCATGGCGCGGTACATGGCCGTCATCTCGGACGCAGCCACGTTCGATCTGTTGCCCGACCAGGCCAATGGGTGGCTGGTACTCGGCGGGGAGGGCTATGCAATGCCGGTGCCGCGGCAGCGCTACGCATACGGCATGTTGTCCATCCTCACCCTTTGCCAATGGTTGACGCGCCGCGACGTGCAACCCCTGGCCGTGGAATTCAAGTTCGCCCGGCCCCCGGAAGCCGCACGCTACGGAACGGCGTTCGGCTGCCCGATCCGCTTCGGCCAGCCGGAGAACCGCATGCTGCTGGCAGGCGGGGAGCTGGACGCGGCCATTCCGTCGCGCAACCCCTCGATGCTGGCGATGCACGAGCATGTGCTGCAGGAAAGGCTGGCCGCCCTGGGTAACGCGCGCACGAGCTACCGGGTGAGCGAAGAGATCGTGCGGCGGCTGCATCGCGGCGAGCCGCGCCGCGACGAAATCGCCGCGAGCCTGGCGCTGGCGGACCGAACGCTCCAGCGGCGGCTGCATGCCGAAGGCACATCGTTCCAGCAGCTGCTCGACGACGCGCGGCGCGAACTGGCGCGCAAGTACCTGTGCGAGGAGCGCTACCCCCTGGGCCAGGTCGCGGATCTCCTGGGATTCGTCGACCAGAGCAACTTCTTCCGCGCCTGCAAGCGATGGTTCCAGGAGCCGCCGGGGCAGTACCGGCGGCGGGTATCGGGCGCGCAGCAGGACGCGGCGCGCTGACGATGGAGCGCACCAGCTCCAGCGCCTGGGTGCGAGGCCTCGCGGAGATGTTTGCCTCGCAGGGCCTCGATCCGGCCGCGCTGTTCAGGGAGGCAGCGCTCGACACCGCGCGCCTGCACGATGGGCACGGCCGCTTCAGCGCGGACGAGGTGAACCGCCTGTGGGAAATCGCGCTCTCGCGGTCCGGCAACCCCCTGCTCGGCATGGACCGCGACCTCGCCGCCCGCTACGTCAATTTCGACGTCGTCGGCTACGCCACGATGTCCAGCGCCGACCTGCGCAGCGCTCTCGAAAAGCTCGCGCGTTACCTCGCGCTCATCTCGAGCGCCACGACGTTCGAGCTGCTGCCCCGTCGGTCGGATAGCTGGCTGGTGATGGGGCACACGGGCTATAGGCGGCCGGTGCCGCCCCAGCGCTCGGCCTTTTCGCTGCTGGCGCTGCTCACGCTGTGCCAATGGGTCACGCGCCGCGAACTGCGCCCCTTGGCCGTCCACTTCTGTTTTCCCGCGCCCGGCGACCCCCGCGCCTTCGACAAGGCCTTCGGCGGCCCGGTCCGGTTCGGGCAGCCGGACAACCGGCTGTTGCTCTCGGCGGCGGACCTCGCCGGTGCGCTACCCTCGCGCAATGCCGCGCTGCTCGCCTTGCACGAACAGGCCATGGACGAGCGGATGGCCGCCCTCGGCAGCACGAGCATCGCGTCGCGCGTGAGCGAGGAGATCATCCGCCGGCTGGCGCGCGGCGAGCCGCGCCGCCGGGACGTGGCCGCGAGCCTGGCGCTCACGGACCGCACGCTTCAGCGCCGCCTGCACGCGGAAGGCACGTCGTTCCAGCAATTGCTCGACGACGCACGGCGCGAACTCGCGCACAAGTACCTTGCCGACTCCCGCTACGCGCTGGGCCAGGTGGTGCACATGCTGGGCTTTGCCGACCAGAGCAACTTCTTTCGCGCGAGCCGGCGCTGGTTCGGCGTTCCGCCGTCGCGGTATCGCGAGCAAGTGACCGGCACTGGCGTGCAAAGCCATTGATTTGGCGCCTTGGGACCTTGTCCGCGGGCACGCAGGCTGCGGACAATCCCATGCCTGCAGCCGCCGGCCGCATCTCCGGGAATCTTGTCATGACCCTCTTGATGGATCGTTTCCAGGTGGCGCGCTTCTTGCGCCTGCAACCGTGGTTCGCCCAATTGTCGCCTTCGCAGCAGGAGCGCATCACGCACGGGTCCTTCACCGTTCGAGGCAGGCGGGACCAGGTGATGTTGCCCGCCCGGCAGCATTCCGAGGGTTGGTATGCCGTGATGTCCGGCTTCGTGAAACTGCAAAGTCCCGGCCCGGCAGGCCGGGCCTCGGCTTTCCTCGCGCTCACCGGGGGCGAATGGTTCGGCGAAGGCTCGGTGATGAAGGAAGAACCCCGTCGCTACGAGGTCGTGGCACTGAGGGATTCGGAACTGCTGTGCCTGCCCCGGGCCCGCTTCCAGGAGTTGATGGCCACCAGCCTGCCGTTCAGCCACGCGGTGATGAATCAATTGAACCTGCGCCTGGGCCAGGCGATGGCGATCATCGAAACGGAGCGGCTCTGCAACCTCGAGCAACGGCTGGCGCTCTATCTCAGCCGCGCGTTCTGGCACGGCCTGCGGCGCCTGAACCTCAGCCAGGAAGAACTGGGGCTCCTGGCCGGCATGTCGCGCCAGGCCGCCAATCGCGGGCTGAAAGCGCTGGCGCAGCGAGGCCTGGTGTGCCTGAAGCATGGACGCGTGGTCAGCGTCGACCAGGCGGCGATCGGGAGGCTGCTGGGCCAGCCCGAAACGCGACCCATCGAAGCCGCGGGCCAATGCGACAATACCGCCCATGAGTGCAGTCTGGACCAGCAGCGAAGTGGTTCCCCTCTCGCGGGAGTACAGGATCGAGCGTGAAACCCACAAGCTCGAGAAGCGGCTGTGCCGCCTCGCAGGGCAGGCGATCACCGACTACAACATGATCGGCGAAGGCGACAAGGTCATGGTCTGCCTGTCGGGCGGCAAGGACAGCTACGGCATGCTGGACATCCTGCTCAAGATGAAGCAGCGCGCGCCGGTTTCGTTCGACCTGGTCGCGGTGAACCTCGACCAGAAGCAGCCCGGCTTTCCCGAGCATGTGCTGCCCGAGTACCTCACACGCATCGGCGTGCCCTTCCACATCGAGAACCAGGACACCTACTCCGTCGTCAAGGACAAGGTCCCCGAGGGCAAGACGATGTGCAGCCTGTGCTCGCGCCTGCGCCGCGGCATCCTGTACCGCGTGGCCGATGAGCTGGGCGCGACGAAGATCGCGCTGGGCCACCATCGCGACGACATGCTGCAGACGTTCTTCCTCAACATGTTCTTCGGCGGCAAGCTCAAGGGCATGCCGCCCAAGCTGGTCAGCGACGACGGCCGCCACATCGTGATCCGCCCGCTCGCGTACGTGCCCGAGAAAGACCTCATCCGCTGGGCCGAACACCGGCGGTTCCCCATCATCCCGTGCTCCCTGTGCGGCAGCCAGGAGAACCTGCAGCGCAAGCAGGTGGGGGCGATGCTGCGCGAATGGGACCGCCTGCATCCCGGCCGCGTCGACACCATGTTCACCGCCTTACAGAACGTCGTCCCCTCGCACCTGGCCGACGGAACACACTACGATTTCAAAGGTCTCACAGCCAATGGCGTGGCCCGCGAAGATGGCGACAAGGCCTTCGATCCACCGGAGTTGTTGCCCAGCGCGCTGTCCCTTCCGGGCCTGCAAGTCATCAAGTTCTGAGGCCGGCGCGCCTCCCGGAGGTGTGTATGAAATCTCTTTGGCGGCTCCCCGGCCCGGCATTGGTGCTGGCCACCGTTCTGCTCTCCGGCTGTGCCACCAGCTACGTGCTGGACAACAACGTGCAGTCGTTCTCCAGCCTCACGGCGTTGCCGGCACAGCCGACCTACCGGTTCGAGCGTCTGCCGTCGCAGCAGGCGCCGGACCAGGCGATCCTGGAGTCGATGGCCGATCCCTCCCTGCACCAGGCCGGGCTCAGGCGCGACGATTCCAATCCACGGTATAGCGTGCAGGTGAGCGCGCGCATCCAGCCGGTCCTTTCGCCTTGGGCGGACCCGTGGGACACCTGGGGCTGGGGCGGCTTTGGCCATCACCATCGTCGCCTCGGCTACGGCTTTGGGTTCGGTTCGCGCCTATCGAGCATGGAATCTCCCTGGTACCACCGCGAAGTTGCAGTCATCATCCGGGAACTTGCCGCGAACCGCGTCGTATTCGAAAGCCGGGCCGGCAACGACGGCCCCTGGTCGAGCAACGCGGCGATCTTCCCGGCGATGTTCGAAGCCGCGATGCATGGGTTCCCCAACCCGCCGGCCGGCCTGCGGGTCGTCAATATCACGGTGGCCCCTGCGCCTTGACACTTGGGTACGCCTTATGTGGTTGGCTTGCGGGCGGGTTGCCACCTAGAATGAAGCGGAATGGAAGCCACCCGCATCATTGCCGTGCGCCATGGAGAGACGGCCTGGAACGTCGACGCGCGCATCCAGGGCCAGCTCGACATCGGGCTGAACGACACCGGCCGCTGGCAGGCGCGCCGCGTCGGCGAAGCGCTTGTCACTGAAGAGATCACCGCCGTCTATTCGAGCGACCTGGGCCGCGCGCACCAGACGGCGCAGTCCATCTCCGCGGTGAAGGGCATTCCCGTGATTGCGGACGAGGGCCTGCGCGAGCGCAGCTTCGGGATTTTCGAGGGCAAGACCTTCGATGAGATCCGTGAGGCCTGGCCCGACCATGCGCACAACTGGCGCAAGCGCATCCCCGAGTGGCAGCCGCCGGACGGCGGCGAATCGCTGCTCGAGCTGCGCGCGCGGGTGACGCGGACGATGCAGGAGCTGGCGGCGCGACATCCCGGCGAGCAGATCGTGGTGGTCGCCCACGGCGGGGTGCTGGACGCGCTCTACCGCATCGCGACCGGGCAGGAAGTCAATTCCCCCCGCACCTGGGAACTGCCCAACGGCGCCATCAACCGGCTGCTGTGGACGCCCCAGGGCTTCACGTTGGTGGGCTGGTCCGACACGCAGCACCTGGACCATGAACCCGCCGACGAAACTAGTTTCTGAAAGCCAGGACTTCATGGTCGGCGGGGCCGGCGGCCGGCGTCAGGGCACGGTCGATCGCGTCATCAGGGTTGATGCCAGAGGCGCAGTCGCCTGATGGCGTGACAATGCGCGGATGAGCGCAGCGCAGAACCGCTTCAAACGAGCGAACGCCCCCTCGGGGGGCAGCCCGGCATCGCCGGGCGTGGGGGCCTCATGACGCCGTCCCAGGTCATCGTGCTCGCCACACCCGTTTTCTTTCTGCTGATCGGGATCGAATTCGCGTGGGGGTGGGCGCGCAAGCGCAACACCTATCGCCTCAACGACGCGGTCAACAGCATCAACCTGGGCATGCTCAGCGAGATCACCAAGGTGTTCACCCGGCTACTTCGCGTGGGGATCTACACGGCGGTGTACACCTCGGTGTCGCTCGTGCCCATCGAGCAAGCGCACGAGTTCTGGAGCGCCTGGTATGGCTGGCTGCTCGCCCTGCTGTTCTACGATTTCTGCTACTACTGGCTGCATCGCGCGGGCCACGAAAGCGCGGTCTTCTGGGCCGCGCACGTGGTGCACCACCAGAGCCAGGACTACAACCTGTCCACCGCGCTGCGCCAGACCAGTTCGGGCGCCCTCCTCGGCTGGGTGTTCTACCTGCCGATGGCGATGGCCGGTGTGCCGCCGCTGGTGTTCGGCGTGGTGGCACTGATCGACCTGCTCTACCAGTTCTGGGTCCATACCGAGCACGTGCCCAAGCTCGGCTGGTTCGACCGCTGGTTCTGCTCGCCGTCCAACCACCGTGTCCACCACGCCGTCAACGACGGCTACCTGGACCGCAACTACGGCGGCGTGCTGATCGTCTGGGACCGCCTGTTCGGCAGCTTCAAGGAAGAAGGCGAGAAATGCGTGTACGGCACGCGCAGCCCCTTGAACAGCTGGGACCCGTTGTGGTCCAACGCCGAGGTGTACTGGGCGCTGGCCCGGGACTCATGGCACGCCCGCAACTGGCTCGACAAGCTGCGTGTGTGGTTCAAGGCGCCGGGCTGGCGACCCGCCGACGTGGCGGCGCGCTTTCCGAGGCCCGCCTTCGATGTCGCGAAGGTCGAGCGCTACCACCCGCCCGTGGGCGCGGCGGCCAGCGGGTTCGGCGCGCTCCAGTTCGTGCTGCTGCTGGGCGGCGTCTCGGTGTTCCTGTGGAATGCCGACGGCATGCCGATGTCGGAGTCGGCCGTGTGGCTCGCCGCCCTGTGCGTGGGCTTGTGGGCCGTCGGCGCGGTGATGCAGGGCCGGCTCACGATCCTCGAAGTGCTCCTCGTGGAAGTCGCCGCCCTGGCCACGGCCACCAGCGCCGCGGGGCTGCTGCAATGGCACATGGTCTTCAAGCCGCTGGTGATGATGCTGGCGATCTATTACGTGGCCGACCCACTGCACCAGCGCCGCACGCCCACCCGATTCGACGCGCTGCTGATGGGCGGGCTGGCGTTCTCGCTGGCGGGCGACTGCTTCCTGATGTTCCCGGGCTACTTCATTCCCGGGCTGGTGTCGTTCCTCGTCGCCCACCTGTTCTACATCGCCCTGTTCCGCCAGGGCGTGGCCTGGTTCCCCAGCCGGCGCGCGCTGGTCATCGCGCTCGGCTTCGGCGTGGCCATGTACGCGTTTCTCTTCAACGGGCTGAACCCGGTGCTGCGAATCGCCGTGGCGGCCTACGTCATCGTGATCGCGCTGATGGCCGCACAAGCGATTGGCCGCGCCACCGTGCTGCGCGACCAGGCTTCCATCGCCGTAGCCGTGGGTGCCGGGTTCTTCATGGCCAGCGATGCGCTGCTGGCGACCAACAAGTTCGCGTTTCCGCTGCCGATGGCGCAGTTCTGGGTGCTGGCGACGTATTACGCCGCGCAACTCCTGATCGCGTGCAACGCACGGCCGGCGGGTGCCGGGCAACCCGCTCACTCGGTGAACAGCTCGCCCGCGCTCCTGGGGGGCGTCACGCCCAGGTGACGGAACGCCGCCAGCGTGGCCACGCGGCCCCGCGGCGTGCGCTGCAGGAAGCCTTGCTGGATCAGGTAGGGCTCGATCACGTCCTCGATCGTGTCGCGCTCCTCGCCGATGCTGGCGGCGATGTTGTCCAGCCCCACCGGCCCGCCATCGAAGCGGTGAATCACGGCCTCCAGCAGCTTGCGGTCCATCACGTCGAAACCCTGCGGATCGACGTCGAGCATCTTCAGCGCCAGTTCCGCGATGTCCTGCGTGATCGTTCCCGTGCCCTTCACTTCCGCATAGTCGCGCACGCGGCGCAGCAGGCGGTTCGCGATGCGCGGCGTGCCACGTGAACGCTTGGCGATCTCCACGCCGCCCGATTCGTCCATCGGGGCCTTCAGCAGGCCGGCGCTGCGCTTGACGATGCGCGCCAGCTCCTCGGCGCTGTAGAACTCCAGCCGCGCGACGATGCCGAAGCGGTCGCGCAGCGGGTTGGTGAGCATGCCCGCGCGCGTGGTGGCGCCCACCAGCGTGAAGGGCTGCAGGTCCAGCTTGATCGAGCGTGCCGCGGGGCCCTCGCCGATCATGATGTCGATCTGGTAGTCCTCCAGCGCGGGGTAGAGGATTTCTTCCACCACCGGCGACAGGCGGTGGATCTCGTCGATGAAGAGGACGTCGTTCTTCTCGAGGTTGGTCAGCAGCGCGGCCAGGTCCTTGGGTTTTTCCAGCACCGGACCGGAGGTCTGGCGCAGGTTCACGCCCAGCTCGTGCGCGATGATGTGCGACAGCGTCGTCTTGCCCAGGCCGGGCGGGCCGAACAGCAGCACATGGTCCATGGCCTCGCCGCGCTTGCGCGCCGCGCCGATGAAGATTTCCAGCTGCTCGCGCGTCTTGGCCTGGCCGACGTACTCCTGGAGCAGCTTGGGGCGCAGCGCGCGCTCGATCGCCTCCTCGTTCGGCGACGCGGGCGCCGCCGACACCACGCGCTCGGGTGGCGGCATGTCGAAGTCGTCGGTCTTGATGGTCATCAGGCCCCCACGTTTGCCGCCAGGGCGGCTGCACTGCCCCCCGAGGGGGCGCGAGCTTGCTTGAAGCGGTTCTGCGCAGCGCTCATTTATTCAAAGCCTTCAACGCCAGCTTGATCCCCTCGCTCACCCCCACGTCCTGGGGCAGCGCCTTGAGCGACGCGGCCGCTTCCTTGTGGCTGTAGCCCAGCGCCACCAGCGCCTGCAGGATGTCGGCCTGCGCGTCGCTGCCCGGCCCGGCGGCGCCGGCACCCAGGTCCGCGCCGAATTTTCCCTTGAGCTCCAGCAGCAGGCGCTCGGCCGTCTTCTTGCCGATGCCGGGCACCTTGACCAGCCGGCCGGCGTCCTGCGCCGTCACGGCCTGGGCGATGTCCGCCACGCTCATGCCGCTCAATACCGACAGGGCCGTGCGCGGCCCGACGCCGGAGATCCGGATCAGCTGGCGAAAGGCCTCGCGCTCGCCCGCCGTGCCGAAACCGTACAACAGCTGGGCGTCCTCGCGCACGACGAGGTGGGTGAGCAAGGTGATTTTCTCGCCGACGCCAGGCAGGTTGTAGAAAGTGCTCATCGGCACGTCCACCTCGTAGCCGACGCCATTGCAGTCCACCAGCACCTGCGGCGGGTTCTTGTCGCCTAGCGTTCCGGTCAATTTGCCTATCATGGGGGTCCTGGTCCTCGGGCCGTTGCGGGTTTCACCGGAATTATCAGCTTGATTCTCAAACACACTTTTTCCCCCGCCAGCAATACGCGCCTGGCCCACCTTTGCGGCCCCACCGACGAACACCTGCGCACGATCGAGATCGCGCTGCAGGTCAAGATCGCCCATCGCCACGAGCAATTCAGGATCGACGGTCCCAAGCCCCGGGTGGAGCGCGCGCTGGAAGTGCTGCAGGCGCTGTACGAGATCGCGGGCCGGCCGATTTCCCCGGACAAGGTGCAGCTGATGCTGGTCGACGAGTCGCCCCTGTCCGAGGACGAGAGCGGCGCCCAGGTGCTGCAGACGCGCCGCACCGACCTGAAGGCCCGCACGCCCAACCAGAGCGTGTACCTCGAAAACATCGCCCACCACGACATCACCTTCGGCATCGGTCCGGCCGGCACCGGCAAGACCTACCTGGCCGTGGCCTGCGCGGTCGACGCGCTGGAGCGCAGCGCGGTGCAGCGCATCGTGCTCACGCGCCCGGCTGTCGAAGCCGGCGAGAAGCTCGGCTTCCTGCCCGGCGACCTGTCGCAGAAGGTCGATCCCTACCTGCGCCCGCTCTACGACGCCCTGTACGACCTGATGGGCTTCGACAAGGTGACCAAGGCGTTCGAGCGCAACGCGCTGGAGATCGCGCCGCTGGCCTTCATGCGCGGCCGCACGCTGAACAACGCCTTCGTGATCCTCGACGAGGCACAGAACACCACGCCCGAGCAGATGAAGATGTTCCTCACGCGCATCGGCTTCGGCGCCAAGGCGGTGGTGACGGGCGACATCAGCCAGATCGACCTGCCCAAGGGCCAGCTCTCCGGGCTGATCGAGGCCGAGCGCATCCTGAAGCGCGTCAAGGGCATCGCCCACACGCGCTTCACCAGCGCCGACGTCGTCCGTCACCCGCTGGTGGCGCGCATCGTCGATGCCTACGATGCGGCCGGCAAGCGCGCTCCAAAGGGCTGACCGTGCACCTGAAGCTCGACCTCGTCCTGCAGTTCGGCCGCTTTCCCAACGCGGCCGCCCACCGCACCGTGCTGCGCAAGGCGCGCGTGGTTTCGTGGATGGAGCCGGCGCTCAAGCACCCCGCGGAAATCGCCGTGCGCGTCGTCGGCGAGGACGAGGCGCAGGCGCTCAACCTGCAGTACCGCGGGCGCGACTACCCCACCAACGTGCTCACCTTCGACTATGCGCGCGAGCCCTGGGTCAATGCGGACCTGGTGCTGTGCGGGCCGGTCGTCGAGCGGGAAGCCCGCGAGCAGGGCAAGACGCTCGAGGAGCACTACGCGCACCTGCTGGTCCACGGCACCTTGCACGCGCAAGGCTACGACCACGAGACCAACGAGCGCGACGCGCTCGAGATGGAAGCACTGGAGATCCTGCTGCTGGGCTCGCTCGGCTTGCGCAACCCTTATTGACTCACCGCACGGTGAGCGGGATCGTCACGGGGCCGTCGTTGACCAGGTGGACCTGCATGGTGGCGGCGAACTCGCCGGTCTGCACGACCGGATGCGAGGCACGGGCCCGCTCCACGAAGTAGTCATAGAGCCTGCGGCCCTCGCCGGGCGCGGCCGCGTTGGTGAAACTGGGGCGGTTGCCGCCCGAGGTGTCGGCGGCCAGCGTGAACTGGCTCACCACCAGCAGGCCCCCGCCGGTGTCCTGGACGCTGCGGTTCATCTTGCCGGCCTCGTCGCCGAAGATGCGCAGCTTGAGGATCTTGGCGAGCAGCCTGTCGGCCTGCGCCTCGCTGTCGCCCTGCTCCGCGCACACCAGCACCAGCAGTCCCGGGCCGATCTCGCCGATGGTCGCGCCGGCCACGTCGACGCGCGCCCGGGTCACCCTCTGGATCACGGAAATCAAATCAGGTCCTTTTCGTCGCTGGAATGGGTTTCGACGTCGGTGGGCAGCAGCTGGATGGAGGCTCGCAAGCCGGGCACGGCACTCATCAGGGCCTGTTCCACGGACCCGCGCACCGCCGCCGCGCGTCCCAGCGTCCAGTTGGCCGGCATGTGCATGTGGAGGTCGACGAAGCGCCGCTGTCCCGAGCGCCGGGTGGAGATGTGGTCGAACCGGATCGTGTGGTGCCCGAACGTGGCCAGGGTCTTCTCGATGTCCTCCATCACTTCCGGCTCCACGGCCTCGTCCATCAGCCCCTGCGACGACTTCCACATCAGCGTGGCGCCCTCGCGCAGGATGTTCAAGGCCACGCCGATGGCCACGGCCGGGTCCAGCCAGTTCCAGCCGCTGAGCGCGACCAGCCCGATGCCCACCACGACGCCCGCCGAAGTCCACACGTCCGTGATGAGGTGCCGCGCGTCCGCTTCCAGCGCGATCGAGCGATGCCGGCGGCCCGATTGCAGCATCAACCAGGCCAGCGCGCCGTTGATGGCGGAGCTGAGCACCGACAGGGCCAGGCCCCACCCGAGCTGGTCCAGCGGCTGGGGATGCAGAATCCGCTGCGCGGCCGCCCAGATGATGCCCAGCGCAGCAACGATGATCAGCAGCCCCTCGAACCCGGAGGAGAAATATTCGGCCTTGTGGTGGCCATAGGGGTGGTCCGCGTCGGCCGGCCGACGCGCGATCGTCACCATCACCAGCGCGAAGACGGCGCTGGCCAGGTTGACCAGCGACTCCATCGCATCCGACAGCAGGCCGACCGAATCGGTGATCCACCAGGCGAGCGTCTTCAGCGCAATGGTGAGCACCGCGACCGCGATCGAGGCGCGCAGCAGCAGCTGGGGCTCGAGTTCTTGGGGTTCGAAGCGGAACATGGACGGATTGTGCTGCAAGCGCAGTCCGCCGATCCCCGTGCAAGAATGCGCCCCATGCGCAAGCCCGTCCGCCGCCTCGCCCTCATGACGCGCCGCGCCCTGCGCGCGGCGGCGATGGCGTGCGCCTGCATCGCTGCAGCCACGCCGGGGCCCGCCGCGGCGCAGGTCGGGCCGACACCGGTCGAAGCGGCCGGCTACAAGGGCCTGCATGCCGCGGCCTCCAGCGGCAACGTTGCGGAGATCGGCAAGCTCGCCGCCGCGAAGGCGGACATCAATGCGCGCGACTCGCATGGCCGGACGCCGCTGCATGTGGCCACATTCGCGAAGCAGCGCGACGCCGTTCGTGCACTCGCCAGGGCGGGTGCGGGACTCGGCCTGCTGGAGAACGACCGCTACGACGCGGTCACCATCGCCGCCGTGGCCGACGACGAGGACACCCTCCGTGTGCTGTTGTCGCTGGGCGCCAGCGCCCGCCAGGTCACCAGCCGCTACGACGGGACGGCACTGATCGCGGCAGCCCACCTCGGCCACGACGGCGTGGTCCGCCAGCTCATCGCGGCGGGCGCCCCGCTGGACCACGTGAACAACCTGCACTGGACAGCGGCCATCGAGGCCATCGTCCTGGGCGACGGCGGGCCGCGCCACCAGGCCACGCTGAAGGCCCTCATCGACGCGGGCGCCAACCTGCAGCTGACGGACCGGCAAGGCAACACGCCGGTGCAGCTGGCCCGCTCGCGCGGCCACTCGCAGATGGTGCAGATGCTCGAGAAAGCCGGCGCCAGGTAGGCAGCGGCAGCAGGCTCAGGCCAGCGTCACCCTGGCGAACTTGCGCTTGCCGACCTGGAGCACGTAGGTGCCGGGCTCGAGCTTGAGCGCCTTGTCGCTCACCACGGAGGAGTCCACGCGCACGCCGCCGCCCTCGATCAGGCGGTTGGCCTCGCTCGTGGACGGCGCCAAACCTGCCTGCTTGAGCAGCGCCCCGATGCCCAGCGGGGCGCCCGCCAGCTGCACTTCCGGAATGTCGTCGGGCACGCCGCCCTTGCTGCGGTTGATGAAGTCCTGCTCCGCCGCGTCCGCCGCCTGCATGCTGTGGAAACGCGCGGTGATCTCCTTGGCCAGCATCACCTTCGCGTCCTTTGGATTGCGGCCGGCCGCGATCTGCGCCTTCAATGCCATGATGTCGGCCTCGCTGCGGAAGCTCAGCAGCGTGTACCAGCGCCACATCAGGTCGTCGGAGATCGACAGCACCTTGGCGAACATGGTGTTGGCGTCCTCGTTGATGCCGATATAGTTGTTCTTGCTCTTGGACATCTTCTCGACGCCGTCCAGGCCCTCGAGCAGCGGCATGGTCAGGATGCACTGCGGTTCCTGCCCATATTCCTGCTGGAGGTGCCGGCCCATCAGCAGGTTGAATTTCTGGTCGGTGCCGCCGAGCTCCAGGTCGCTCTGGAGCGCGACCGAGTCGTACCCCTGCATCAGCGGGTACAGGAACTCGTGGATGCTGATGGGGGTTTGAGCCTTGAACCGATCGGCGAAGTCATTGCGCTCCATCATCCGCGCCACGGTGTACCTGGCGGCCAGCTGGATCATGCCGCGCGCACCCAGCGGCTCGCTCCATTCGCTGTTGTAGCGGATCTCGGTCCGGGCGGGGTCCAGCACCAGGCTCGCTTGCCTGTAATAGGTTTCGGCGTTGGACTTGATCTGCTCGGCCGTGAGCGGCGGGCGGGTCGTATTGCGGCCCGACGGGTCGCCGATGAGCGAAGTGAAATCCCCGATCAGGAAGATCACCTGGTGCCCCAGGTCCTGCAATTGCCTCATCTTGTTCAGGACCACCGTGTGTCCGACATGGATGTCTGGCGCTGTAGGATCAAGCCCCAGCTTGATCCGCAGCGGAACGCCGTTCTTCTCCGATTTGGCCAGCTTTTGCAGCCAATCTTCCTGCGGAATCAGTTCTTCGACCCCCCGAAGCGAAATCGCCATCGCCTCCCGAACACGGTCGGTTACCGGATATTTTGTAACGGAGGCTTGATTCATAAGGACTTTTTGGGGAACGGCGCGCGAGGGTGGCTATACTCGCGCCAGATTTCGTGGCTCGCCGATTCTAGTTCCGGCATTCTTCCCTGCTTCGGCCCCGCGCTTGTAAACAGGGGAACCGCCCACCCGGATGTAGGACAAGCCCGATCCCCTTGTGAGGAAATATCCATTGAAGAACGGTTTGCTGACCGCCGGTGAGAAGCTGTTGTCCCGTGCGGCCCATGCCCTGGAGCACCACCCCAAGCATGTCACTGCCCTGATCGCCGCGCTGATGCTGGGCGGCGGCGGCGGCGCATTCGCCGTCGCGTCCCTGGCGCCCGAGCCGGCCGATGTGCCCGTGCGGCAGGTGCTGGAAACCGTGGACCCGATGCCGCTGCAGTCGCAGCTCGAGGCCCTGGACGTCCACGGCTTCAAGTTGTTCCGCACCGACAGCACGCGTGCCAGCGACACGGTCGAATCCCTGCTGGCGCGGCTGGGCGTCGATGACCCCCGGGCCGTCGCCTACCTGCGCACGGAGCCGACCTTCCGCACGCAGGTGCTGGGCCGGGCCGGCCGCGGCGTCACCGCCGAAGCCACAGACGCCCAGGCGCTGGACAAGCTCAGCGTGCGCTGGGCGGCCGCCGACGACGGTACTTTCAAGCGCCTCGTGGTCGAACGCCAGCCCCAGGGCCAGTTCACGTCCCGCATCGAAAGCGCGCCGCTGGTGGCGGCCACCCGCATGGGCAGCGCCACGGTCCGCACTTCGCTGTTCGCCGCCGCCGACGAGGGCCGCATCCCCGACAGCGTCATTACACAGGTCATCGACATCTTCTCCGGCGACATCGATTTCCACCGCTCGCTTCACGCCGGCGACCGGTTCAACGTCGTCTACGAAGCGCTGGAGGCGGACGGCGAACCCATGCGCACGGGCCGCATCCTGTCGGTCGAGTTCGTCAACAAGGGCAAGCTGCACCAGGCCATGTTCTTCCGGGAGCCGGGCACCAAGGGCGCCTACTACACGCTGGACGGCAAGAGCCTGGAAAGCTCCTACCTCGCCTCGCCGATGGAGTTCTCCCGCGTCACGAGCGGCTTCGCGATGCGCTTCCACCCCATCCAGCACAAGTGGCGCGCCCACCTGGGCACCGACTACGGCGCCGTGACCGGCACGCCGGTGCGTACCGTGGGCGACGGCGTGGTGGAATTCGCGGGCGAGCAGAACGGTTTCGGCAATGTCGTGATCGTCAAGCACAACAACACGGACCAGACCCTGTACGCGCACCTGAGCCGCATCGACGTGCGGCCCGGGCAGGGGGTGACGCAGGGACAGAAGATCGGCGCGGTCGGCGCCACCGGGTGGGCCACGGGGCCCCACCTGCACTTCGAGTTCCGCGTCAACGGCGTTCACCAGGACCCGAAACACATCGCCCGGCACAGCGACGCCGTGCCGCTGACCGCGGCAGCCAAGCCGGAGTTCGACCGGCTCGCGCGTTCGATGCGCATGCAACTCGCCGCCGCGGCCTCCGCTGCGGTGGTGGCGCGCGCCGACTGACACCCCCCGGGCGCCCCGCCGGTCCAGCGGCTAACATCGCCGCATGAGCGACCTCTACATCGGCCTCATGTCCGGCACGTCGCTCGACGGCGTCGACGGCGTGCTGGCCGATTTTTCCCCCGGCCATTCGCTGGTGAAAGCGCACGCGAGCGCGCCACTGCCCGACGCGCTGCGCGCCGAGCTGCTGGCCCTGAATGCGTCCGGTCCGGATGAACTGCACCGCGCGGCGCTCGCGGCGAACGCCCTGATGCGGGTCTATGCCGCCGTCGTGGCCGACCTCCTCGCCCGCACCTCGATTCCCGCAGCCACGGTGCGAGCCGTCGGCGCCCACGGCCAGACCGTGCGGCACCGCCCGCAGGAGTTCGACGGCACCGGTTACACCCTGCAGCTGTGCCAGCCGGCCCTGCTGGCCGAATTGACCGGGATCGATGTCGTCGCCGATTTCCGCAGCCGGGATGTGGCCGCGGGCGGACAGGGCGCGCCGCTGGCGCCGTTTTTCCATCGATCGCTGTTCGGCCGGCGGGGCGAGCCGGTCGGCGTGCTCAACATCGGCGGCATCTCGAACGTCACGTTGCTGCGTTCCGGCGGCTCGATGCTGGGTTTCGACTGCGGGCCCGGCAATGCGCTCATGGACGCCTGGTGCGAGCAGCACACCGGGCAACCGTATGACGATGGGGGCGCGTGGGCCGCAAGCGGAACCGTGCTGGCCCCGTTGCTCGACGCGATGCTCGCGGAGCCCTACTTCGCCAAGCCACCCCCCAAGAGCACGGGGCGGGACCTTTTCAACAGGGAGTGGCTGGGCCGGCAACTGCGAGCCGCCGGCCATGCCGCCCCCGCCGACGTGCAGGCGACGCTGGCCGAACTCACGGCGCGGGCCTGCGCGGGCGACGTGCTGCGCCACGAGCCGGCGCTGGCGCACCTGGTCGTTTGTGGCGGCGGTGCGCTCAATGGCCACCTGATGCGGCGGCTGGCCGCCTTGCTGCCGGGTGCGAAGGTGGCATCCAGCGCCGACTGGGGCCTCGCCCCGCTCCAAGTCGAGGCCGCGGCCTTCGCATGGCTGGCCCGCAAGGCGGTGAACCGCGAAAGACTGGAGCTTCAAAGCACAACGGGCGCCAGAGGCGCCCGTGTGCTGGGATGCATCTATCCGGCTTAGTGTTCGCCAGGCGAGAAGCTCGAGCCGCAACCGCAGGTGCTCTGCGCATTGGGGTTCTTGATGACGAACTGGGCGCCCTGCAGATCTTCCTTGTAGTCGATCTCGGCGCCCACCAGGTACTGGTAGCTCATCGCGTCGATCAGCAGCGAAACCCCGTTCTTGGTCATGACGGTGTCGTCGTCGTTCGTGACTTCGTCGAACGTGAAGCCGTACTGGAAGCCGGAACAGCCGCCGCCCTGCACGAAGACGCGCAGCTTCAGGTCCGGATTGCCTTCCTCGGCGATCAGGTCCGCCACTTTCGCGGCCGCGCTGTCGGTGAACAGCAACGGGGCCGGCATTTCGGTCTGGATGGTTTCGGCAACTGCGCTCATGGGGACTCCGGAAAGGGCGATTGGATCAAATAGTACTGCAAATCGCTCGGGAATTGCGCTCAGGGGTTGTTTGCCGCCAGCGTGAGTAAGGGCTTTTCCCCCGCGTCGAGAGGGCGCAGCTGGCCCGTGATCATCGCCCCCTGGTGCATTTCGAGCGCTTTGTAATACACATCGCCTTCGATGCGTGCCTTGGGCTGGAGTTCCAGCAATTCGCGGGCATGGACGGGGCCGTGCACCGTGCCGTTGATGATCACGTGGTCGGCATGGACTTCACCCTGGACGATCGCCGATTCGGAAATGACGAGAATGCTGGGCTGCTCGGGGCTGGCGCTGGTGTTGCCGACCACCTCCCCGTCGATCCGCAGCCCTTCGGTGAACTTCATGTTGCCGTCGATGCGGCTGCCCTGGGCTATCAGGCTCTTGATCGGGGGCTGTGCTTTCTTGCCGAACATTGTGGCTCCTCAACGTACGTTCGCTTTACAACTTGATGCTCTGTACGGCTCGGGTGGCCGTTCCCTCCACCACCTTCGCGGATACGTTTTTTACCACGGCATTGCGCGGCAAGTCGACCATTCCCTCGACCCGGCGGTATTGCCTGAAGGTCAGCGCCTGGGCCCCGCCGGGCAGTTCCATCATCCAGGGCTTGCCGTCCAGCGTGCCGCCCATGCTGACTTCCAGCTTGCCGCGGAACTCCGGCGCGTTCTTGATCGGCTGTATCACGAGAATCTGCCACTTGAGCTGGGCGCCCTCCAGCACCTCGGCCTGCAGGCCCCGGATGGCGACGCCCTGCGCGCCGGCGGTGGGGATCAGCTTCTCGAAAAAGCCGAGATCGTCGCGCAGGGCGCGGTTTTCGGCTTCCAGCGACTTGATCTGGGCCGCCATCCGTTCCTGCGCCGCTTTCTCGGCCGTGATCAGGCTGGCCGAGGTATTGAACACGGATTGCGCCTTGTCGCGCTCCTCGCGCACCTTCGCGATGTCGCTGCGCAGGCGCAGCAGCTCTTCCTTGGCGCCGGTATCGAGCCCGGCGATGTCCTTGCCGAACTCGAACGCCCACAAGGCGATGGCCGCGCAAAAGCCCAGCACGATCGCCGCGCCCGCCCAGCGCAGGGGCCAGGGCATCGCGCTGCGCACCGCCATGCGCGGGGCGCTGATCGTCAGGCGGCGGCGAAGCAGTCGAAAACGCACTGGGTACCTGTTTCCTCAAGCTCAACCATACAGGCAAACGGCCGAAAAAAAGCCGCAAGCCAAGCGAACCTGGTGCGGCCTTGTTTCGGCGGTAACAGCTGAGGTTAGCGCTTGCTGAACTGCTTGCGGCGGCGTGCGGAGTGCAGGCCGACCTTCTTGCGTTCCACTTCGCGCGCGTCGCGCGTCACGAAGCCGGCTTGCGACAGCGCGGGCTTGAGGGCCGCGTCGTAGTCGATCAGCGCGCGGGTGATGCCGTGGCGCGTGGCGCCGGCCTGGCCCGATTCGCCGCCGCCGTGCACGTTGACCTGGATGTCGAACGTCTCGACATGGTTCGTCAGAAACAGGGGCTGCTTCACGATCATGATCGACGTTTCGCGGCCGAAGAACTCCTGGATGTCACGGCCATTGACCGTGATCTTGCCGGAGCCTTTTTTCAGGAACACGCGGG
>Ga0255338_1001079_pt1 | contig 59211 bp, 45 predicted proteins | sample MeOH1_35cm_T4_19_FD_203715 | JGI IMG/M metagenome (GOLD analysis project Ga0255338, IMG submission 203715) | Sandy soil microbial communities from University of British Columbia, Vancouver, Canada - MeOH1_35cm_T4_195 | ecosystem: Engineered > Artificial ecosystem > Sand microcosm > Unclassified ... | reverse complement strand
ACTACATTATTCAACTTTTAGGAAAAGAGGGGGCTTAACCAGATCCATAGAAAATTAAGGGGAGAATTTTTTTAATACAGTGTCGATAAAGGATACATGCGCATCATCAATTCAACAACTTTTTGTTATAGTTATCATACTATCGCACTAATTACTAAGACACGAACTTTATCCAATTTTAATAAACGAATGAGCGCAAATGATAATTAAGTATTAATTCTTTCAATCCTTCCTTATTTTATTTAAAAGAAGATTTAGCTGTTTAATTTCCTTATTAGATAAATTTTCAACTAAATTCTCAAAATTTCGAATATCCTTTTCCATTTTCACTACTAAACTATGCCCAATAATATTTAGCTTAATATTTATTTTTCTTCGATTCTTAGTATCCTGTCTTCGAACAAGTAGGTTTTTTTCTAATAGCCTATCAATTAACCGTGTTACATCTGAACTTTTATCAAGCATTTGGTCTTTAATCGAAGTTACTGTTATTGATTTCGGATAAACCTCATTCAAAATTTTTAAAACGTTAAATTGTTGCGCTGTTAAATTGTATTCTTTTAGCACATCGTTGTACTGGTGATGCAACCAGTTATTGGTGTAATAAAGATTTACTAAAACTTTTTGTCTATCGTTTACGAATCTATAAAATTCTAATTCTTCTTTGTTCATACTAAAAAATTTCGAACGCTAAGATACCAAAATTATGCCCAGTAAACTTAATTAAATTTAACTAGTCCACATCGTTACTTGAACTAGGCAAACTTTAATTAAAACTTTCTGTGACCTATACCAAAAGATCTTGCAACGCCTTTTAATTGTAAAACTAAATAATTGATTTGGTAAAATTAAAACCTTAAGTGGCTACATCATTTTGTTACCTTAAACTACAACTTTTCAAATTTGGGTTCGATGCTTCGTAACCAGTACATGTTTTACCAAATCCTTTACTCCCTAAGTTTGTAGTTTTTACTTGATCGACTATCGTGTCTTGATTACTATATTTAGATACACATACACAAGTATATGTCTTCTCACAAGAGCAGTTAAAAAAAATTACAAAAATAATCGCGATAAAATACCACGAATTCATACCGGTACCAGCGAAAAGTTTTTTTGGAATTATATTATAGCAATTTAGTAGTTTACGTTGCTCCATTTGGCATTTTCAAACTTTAGTTTTTGTAAAAATATAGAAATAAAGGTACTGTTAAAGCTCAATGGTAAAATAAAGTTTAAACATTTGTCGTTTAAACGATTATTAACAAAATAATTTTATAACATTGTATATCAATGTATTATGTGTTTTTGCAAAATATTACTTCATAAGAAACTATGAAATATTATAAAGTTTCCTTAGTTTCGCTGCTTCAATAATGGAAACTGATTTTCAAAATAAAATTTTAATAGGGGCAAAGGAACTCTTCTTTAAACACGGAGTAAAGAGAGTTACTATGGATGATATTGCTCGCCATATTGGAATGTCAAAAAAAACACTTTATCATATTTTCAATAATAAGGAAGATATAATAAGGACTCTGTTAACTCATAATCTTGAACAGAATAAACAACAGTTTGAAAGTATCTCCAATAAATCAAATAATTCTATTCAAGAAATAATAATGTTGATGGAACATTTGGCTCAAATGTTCTCTAAAATTAATCCTCATCTATTTTATGATTTGCAGAAATACCATCTCGAAATATGGAAACTATTCAAAGAATTCAAAGAGGATTTTTTATTTCAAAAAATTGTAATGAATCTCGAAAGGGGTATAGAAGAAGGTCTCTATAGACCTGACATAAATAAAGTGATTTTAGCTAGAATGCGAATAGAACAAACGGAAATGGCATTAAACCCTATGCTATTCCTTCCCGAAGAATATAAAATTGGCGAAATTCAAGTTGCCTTGTTAGATCATTTTTTACATGGAATAGCTACTTTAAAGGGGCATAAATTGATAAATAAGTACAGACAAATAACAGAAGATGAATAATAAAAATATGAAAAGAATTTCCATAATAGCAACAGGAGTTCTATTGACCCTACATACTGTTGCGCAAAATAAGAGCGAAGGCATAAAAAATCTTTCTTTGAAAGAGGCAATTGACTATGCTATTGCGCATAATGCCTCAAATCTTAACGCAGCCTTAGATATTGAAGCGTCAAAATATAAGAAAAAGGAAATAGCAGGTATGGGCTTTCCTCAAATATCCGCTTCTTTAGATGTTAAAGATTACGAGAAGCTGCCAACGCAATTGCTTCCGGGGCAATTTTTTGGTGCACCTCCCGGAACCTACATTCCGGTGCAATTTGGCGTAAAATACAACGCTACAGGCGCGATTCAGGCTAGTCAGATAGTTTTTAATAGTGACTACATAGTAGCCTTACAATCTTCGAAGTCGTTTTTAGAGCTATCAGAAAAGAATTATCAACGCTCTCAAATTGAAACAAAAGTTACCATTACAAAAGCCTATTATACTGTTTTGGTAAACAAGGAAAGGTTGAAATTGCTTCAAGCTAATTTGGAGCGTTTGAATAAATTAGTTGAAGACACCAAATCATTAAACACAAATGGCTTTGTTGAAAAAATTGATGTTACACGAGTAACTGTTGCTTACAATAATTTACTTTCGGAGAAAGAAAAAATAGATCGTTTAGTTGGGCTGACAGAAACTGTTTTGAAGTTTCAAATGGGAATGGAAATTAAGTCACAAATAAGCCTTACAGACTCTCTGCAACTTGATAATATTCCCGTGTTTGATATTTCTTCTTCCAGTGAATTCAACTATAAAAATCGGATTGAATATTCTTTATTGGAATCTCAACAAAAATTAAACGAACTTGACGTAAAAAGAGGCAAACTAAGATATTTACCTTCTATATTTCTATATGGTAATTATAGTGCACAAGCACAACGAAACGAGTTTGACTTTTTCGACACCGACAAAAAATGGTATCCAATCTTTATAATTGGTGGAACTATAAGTTTACCATTGTTTGATGGTTTTCAAAATCACTATCGATTGCAGCAATCCAAGGTTAGTTTATTGAAGACGATTAACAATATGAATAATTTAAAGAATGCTGTTGATTTAGAAATTGAAACCTCTAAATCAAGCTTGTTGAACGCTTTGAACACATTAAATATTCAAAAAACCAATACTGAACTTGCCCAAGAAGTTTATGATGTTGCAAAGAAAAAATACGAGCATGGCACGGGCTCCAGCATTGAAGTTATGAATGCAGAAACCGCATTAAAGGAGGCTCAAACCAACTATTATAACGCTTTGTACGAATATTTTACAGCGAAAGTTGACTACGAAAAGGCCACAGGTTTAATAAAATAAATTAAAGAATAAAATTAAATATGAAAACAACTCAACCACATATGAAAAAAATAGTATTTATAATCTTCATTACAGGATTAATAGCGTCTTGCGGATCGGGAGATAAAAAGGCTAAACTAGAGAAACTCAAGCAGCAAAGTTCTGATTTAATAGAGCAAATAAAAAAATTGGAAGAAGAGATTGCGATGAGCGGTGACACAACAATTAATACCCTAAAAACAAAAGACGTATCTGTAAAGCCTATAGCCTATGAAACATTTAAACATTTTATAGATGTTCAGGGGCGAGTTGATGGAGACGAAAATATAACCATTAGTGGTAAAATGGCAGGAACAGTTGACCGTATTATAGTGAATGAAGGGGATGAAGTATCGGTGGGACAAGTGCTCGCTGAGCTTGATAATTCTGTTTTAAACCAAAGTCTGGAGGAACTAAAAAGCGCACTTGTTTTTGCATCTGACGTTTATGAAAAACAGAAAAATTTGTGGGATCAGAAAATTGGAACAGAAATACAATTTTTATCTGCTAAAAACAATAAGGAAGGCTTAGAGAAAAAAATCGCAACATTAAAAGAGCAAATGGAGCTTTCAAAAATAAAATCCCCCATTAATGGTGTGGTAGATGCTGTTGATATAAAAATAGGTCAAACATTAATGCCCGGTATGCCTGCGGTGCGAGTTGTCAATCTCAATAAATTAAAAGCTAAAGCTGAAATTTCTGAAACCTATGCATCAAAAGTTAGAAGTGGAAATGATGTGGTTATTTTTTTACCTGATTTGAATAAGGAAATAGTTTCAAAAATATCTTATACATCAAAAGTTATAAATAATACAACCCGTACTTTTAGTGCGGAAGCCGATTTAGATTCGCAAAATCAAGATTACAGGCCGAACATGATTGCCATTTTAAAAGTGGTAGATTACCGTAAAGATTCAGCCGTTGTAATTCCATTAAACCTAATTCAACACTCAAGTGCTTCGGAATTTGTTTATGTTGTGGGCAATAAGAATGGAAAGGATATCGCTATCAGAAAGGATGTTGCTGTTGGACAGGTTTATAACGGCAAGGCGGAAATAATTAATGGATTAAACCAAAATGACAAACTAATAACTTCTGGTTATTTGGATTTAACAGAAGGTATGTTAATTAAATACTAAATATTTTAATTGTGGAAAAGAAATTTAAAGAGTTCAAATTAACAAGTTGGTCTATTGATAATAAATCGGCCATCTACGTGCTAACTATATTTATTACGTTAGCAGGAATTTTTTCATACAACAGCATTCCTAAAGAAAAATTCCCAGACATTGTTATCCCTACCATTTATGTAAGTACTGTTTACCCCGGTAGTTCGCCAAAGGATATTGAAAATCTAGTTTGCAAACCAATCGAAAAGCAGATTAAATCCATATCGGGGGTAAAGAAGCTTACAAGCAATTCCGTACAGGATTTCTCTAATATTATCGTTGAATTTAATACCGATGTAGAGGTAGCCGTGGCAAAGCAAAAAGTTAAAGATGCGGTTGATAAAGCGAAAAAAGATTTGCCAAAAGATCTTCCTTCGGATCCCAGCGTGATGGAGGTGGAATTTTCAGAGATGCCGATAATGTTTGTGAACATATCAGGAGATTATGAATTAAGTCAGCTAAAAAAATATGCGGATGATTTACAAGACAGAATTGAATCCCTTAAGGAGATTACACGGGCGGATATGGTTGGAGCTTTAGAAAGGGAAATTCAAATTAATGTTGACATGTACAGAATGCATGCTGCCAAACTTTCAATGACAGATATAGAAAGGGCAATTGCTTCAGAGAACTTAATCATTTCAGGAGGAAGTATCGATATGGATGAAATGGCAAGAACGATAAGTGTTTCAGGGGAATTTTCGAATATTGATAACATCAAAAACATTGTTGTTAATTCAATGGTTGGCGCACCTGTTTATTTAAAAGACATTGCTGATGTTAAAGATGATTTTCTAGAACAAGAAAGTTATGGCCACCTTGACAAGAAAAAGGTAATTACTTTAAATATAATTAAAAGAGGTGGTGAAAACCTTATTGATGCTTCTGATAAGATTACTGACATTATAAATGAAATGAAAAAATCATCATTTCCTGAAGATTTGGTTATTAAAACAACAGGAGATCAATCATCTCAAACCCGAACTACATTACATGATTTAATTAATACCATTATCATTGGCTTTATTCTAGTAACGATTATTCTGATGTTCTTTATGGGTGCAACTAACGCAATTTTCGTTGGATTATCTGTGCCTCTCTCCATGTTTGTCGCATTTATGGTTCTTCCTGGCATTGGATTTACCATGAACATGATTGTATTGTTTGCATTTCTACTTGGTTTAGGGATAGTTGTAGATGATGCAGTTGTTGTTATCGAAAATACACACAGGATTTTCGATAATGGAAAAAAGAATATTGTTACTGCTGCAAAGCAAGCGGCCGGTGAAGTGTTTCTGCCTGTATTATCCGGAACTATAACAACACTTGCACCTTTTATACCTCTTGCATTTTGGGGGGGTACTATTGGTAAATTTATGCACTTTATGCCCGTTACAATGATTATTACATTGAGTGCATCGCTTATCGTTGCTTATATTATTAATCCGGTATTTGCAGTTAATTTTATGAAGCCACATGAAAAGCAGCATGGTAAGAAAAGTCGTAAAGGACTAATTATTACGGCTGTTGTAATGGTAATGCTTGCTTTGCTGTGCTATGTGACGGGATCTCCGGGAAAGGGAAACTTCATCGTTTTGATGTTACTGATTTACACTCTGTATAGTTTATTTATTGAGAAAATGATAGTTAGGTTTCAGGAAAAAACATGGCCTGCTGTTCAGAATTCCTACGCTCGATTTTTGAAGTGGACACTTGATCGGCCTTACAAAATTGTTGGATTGACAATTGCATTGCTTATTGGTTCTGTAATGCTTACCGCATTAAGAAATCCTAAAGTCGTATTTTTCCCTAAAGGAGATCCCAATTTTATTTATGTATATGCTACCTTACCTGTTGGTACAAAAGCTTCCGTAACCGACTCTATTGCGAAAATAATCGAGGGTAGAATATATAAGGTAATTGGTGAAAAAAACCCAATAGTTGAGTCAGTAATTACCAACGTAGCCGTTGGTGCTTCTGAAAATAGAGATGATAGAGGAAAGTACTCTAACAAAGCAAAAGTTGGTGTGGCATTTGTTGAATTTGGATTGCGAGATGGGGTTTCGACAGCAAAGTATTTAGATGAAATTAGAACTGCTGTTAAAGGTATTCCGGGTGTTGAGATGTCTGTTGATCAAGAACAAAATGGGCCGCCTACTGCCAAACCAATTAATATCGAAATAAGTGGGGATAAATTTGAGGATTTGGTCGAAACGTCCCTTTCTCTGAAGAAAATGCTTGATTCACTTCAGATAGCTGGGGTAGAAGAACTTAAATCTGACCTGCAACTGAATAAGCCTGAAATAAAAATTGATTTAGATAGAGAACGGGCTAATAGAGAGGGTATTTCTACGGCTCAAATAGGAATGGAACTTCGCAACGCTGTTTATGGTAAGGAAGTTTCTCGCTTTAAAGATGAAAATGATGACTATCCAATTATGCTTCGTTATAGTAAATCACAGAGAAATAATATTGAAGAATTGCAGAACCTTAAAATTACTTATCGCGATATGAATATGGGTGGAGCCATACGTCAAATACCTTTATCGGCTTTTGCGAAAGTAGATTACACAAGTACTTATGGTGGAATAAAAAGAAAAAATCAGAAAAGAGTTATTACACTTTCTTCAAATGTACTATCAGGCTTCAACGCTAACAAAATAAATGCCTCGCTATTGTCAGCAATGAAAAGCTTTAAAACTCCGCAGGGTGTTTCTGTTGAGCTAACAGGTGAAAAGGAAGAGCAAAAGGAAGCAGCTGGATTTATGGGACGAGCTTTAATGATTTCAGTTTTTATAATTTTATTAATATTAATTATTCAGTTTAATTCATTTAGTAAAACATTAATAATTCTATCTGAAATTATTTTAAGTGTAATTGGTGTTCTCTTGGGCTTAGCCATTTTCAATATGGATATTTCAGTTGTAATGACTGGAATTGGAATTGTTGCTTTAGCCGGAATAGTCGTTAGGAATGGTATTTTATTAGTAGAATTCACCGACATTCTAGTTGAAAATGGTATGTCGGTTCGAGATGCTGTGATTGAAGGTGGACGCATAAGAATGACCCCTGTAATTTTAACAGCCACCGCTACAATATTAGGAATGATTCCTCTAGCAGTAGGGTTCAATATTGATTTTGTTACAATGTTTACAGAATTAGACCCAAAAATATATTTTGGGGGTGATTCCGTTGCGTTTTGGGGCCCCTTGTCTTGGACAATTATTTTCGGGTTGAGTTTCGCCACCTTTATCACGTTAATACTAGTTCCTGTAATGTATTTAATTGCATTTAAAACGAAAGAAAAAACCAAAAAAGTAATTTCAACTGTTAGAAAAAAGAAGGTTACCGCTGCTTTAGATTAAAATTATAAAATCATACAAATTAAAATTCGATTTAATGAAAAAGACAGAAGCAAATAAATTGGTGCTTAAGGCGAATTACTTATTGGGTCAAACCATTACTTTAAAAAATCCAAACTCAACTCCGCCTTTTCTAGAAGAACAATATCTGGTAGAAAGTTTTGGGGCAGCTGAAATACATTTTGGAAACTCCCAATCAATTAATGGAAACTATGAGGTATGGGCAAATTTAAAAAACATAAAAACAGGAAAGAAACACAAGATGTTTTTACATCTGTTAGTAAAAATATTTCCTAGTAATAATCTTTCAAATTAAAAATGCTAAAAGTAATTGGATTTAAAAAATAAGGTATTTGGTGGCTATATGATAATTTCGCCTATTCACTCGTATTGCTTTTTGCCACCCTTGCAAATTGGCTTTTTCTCGATTTGGCTCTTCAAATTAAATGAAAAAGTCATTTAAATTAGCGTCAATTAGTGTCATTTACTGTAAATACTCTTTTAGATTACAAGGAATGTAGCTTGTCCCATAACTCAGGTTCATGCTCTAAAACCCCCATAAAGTCTAGAATTAGCTCTAAATGTTCATTGAATTTGTTCGCATTTTCCCCGCTTGGTTCCACAAAACCTCGCTAAACAGCGGGGTTTTTTTATGGAATGTTTTACGTTTACATTATATATTCCAAAAGTTATGGTAAAGAGTATATCGGCCAAACAAAAAATGTTATCTTTCTTCAAATTAGTTAACTCAAAATATTCACAGATCGATTCAGAAAGAATTATCTTAAGAGAGCATTATAAGACTGGTCCACGCCTGGAAATTTTCAGAACCAAAATTCAGTTTTTTTCATTTCCCCACAACTTATGCGCTTGATCAGCATGATCTGTTAATCCTTGGATTATCAAAGGATTTGGAGCAATAAAAAAGCCGGACTTCTCAAATTTTGAAGAGAAGTCCGGCTTAGTACCCCCTACGATACCAAATTTGAACGAACTCCTCGAAGATACAAAGGATATGGTGCGTATATGGAACTTGTACGGTCATTTGGTAAAGGATCGCCCATAGGGGCTTTAATTTCAAAAATTGAATTCCACAAAACTTCAATTTTCATTCGATTTGTTTACCAATAACCCTCTATCTGCTTTAATGTATTAATAATGTAAAGCCCGCGCCTTTGCTAAAATGAAAATTTGTCATTTTTTTCTGAAATTTTTTCGCAGGCCTTTAACGGTTCTTAACAAAGTTTTAAGTCAAAATTTCAGTTTTTGGCTTCGGCACAACCATTGATAATAACCAATCAGAAAAAAATATACAAGAAACAGAAAGAATAAATATCAAATCTTGGAATTCAGATTTTGTTGAACACCTAAAACAAATGAAAAATGAAAAGGTCGGTATTAATATCAATTTTGTCCCTTTTGTATCTTCAATCACCGAGCAATCTTAGTCCCGGATACACTTGTCTCTCAAGCATTACACCATGTGATGCACTATATTTAAACCCGAAAAGAACTTCAAATATTAAACTATCATATTTCGATAAGTTTAAGCTCAAAGATCAGTACGCATTAAGCCCTCTGCTAAGCAAGCACCAAAAGTTATCCGTTGCTTCCATAAACACTTTGGTAATCTTGCTTCCAGAGGCACAAACTATCAAACTTTCTTCGCGATCACTTTCTCATGGCGGAAGAAAAACCAATAAATACAAGCCCTTTTTATTAAACCGCTTTAATAACGACATTAAAGTTCCCCCTTAAACTTTACCCGAATTTTAGTTGATAGATACATCGAATTAAATAATTTAAAACAGGAAAAAATGAAAACAATAAACATAATGCTCGTCAGCCTGCTTTTTTTGGTTTTTTCTGGTTGTAACGGCCAAATCAAAAAGGAAAATTCACAGCTGGCAGAAACAAAAAAAGTAATGCCGCTACAGGAAGATTCATTAGCTATGCCTCGAATAGATGTTATGGTAAACAGACAGTATGACGAAAAAGGAAACATTGTAAAGTTTGATTCCACTTACTCTTACTTCTATTCAAGTCCGAAAGGATCAATGCACTTAGGTAACGACAGTGTTTTTAGTAGTTTTCGTTCCTTCTTCGAAAAGAATTATCCTGATTTGATGGATCGTCGCACCAATAATATATTCTTTAACGATTCATTATTTAAATACGATTTTTTTAACGATGATTACTTTCAAAAGAGGTTTGAGTTGAATAACAAAATGTTTGAAGAAATGTATATACAAATGGATTCGATCAAGCGCGGCTTTATGAAACACAATTATCCTAACGGATATCAAAAAAAGAAAACAGTATAAAAACAATCAATTAACCCGTCACGCCGTAACGTGACACAAGAAAAAAGGAGGATAAAATGAAATCACTAATTAAATGGAACGGTAATGGTAATAACCATTTGTTTCCAGAGTTTCCATCACTATTCGATGATTTTTTAACAAGGGATCTTTTCGGTTTTCCAATGCGTTCAGCCTTCAATGGCAGTTCAGTTCCTGCGGTGAACGTGAAAGACACAGATACGGCTTTTGAACTGGAGATGGCTGCGCCTGGATTGGAGAAAAAAGATTTTAAAGTCGAATTGGAGCAAGATACTCTTATGATTTCTGCACAGAAAGAAAATAAAAGTGAAGAAAAGAGTGAAGATGGAAGATACTCGCGTAAAGAATTCAGCTACCAGTCATTCAAACGCTCATTTAATTTACCTGAAGACTTGGTAAAAGCTGATGAGATAAGCGCAAATTACAAAGAGGGGATCTTACACATCGTGGTTCCTAAAAAAGAACCGGCAAAACCAAAACTTTTAAAACAGATCTCAATCACCTAACAAAACAGGGATAAGGGGCAGGAAATTGCCTGCCCCTTATAATAAATGAATTAAAAACTTAAAATAAATTGTATTATGGCAACATTTGAATTATTCAGAAACAAGAGCTTGTCGCAGAACGAGCAGTTTCAAAAAAATAACTCGGATGAAACCATTCATAAAGTGTGTTTGAAGAATGGTATACTAACTTCCATACTCTTAATAATGACTTTTCTTGCATTCTGCGGTTTCACTCATTATTTTGCAATCCATCAATTAAGCGTGGTAAACATGTTCCTTCTTTCTTTCGGTGTGTACTTCGCTATTCAAAATATAAGCCCAACCGGAAAAGGAGGTAGTGTAGATTATTTCGAGGGATTTAAAGTTGGAATGTATGCATCTTTAATTGCGGTTGTTGCTCATGCTTTATTCTTGCTTATTTACACATCCTTCTATCATTCAGTTTTGGTCAGCAATGGGCATATATTTGGAAGTAATTCAACACCGCTTACGGTTGCAGGTGTAACTTTGTTTGAAGGGCTACCGGCTGCTTTTATTATCACATTTTGCTTAATGCAGTACTTTAAGAAAGATGCAGATTAACAAGGCGTTGACAACATTGTCAACGCCTTGTTATATACCATTATTTCAGCCGAAGAATCGAAATTATAATTAAGATAGTCGACAAGGAATTTGCTTTAATATTGGTTTGACCTTTTACGAGTGAGAAAGATTTCTAAATCCCTAACGAGACTCGAATTTGAATTCGCTTGATTTACAAGCGATTTGATTTTTACTAACAAGACTTAAACAAAAAACGCCTGAAATTCAGGCGTTTTCTCGTAATGTACCCGGGACGGGACTTGAACCCGTACGACTGTTAAGGTCACAGGATTTTAAGTCCTGCGTGTCTACCAATTCCACCACCCAGGCGGGTTGTGATTTAAAAAAAAGCCCTAATGGGCTTCTTTTAGAGCGGAAAACGGGTCTCGAACCCGCGACCTTAACCTTGGCAAGGTTACGCTCTACCAACTGAGCTATTTCCGCTTTTTGATACTTAGTATTCTAAGAATCTTGGTATCCCTTTTAACAAATTACTTTGTTAATTGGGATTGCAAATGTAAGTGTTTTTTTGGTTCTGCAAAAATTTTTTACGCAAAATCAGCCGCCTACCAGCTTTTTAATTTCATTCAGCTTTAGCAGGGCTTCCACGGGTGTAAGGGTATTAATATCCGTTTTTAAAATGTCTTCTTTTATCTGTTCCAGTACAGGATCGTTCAATTGAAAAAAGCTCATTTGAAATTCGTTGTCCTTTTGAGTGTTTACTTTCTGTGCTCCGTTTATCATTACACCTTCGTCGCCTGCCATTTCAAGCTCATGTTCCTTCTCTAATTTTTTTAGGATAACGTTTGCACGGTCTACTACGCTTTTTGGCATTCCTGCCATGCGGGCCACATGTATACCAAAACTGTGTTCACTTCCGCCCTCAGCAAGCTTCCGCAAAAAAATAATTTTATTACCGCTTTCCTTCACCGATACATTGTAATTTTTGATCCTCGGAAAGAAGTTGCACATTTCATTAAGTTCATGATAATGTGTTGCAAATAATGTTTTCGCACGGCTTTGGGTGTGTGCGTGAATATACTCGGCAATACTCCATGCTATGCTTATTCCGTCGTATGTTGAAGTTCCTCGTCCAATTTCGTCAAGCAGCACAAGGCTCCGGTTACTTAAATTATTCAGGATACTTGCTGTTTCATTCATTTCCACCATAAAGGTAGATTCGCCTGAGCTAATATTATCTGTTGCGCCAACACGAGTAAATATCTTATCTACAATTCCAAGCTGAGCCCCAGTAGCAGGTACAAAACTCCCTATCTGCGCCAATAAAACAATTAAAGCTGTTTGTCTTAATAATGCCGACTTACCACTCATATTCGGACCGGTAATCATCATGATTTGCGTTGAATCATTATCCAGGTAAACGGAGTTGCTTACGTAATCGGTTCCAACCGGTAATTGTTTTTCAATAACAGGGTGGCGGCCTTCGGTAATATTAATAGCAAAGCCTGAATTGATTTCAGGTTCTGCATAATTATTTTCGAAAGCGAGGGCTGCAAAACCGCAGTATACATCAAGTCTTGCGAGCAACGACGCGTTTAATTGTACAGGAATGATGTAATCACTTAAACCCACAACCAGGTTTTCAAACAATTGCTGTTCAAGCGACATGATTTTTTCTTCAGCACCTAAAATTTTTTCTTCATAAGTTTTAAGTTCAGGGGTGATATAACGTTCCGCATTGGTGAGTGTTTGTTTGCGAATCCAGTCCTGAGGCACTTTATCTTTATGTACATTGGTAACTTCAAGGTAGTAACCAAATACGTTATTGTATGCTACTTTCAATGAAGAAATTCCAGTGCGTTCCACTTCGCGTTGTTGTATCTGCAGCAGATAATCTTTTCCGCTGTAGGCAATGGCACGTAATTCATCCAGCTCCGCGTTAACCCCTTTGTTAATCACATTTCCTTTCAGAACATTCACAGGTGCCTCATCGTTCAGTTCATTTATTAAACGTTCCTTAATAATTGAACAGGGATTAAGTTGTTCGGCAATCTTGTTAAGGGATTCATTGTTGGAAGCTTTGATTTTTTCTTTAACCTGTTCAATGATTTCGAGCGACTTGCGTAACTGGGTTAATTCCCTTGGATTGACGCGCATTGCGGCAACCTTTGAAATGAGACGTTCCAGATCACCAACTTCTTTTAATAAAGAACAAATCTCATCCCGCTCTTCTGCGTTTTTGTAAAAATATCTCACTGCAGCGAGGCGTTCGTTAATCGCTTCAATATTTTTTAATGGAAGAGCGAGCCAGCGCTTCAGTAAACGTGAACCCATCGGACTCACCGTTTTATCAATCACGTCTATCAGACTCTTGCCGTTTTCGTGATTGGAAGAATACAATTCAAGGTTACGAATTGTAAATTTATCCAGCCACACATACTGTTCTTCATCAATGCGACTGATTTTTGTAATATGCTTTAAGCGATCGTGCTTGGTTTCACCCAGATAGTGCAGAATGGCTCCACATGCGCTTATGGCATGATTGCATTCTTCAATACCAAAACCTTTTAATGATTTTGTTTCAAAATGTTTGATCAGGCTCTCGTATCCGTAATCGTATGTAAAAGCCCAGTCGTCGAGAGGAAAAGTATAAAAGCGATCACCAATAAGATCATTAAGAATACCGCGTTTGTTCTTTTCAAATAGTAACTCGTTTGGCTTAAAATTCTGGATCAGCTTTTCAATATAATTAACTGAGCCCTGCGCCACTAAAAATTCGCCTGTTGAGACATCGCAAAGCGCAAGGCCTGCATGATCTTTATCAAGATGTACAGATGCAAGAAAATTATTTTGCTGATGGTGAAGTATTTTATCGTTAAAGCTTACGCCCGGAGTTACAAGTTCAGTAATGCCCCTCTTTACAATTCCCTTAACCATTTTAGGATCTTCCAGCTGATCACAAATGGCCACGCGGTAACCGGCGCGAACAAGCTTTGGTAAGTAAGAATCAAGAGAATGATGCGGAAAACCTGCCAGCTCTATATGTGAAGCGGAGCCGTTAGCCCGCTTGGTAAGTACAATGCCCAGAACTTTAGACGCTTTTACCGCGTCATCACCAAATGTTTCGTAAAAATCTCCAACACGGAATAATAAAATAGCATCAGGGTATTTTGCTTTAATACCATTATACTGTTTCATTAAAGGGGTCTCTTTGTCTGCAGCCTTTGACATATCAGCTAAAATACAGCGTTGCCATTAAATCCTGAAATTGATTTATAAACAAATAAACTCAATGTTATTTAATAAAAAAATCCTTCCCCAGGGTGGAGAAGGATTTTTACAAATGAGAAAAAAGTTTTTATTGAATTATAATATCGTCGAGATAATAATTAGTGGTTAAACCAGCAGGTTTATTTCCATAATATCGGAATGCAATAAAGTAAGTGCCCGTGTATCCGGATGGTAACAGGCTTGCAAGATTAATGGTTCCTGAATTTACCCATGCGTATGAAGTTCCGTTTAAGGGAGCTACAGTAGCAGGCACAGCTGTCCAGGTTCCTGCCGAAGTAACATTACTTCCATTAAAACTGGTACTGATCCATACTGTTAATGCGTTTGTATGTGTTGTAATCGGAAACGCCATTGCTGAATTAAATGACATTGTCGGAGTTGACGATGCATTAATAGGAGGAGTTATCAGCCATATTTTGTTCTGTGGGTCCGGATTGGTTGATCCGAATGAAGTTGCTTTTGCACGGTAATTTCCTGCATTTACATCCGAAAACCAGCTCCTGGTGCCTGTTTCATCAAAGTTAATCCATCCATTTAAATTGATGGCGGTGTTGGTAGTTGTTTGTGAACTGAACGTTTCATTGATGGTTGAAACGGGTGAGCCAAGCGTAAAAGTGAAGGTTGGAGGAGCACATCCCGCATTATTCATTTGTACTTCGTTATAATCGCGAATGGTTAATTGCATTGTACTGTTGTATTGTGTTACAATCGCAATAATAGAACCATTTCCATTAGGAGTAAGTTTTGAGGCGAAATTCGCGTAACCGCTTGTACGTACTGTTAATGTGTTGGTGGTATTACAACCTTTAATTACCCTGTTTACAGAGGCTTTGCCAATGGCATCAGCAAATGGAAACCCTTTTTCAGTAAATTCAACATTATTAATCTGAACCAGTTGAGATTGTAAACTATTTGTATTTGAAGGAACAGATCCTGCAAGTATATCTCCCATAGTAACCACCTTTGGGGTAACCACATTTCCTGATGAAGCTTTAACAATGCTTTTTCCAACATCTACCGAATCAATGAACACCATGCTGTTTGCATTTACAACATATGCGTTATTCAGGTTTAATCTGATTTTATCACCAACAGCGAGTCCACCAGATGTAAGTAAGTTAAGTTGAATGGCGCCTCCCGCATCGTCCATTACAAATATTTGTTTGTAAAGGTTTCCGCTGGTTTCATCTGCAATTACTGTCGCGTACAGGTTAGTGTCTCCCATTCCAAAGCGGTAGGCCATTGAGTTCGCTGGAACCCTTTGTTTAAGCGTTGAAATATTAATTTTCGCGCCATCGTTCACTTCTTTAAACGGTGGATTGTCAAATTTCTTTTTACAGGAATTCAAAAGGATTGAACCTGCGAGTGAAAGAATTGTGAGGGCTATTACTTTTTTCATTTTGTATGTATAATAAATTTACGATTTAAAAATTAAAATTAACTGTTGCCATGTAGGTGGTGCCCAGCATGTAATAATACTTGTTTGGAAACTGGTTGATGTTCCATGTATCCCAGCGTAAAGATTCAAATCCACCGGTAATAATGTTTTTGTCGTTAAGAATATTATTTACGCTCACATTTATGTTCAGGAAATATTTTTTCATGATGCGGAAAGATTTTCCACCATTAGCATTAAGAGTAAAGTAGCTTGGCAATTTTTCCTGACCAATTATAAGGTCTGCCTGCTCAGTTTCATTTGTTTGGAATTTACCAGCTGCTTCTGCCGTTCTTCTGTCAGGATTTGGTTCTATATATATTTCATCAATATAATTGAAGTTAAATCCGGCGAACCAGAATTTTTTTCCATTGTATTTATATCCAAATCCGGCAACGAGTTGAGGAGTGCCACCTGCTCTGTAATTTTTTAAATATGCGGTGCGGTTCTCATACAAAGCGCCGCCGGTGTTATCCTGCCATGCTTCAAGAGTTGGTCTGTTGTTATACACAAATTGTCCGTAGCCGAAAGCACCCTGCAGTACATGCGATGTAAATAATGTTTTTTCCAGTCCAATCTCAACGCCTTGGTGTAACTGGTCAAGACCTTTCATGATCAGGTTGGTATTGTTGTTATAGGTGTCATGATAGAATGTTTTTAACCAGGTTTGATCCTGAATTAAAGTATAGTATCCTGTTATTCTTGCCTTGAAACCCGGATATTTTATCAGGTAGTTAATGTCTCCTCCCATCACTTTTTCATTGGTAATTCCTTCAACAACAGTGTTGCGTGTTCTTGGAGATATAAAAATATTATTTCCTTCAGGATTACGTGTCATGTAAGTGCCGTTAGCTGTAATATAATGACGTCCGTTAATTTTATACGTGGCTCCGCCTTTCACTCCGTAATTAAAGAAGTTAAGTATCTCGCTTTTTCCTTTGCTGTTTGTTGGAAATTTACCGTTGGCAACAAAACCTTCTCTCCATATCTGACTTTCAGAAACGCTGAAACCAAAATAAACATCCAGCGTTTTTAAATTGTATTCTGCCTGCGACCACAACTCGGCTCTGTTTATGTTTATTGAATAGTCGTAACCAAACTTATCGCCCTTGTAAATTTTTCTGTCCGGGTTATCAATATCGTTCTGCTGAATTAAAGGATCTACTCCCAGGTTCTCTGCAAATTGGTCAACGTCCAGCCAAAATGTAGCTCCCAACAGATCTTCCATTTCTTTATACTTTCTGTTTTTATACATGTTGGCGTTTATACCGGCGCTTAAAAATAAATCGCCAAAACGCGAGTTGTATACGGTATTAAAGCCAAGATTTTTAAGATTATCTACTTTATTCTCTAAAATGTATCTTGCTCTTGTTTCCGTTGTATTTATCTGTCCGGGCGATGAGTATATATTCTGCTGATTCAACCTGATCAGGTCATCCCATTTAATTTGCTGTGTATTATTAATGTTGTTTTCCCAGTTATATGTTGCAAGATCTCCCTGAGTATTATCATTATTGTAATAAAAATAGCTTGGTAAATATTTGTAGTAATCAGGTCGTGGGTTTGGAGCATCGTTCCAGTTTAGCCCTGTTAATCCTGATTTTCCAAAATTGTAATAAATGGTTGAAGTGAGTTTTGCGTTGTTGCTGATATTGAAAATATGCGACAACATAAGCATTGGGCGATGCACATTATTTACAGCGGCATTGCGCACTTTCCCGTTCTGGTATCCCCAGGCGCTGTTATAATAATTTGTTCCTGCGAGCTGATACACTTCTTTCTGTGCCGCAGTTGAACGTCCTTGCTCAATTGGAGCGCCAAATCCCGTGAAGCTTAATAAATGTTTGTCGTTAAATCGTTTATCAATAGAAACATAATACGCGTTGGCATTAAAGTAAGTTCCCGGAATATATACCTGATCACCATAACGCGACGAGGCTGATATTGTAAGCGCAAGTCCGTTCTGCATCATGCCGGTGGAATGAGTGAGCATTACGCGGTGCGCAAAAATCCGGTTGGCATTGGCATAAGAAACCCTGGTTCCTTTTTTGAACGATGAAGCTTTTGAATCAATATTAGTATATCCTCCCACTCCGGAAAAATTATAACGGTTTGGAGTGTTGCCTATTCTGTTCTCAACATAACGCGTAACATCGTTCAAGCCGCCCCAGTTGCTCCAGGAACTGAATCCTGTTTCAAGATTGTTCACATTTACCCCATTGATCATTACCATTTGGTTTTCCGACATGTAGCCACGCATCCGGTAACGCGAAGCTCCAAATTGAAAACTTGAGAACTGCAAAAACACATCACGGCTTGAAGAAAGCAGAGAAGATACATCCTGTTGTTCAAGATCAGCATCAACATCACCACCGGAAGTACTAAAAATTGGAATATTAAATACAGTTTGCGAAGTGTCATTTAAAACATCAGTTGTTGTATCCTTAACAGCGATACGGCTTGTATCTGTTTGCGCTGAAATATTGAGGCTGGTTATGATCAACGCAAGGAAAAGTAATTTTTTAATCATTTTAATTCTTGTATGTAATGGCTTTTTTATTCTGGTATTAATTGCGAAGCGGCTTCGGTAAATTTAAAAGAGAACCTTTTAAATCCCTCAAGGATGTTCACTCCGGCTAAAAGTCGCGTCAAATATAGAAAGATTTAACCTCGCTATTATTAACTAATTATTAACAAAACTTTACATGAAGCGTTAAATTTAATCATCTAAATTGCTTTAGTAGCGTGGGATTCAGCCAAGGGTTTAACCTTAATTTAATTTCGTACTTGATTTTATCTTGTTACATTTGGCTTTTTGAAAATGAAAATACAAAACCTTCTACTGCTTGCCTTATTTATTTCAACAGGTTTACAGGCTCAAAAACTTGATAAGAATAAAAATTATTTTGTTTCAGCCATCGGTTTCTGGAACGTGGAAAATCTTTATGATACTCTCAATGATCAATGGAAAAATGATGAAGAGTTTACACCGGCCGGAACTAATGCCTGGAATGGAGCGCGTTATTGGACAAAGATTGATCATCTGGCTGAGGTTATTAGTCAGATGGCATCTGATGTAACTCCCGATGGTCTTGCTATTCTTGGTCTGTGCGAAATCGAAAACAAAAGCGTGGTTGAAGATCTTGTAAAATCACCCAAATTAGCAAAACGTAATTACAAAGTTGTGCATATCGAAGGCCCTGATGCCCGTGGTGTTGATCCTACATTTATTTATAATCCAAATTATTTTAAAGTAACAAAAGCTGTTTCATATTCTGTTAAGCTTGTTACCGATTCCAATCACAAAACGCGTGATATTCTGGTAGTAAGCGGATCTTTTGTTGGCGAGCCTTTAACCGTTCTTGTAAATCACTGGCCGTCTAGGAGGGGAGGGGAGCTTGCAAGCAGACCAAACCGTAACGCAGCGGCAAAAGTAGCGCGCAGAATTACTGATAGCATCATGGCTGCAAATCCAAAATCCAAAATTGCTATTATGGGAGATTTTAATGATGATCCAGTAAACGTTTGTATTAAAGAAGTGCTTGGAACGTATGGAGATTTAAAAAAAACAGAAGAAAACAAATTCTTCAATCCAATGGAGAAGCCTTATAAAGATGGTAACGGAACTTTAGCCTGGCAGGATAGCTGGAATTTGTTTGATCAGATTATTATTAATAAACCATGGTTGCCGAATGAATATGATAGCTGGCAATTTTACAGTGTGCGGATTTTTAATAAGCCATTCCTAAAAAGTGATTTCGGAAATTTTAAAGGCTATCCTTTCAGAACATATAGTGGAGGCGCTTACACCGCAGGTTACAGCGACCATTTTCCTGTGTATATAACAATTGCAAAGGAGAATAAAAAGCCTTAAAAACTGGTTAAAGTGTTTAGTTTTTAATTTAAGCTACTAAGAATTAAGTTCGCATACAGTTAACCAGGCTGCAAGACCCATTCCAATTTCCAGCGCCTTTTCATCAATATCAAAAGTAGGGGTATGAACTCCGGATGTAATTCCTTTTTCTTTATTTCCGGTTCCTAATCTGAAAAAGCAACTCGGAACTTTTTGTGTGATGTATGCGAAATCTTCCGCGGTCATTCGTAAAGGAAGTTCCTCAACATTTTGTTTTTGAAGATATTCTTCTGCCGAGTGAGAACAAGCTTTTGTAAATTCAACATCGTTAACGAGAAAAGGATAACCTCTTTCAATTCTTATTTCAGCCGATGCGTTGTTTTTTGCCGCAATAGTTTTTACAATATCTTTTAACCTTGCATGAACTTCATCACGCCATTCTTCATTCATGGTCCTGAATGTTCCATCAATTTGAACCGTGTCAGGGATAACATTTGTGGCACCCTTACCTTCTATTTTACCAAAGGCAACAACTGTTGGTATAGATTCTCCTTTCGTGCCGCTTAAAGCTTCGGGCGCCATAAATTTTTTATTTATTTCAATCAGTATTTCAGAAGCTACAATTATAGGATTTATATAATCGGCTGGCATAGCGGCGTGGCCCCCTTTACCTTTTACTGTTAAATAAAGTTCATCGGTACTGGCCATGTACATGCCTCCGCGAAAACCCACCTTGCCGGTTTCCATAGAAGGAAAAACATGCATGGCAACTGCCTTGTCCACTTTCGGATTTTCAAGCACCCCTTCTTTTATCATCAGGCTGGCTCCTCCCGGTAACACTTCTTCACCGGGTTGAAACATGATCTTAACTGTGCCTTCCCAGTTATCTTTCAATTCATTTAAAATAAATGCAGCGCCCAAAATACAAGCGGTATGAACATCATGACCGCAGGCATGCATTACTCCTTCATTTATGGATTTATACGGAACATTATTTTTTTCTTCAATCGGTAAGGCATCCATATCTGCTCTAAGCAGTAATATTTTTTTTGCCGGATTTTTCCCTCTGATTAAAGCAACGATCCCCGTTTTTACATAACCGGTTTTAAATTCAATACCTGCCTGCGTAAGTTGTTGTTGTATAAATTCAGATGTTTTGAATTCGCTGAAAGAGAGTTCAGGATGCTGGTGAAGGTGCCTGCGTATCTCGGTGATTTGCTTTAAATACTTTTGAGATAAAGTACGTATTGTGTTACTGCTGATCATTATTTATTGAAAAGCATTTTAAGACCAATAAGAATAATGAACGCGCCAAAAATTTGTTTTACTAATCTGGTATCAATTGATAAAACCACTTTGCTACCAAAATAACTTCCAAGTACAAAAGTGCCTGCCATTATTAAGGCTGTCTTGTAATCAAGAAATCCACCCTTATAATAATTGTAAACTCCTAAAATACCAATGGGAAAAAGGAACATAAACAAAGTGGTTCCCTGGGCAGTTTTCTGATTAAAATTAAGCAGATATACAAGAATAGGAACAATTACTATTCCACCTCCTATACCTATCAAACCACTTAAAAATCCTGCAAATAAACCTACAACTAAAAGAATTAGAATCTCATTCATATATTTTAAAAATCGGTAGCTAAAGAAATGCCAATGATTCGTTTCTGCACCTGCCAGGCATCAATACCCCAGCCAAAATCAAGCCTCACAAAATAACCAAGCAAGCGCGATCTGAAACCAAAGCCTACGCCTCCAACCAAAGGGTTTTTCTCATCAATTACAGTAACAATTACGCCGGTTCCACCGCTTCCTGTTGCCGGATCATTTTGCACATACGTGATAACATTCTGCGTATTCTCCTCGCTTAAAGGATTCCAGTCGTGCCATGCCATTCCAATATCTGTAAAGCCAATGATCTGAAAATTATTCAGGAAATCCGAACGAAGCGGATGATTGATTAGATATCGGATAACCGGGAAACGTAATTCAGAATTGAATACAAGGAAATTATTTCCATTGCGGATGTTTTGTTTAAAGCCGCGCATATTAGTGGCTAATGTCTGGAAACCATATTCCTCCGGATTTACAATGTTTATGTTCCTGTTAAAAGATGGATTGATCCAGTTATCAACTCCACCCAGATAAAAAATTAATCTGTCGGTACCTAAGGAATTACCTCCCGCGATACGGTTACACCAGGTTAACTGCCTGTGAATTTTCTGATAGTGTCTGGCATCAAATCCAGAAGTAAAAAGGTCGCGACGTTTTGCATCATAAAAGCGCCAGTATTCTGTCCAAACTTTAAAGCGCATGCCATTCATAATGTTTAGCATCACTTTTCGTGTGTTATCGAAAATGTATTCAATCCTTGCGCCCCCCATATTTTCATAGGATGGTTTTACAGGTAATGTAACATCGCCATTAGAAAGATAGTTGGTTCTGTCGTTTCTGTAAAGCAGAGAAAGCCGAACGGCGCTAACCGGGCTAAACGGATACTTAACCGAATATCTAACGGTATGCGTATTTACTTTAGCGAACACATTCTCCAGAAATTCAGGAAACACCGGAACCCGCGCGAAAGTTTGTCGGTCTAAAAGAATCTGATGATCGAATTGTTTTTTTCGTTGCTCCCAGGATAACATGAATTCATTATCGAGTGAAGGGTTGATCCTGAAGCCGCCAACTATCCTTTGATCTTCAAAAAGATCGCTGATGCCGATTTTAGTCAGAAAGTTAAAACCCGGGTTCAGGTAAATTGGAGAACCACCGCCGGCAAAGAACTGGTAATTGTTTGCAAGAAATGAATTATCAAATTGTGTTACTACATAATCGGTATAAAAGGACGTATAATAATTTTTTTGAATTGGGAACCTGAACTGCGAGCTTCCCGTTTTCTTTACAGCGCTGTCTTTTTTCACAGGGTTATTACTCACCGCAGGGTTCTGATCTTTTTCTCCTGCAAGTTTGTAATTATCAAAATCAATTCCCTGTTGCCCTGTGTTATCCTTCTTCTGCGGGGTTGTTTCATCATCAGGTTTATTAAGATCCTTATAATTCGAAGGATCGGTAAGTATAGGGCGGGTTGATGATTTGAACCAGGTGTTAAGTGGCTCGCTTATGTTTACCTCGTTTAATTTACTTAATGGAGTAACAAGGAGCATGTCTTTACCCTTCGCGAATATTACGTCGGCAACATGAGTGTTTTGTGCATTGATGTTTTGCTCAATAATATTTCTGTCGTAGTTCGAAACAGGTTTTGATTTAAAGAAATACCTGTAATGCTCAGTGGTATCAACAAAAGCAATGGAGCTATCAAATTCAGCGAGGTATCGGTTGTAAATTCCGTTTTTCTCACTCAGGTAACACACATATTTATTTGTATAAGCCTGCGCCTGTGTTTCATTTACTTCCGGCGTGTTTGTTACTCTCACCAGTGTTTTATTGGTGAAAGGATATTGTGCCATAAATAAATCCATGTTGCGGTTTAGCTTATAAAAAAATTGGGCATCATCCTTCGCTTTTATTGTATCGTTTTGTCTGTTACTTTCAAACACAATATATTTGTTGCCCTTAATAAAAACAGGATTATTGTCGTCCCATATATCATTGGTAAGTTGTTCAATGGCGCTGGTGTTCATTACAAAAACAAAAATGTCATTCTGGCCTTTTCCTTTTTTAACCGCGCTCATCACAAGTTTTTTTCCATCAGGACTAAACGAAAAACTGTTTATTTTTTCAAAGCCCGGCAGGTTTCTTTTTACTGTTTCCTTTGATTCAAGATCTACGGTGTGAATAATAATCTGATCTTTCTTTTCATAGATCATGGCAACAATATTGTTGTTGGGGTGCCAGGCCAGCAAGGGATAATTGTAATCATCCAGTTGTTCTACTTTTGGGCCGTATTTTAATATGCGTTTCTGCTTTTTTTCTCCAACAACTTTCATATAAACACGCATCTGGTTAAGTTCATTGGTGGCATAAACAACACGTTTGCCATCCGGACTGATTTTTAACTGATAATAATGTTTGTACGGCTTATATTTTTTAAGAACACTGTTATCCTTTATTGGCGATGTTCTTAATGAATCTTTAAACATGAACAACCTTCTGTTCTGTGATTCGTTAAAATCATAAATCAAATTACTCAGAGAAGTTGCGAGAACAAAAAGCAGGGCGTTGTCAGGATTCCTTGTAACTCTTGTCATATAAAGAAGATGAGGAATCATCGCTTCTCCGTTAGAATCTGCGATGTAATACCATAGCGCGTGGCCGGCGTTGGCAGCCTGTTTGCCGGTAAGCTTATTAAAGTTATTGAAGTGGTCGTTCTTAATGGCGTCGTATAAAATATTATCGTGATAGCTTGTCCAGCCTTCCGATAAATATTTTACAAGTCCCTGTGTATACCATGTGGGAAGGTTCAGCAGCGTTGAGTTACGAAGCATTTCGCGCGCGTTACCACCGTATAGAATTTGATTGATTAATAATTCAGCGAGTGCGGCCCTTATCTGTTGATCCAGATCAACATGCGAGCCGTTAAAAAACACACTCACCTTGTCGCCAACAATTTTTGTCATGCCCCCGGTGTTGCTTTGCTCTTCGCTGCTGAGGCCAAGGTTACTTTGTTTAAAATCTTCCTGGTTGTTGTAAACAATAATATTGATTTTGTTTTCCACCTGGTAATCGAGGCGTTTTTCTAAAACAGGTAATTGATTGTTAACTGAAACTGAAACGTATTTTGCTATTTCAGCACCACCCTGGTATGAGTAAACGCGAAAACGATCGTAATCAAAATAAGTCCATACAAAATTCTGATATTGGATCCGGTTTTTTCCAAAATCCATTTGATGTCCATAATTGAACTGGCACTTTGCATAAAAATGAAATAAGAGGAGAATTCCCGCTAATCTGAATCGTAAAAAATTCATAATCTATCTTTAAAGGTATGAATTTTGTTTTAAAAAAATGAGCCAAAAAAAGGCTAATTTATTTAAAAACTAAGGTATGGCATAAGCCCGTGTAATCCGCCTTCACGGCCAAAGCCACTTTCTTTGTATCCACCGAACGGAGAAGTGGGGTCAAACTTGTTGTAAGTATTTGCCCACACCACACCGGCACGCATTTTGCCCGTGAGGTTAAATATTTTAGAGCCTTTATCGGTCCAAACGCCTGCACTTAAGCCATAGGGGATATTATTCGCTTTTTCAATTACTTCTTCAATGGTACGGAAAGTTTGAATGGTTAAAACCGGACCGAAAATTTCTTCCTGAACAACGCGGTTGCTTTGCGCTGCCCCTATGAACAATGAAGGCTTGCAGAAAAAACCTTTTGATGGAATATTGCAGTTAGTTTGATATAACTCTAATCCTTCGTTAACGCCAATGCTAAGGTATTCCTTTATTTTTTCAAGCTGCTCTTTACTGTTGATAGCGCCAATATCAGTGTTTTTATCGAGTGGATCGCCAACGATAAGGGTTTCCATTCTGGCTTTCAGTTTACTGATAACTTCGTCGGCAACGCCTTCCTGAATAAATAAACGAGAGCCCGCGCAGCAAACATGCCCCTGGTTAAAAAAGATTCCGTTTACAATTCCTTCAACGGCCTGGTTAATGGGAGCATCATCAAATACAATATTAGCGGCTTTTCCACCAAGTTCGAGTGTTACTTTTTTGTTGGTGCCTGCAACGGCTTTTTGAATAATTTTTCCAACGTCAGTGCTTCCGGTAAAAGCTATTTTATTTATATCAGGATGATTAACCATAGCGGCGCCGGTGTTACCAAAGCCGGTAATAATATTCACAACTCCTGGCGGCAGATCGCATTCCTGGATGATTTCAGCAAGCTTTAATGCAGTGAGGGGAGTTGATTCTGCAGGTTTTAAAACAACTGTATTACCTGTTGCCAATGCAGGCGCAATTTTCCATGCGGCCATTAGCAAAGGAAAATTCCATGGAATGATCTGCGCGGCTACACCAAGACTTTGTGGGTTTCTGTTTGGAAATGCATATTCGAGTTTATCGGCCCAGCCGGCATAGTAGAAAAAATGATTGGCAGCGGTTGGGATGTCAAAATCACGGCTCTCTCGAATAGGCTTACCTCCGTTCAATGTTTCTATAACTGCAAGTTCACGCGAACGTTCCTGAATCATGCGTGCGATGCGAAAGATGTATTTCGCCCTTTCCTTAGCCGGCATTTTTTTCCATACCTTTTCGTATGCCTTACGGGCCGAGCTAACAGCAAGGTTTACATCCTTTTCGTTTGCTTCAGCTACTTCGCTCAGTTTTTCTTCATTGGCAGGATTGATCGTATCAAAATATTTTTTACCGGAAGGCTTCATCCATTCACCATTAATAAAAAGCGAATATTGCTTTTTTATTTTCGCGTGATCTTTTGCTTCCGGAGCGGGAGCATACTCCCATACAAAGTCTTTTGATAAAGTTTGTGTGCTCATTTATAATTTAACTTTTAATTTAAATGGTCACTCTGCATGCTTTGCGAAACTTTCGCGTCGCGCCGAGAGAACCATTCAAAGAATTTTTTAATAAAACATTTTCAAATTTTCAAATCAACAAATTAGTCTATTGATATATAATCCTTACTATAATAAACTCCTTTTTTCTCCTTTGCGAGCTGAAGAATAATATCATTTGCAAGGCTGCTTGCTCCAAATCTGAACCATTCGTTGCTCATCCATTTTGGCCCGAGTGTTTCGTAAAGCATTACCAGGTATTGCAATGCGCCTTTTGCTGTTGAAATTCCTCCTGCAGGCTTCATTCCAACCATCACTCCGGTTTTCATAAAATGGTCTTTAATTGCTTCCAGCATTACTAATGTTACAGGCATTGTAGCTGCAGGTTGTATTTTACCTGTTGAGGTTTTAATAAAATCTGCGCCTGCCGCAATGGCTATGTCGCTTGCGCGGCGCACATTATCGAGTGTGGAAAGTTCTCCGGTTTCAAGAATTACTTTCAGTCTTGCTTTTCCGCAGGCTTCTTTAATTTCAGCAATTTCATCGAACACAAAATTGTAATTGCCTTTTAAAAATTCGCCGCGGCTTATAACCATGTCCACTTCATCCGCTCCATTTTCAACCGCGTATTTTGTATCGCTTATTTTTATTTCCAGTGTTGAGTTGCCGCTCGGAAATGCTGTTGCCACTGAGGCCACTTTTACATTGCTTCCGCTTAACGCTTTTTTAGCTGTGCTTACATGCGTTGGGTAAACGCAAACTGCCGCTACTGTTGGCAGACCTTCAAGTTCATCATGCAAATGAATGGCTTTATGACACATCTGCCTTACCTTGCCTTCAGTGTCTTTACCTTCAAGCGTGGTAAGGTCTATCATGTTTAAAGCTAACTTTAAACCCTGTACTTTGGTCTGTTTTTTTATGCTGCGCGTATTGAATCTTGCCACGCGCTCTTCTATCCCAACCTGGTCAATAACCGGACTGTTTCTGAAATCCAACTTCATAATATTACGTTTTAAAGATACTTAAAATTAATATACAGCTTATGGCTTAATTTATGGATTTTTAGTAATTGTATAGAGCCATACGGCGGATAAAGTGCTACTTTTATCTAATGTTTACACTTTGTAAACCCATATCCAGTAAAAAACGGTTTTCGCCTTTAAGAAAGTTAAATGATGATTTTTCATTTACACTTTTCGAAAATGTTGCTTCCGTTAATAAGGCCGATTGGGAAGTTATTACGCAACGCAAAACTATTTTTCTGGAGAAGGAGTATCTTGTAACACTCGAGTGCTGTACAAATACAAAATTGATTTCCCGATATGTGATTGTATACAAAAAAGGAAAACCCTGCGGTATTATCTGTTTTCAAATTATCGATTTTCAGGCTGGAATTTTTGGCGACCTTTTAAGCACGCAGGTAGAAAATATCCGTTCTAAACGCTTAAAGCTGTTTGAAAGTTATATCGGTTCAAATAAAGAAGAAGTTTTAATGCGCTTGTTTACCTGTGGGAATAATGTAGTTAGCGGAGATTACGGCTACAGGTTTTTACCTTCAGTGAAAGATAGCACGGCCAACGAATTGGTTCTTGAGATTATTAAACTCGTTTCGAAAGAGGAAAAGTTAAGAGGCACAATTTCGGCTGTTTTACTGAAGGATTTTGAAAAGAAACTTAGTCCGGAAAAAACATTTACAAATGAAAAGTACACTGATTTTTTTGTGGAACCTAATATGGTGATTGATATTCCTGAGAGTGTTACTTCTTTAAATGATTATATACAACTGTTTTCAAAAAAATACAGAAACCGTGCTAAGGCCATATTAAAGGCCGGACAAGGATTACAGAGAAAAGATCTGACGTATGAGTTGCTTGGCCAGTACGAAAAAAACATTTATAAGCTGTACGAAAGCGTTTATGAAAAGGCAAAATTTAAATTACTTAAACTACCGCACAATTATTTCAGCGAAATAAAAAAGAATTTCCCGGAACAGTTTTTTGTTTGCGGATTTTTTGATGGCGATCAGTTGGTGGCTTTTTCCAGTTATTTTTTAATGAACGATAACAGCTTTGAGGCGCACTACATAGGCCTTGATTATTCGCAAAATCATCAATACGATTTATATCAGAACATTTTGTATAAAAACATAGAATGTGCGATTGAAAATCGTAAACGTAAAGTAAATCTTGGAAGAACTGCTGCGGAAATTAAAACAACTGTTGGGGCAAAACCTGTGGATTTAATCTGCTACGTAAAACCGCAGAACACCATTTCCAAATTAATTCTTAAACCATTCATCAGCTTTTTACAACCTGCCGAGTGGACCGCCAGAAATCCTTTTAAAGAGGAATCCTTACAAAATAGCCCTGAATAAAAGGAATAAAGAACCTGAAAGTATAACTGTAACAGGCAGGGTTAATATCCAGGCCAGTGCAATTGTTTTTACCGTTTTCTTTTGTAAGTTTTTTAAACCTTTTTTAGCAACCATTGAGCCCGCAATGCCTGATGAAAGCATGTGGGTTGTACTTACTGGCAAACCTTTCCAGCTTGCAAGTCCAATACCAATTGAAGCAACAATTTCGGCACTTGCTCCCTGAGCGTAACTCATGTGCTGCTTCCCGATTTTTTCACCAACTGTTTTTACAATGCGTTTCCATCCCACCATGGTTCCTAAACCTAAACAAACAGATATCATGAGTATTACCCACATTGGCGCGTATTCGATTAATTTTTTGGCTGCCTTAACTTCTTTGGTAAGTTCTTTAATTTCGTTGGCGCTCAGGGTAAGGTTACCGCCATTGATAAGTTTTTCAGAACCCTTGGTAATTTTTACAATGTCTTTTCTTAATGAAAAACGTTCTGCAACTTCAACTTCAGTGGCGCTGAAACGGTTTGTGGTGGCCGTTACAAAATGAGCACCGTGGCTGATAATATCCTTGTGCATCTTTTTTTCTTTTCCTGAAAGTACAGTTGTATCGGCTTTTGATATCAACAATTCAATTTTATTGATGTGGCCATCAATAACCTGAAGGTTTACAGAAGAATCTACCGCAAATTGGCCTGGTAAAATCGCAATAAGAATCAGCATTATTAATCCAACACCTTTTTGTCCGTCGTTTTGTCCGTGAAAAAAACTTACAAGGCCACAGGTAATCCATAAAAGCATTCTGATCCAGATAGGAGGCATTTTGCCCGGAATAGGCTCTTTATAAATGGTTTCATTTTTAATTAACCTTTTAAAGATAAACATCATAATAATGGCAACTGAAAAACCTAAAAGGGGTGAGAACAATAAAGCCGCGCCTGTATCCTTTGCTTTGTCCCAGTTAACTGCTGAAGTTCCAAGTTCGCCTGGAAGAAAATAAAACGCAAGCCCGATACCAAGAATAGAACCGATAATAGTATGTGAACTGGATGAAGGGATTCCGAAGTACCAGGTGCCGAAGTTCCATATAATAGCACTTATAAGAAGCGCCAAAATCATCGCAACTCCATGATAGGGATTTGCATCTACCAGCGCGTCCATTGGCAGGAGATTTACAATTCCCATAGCAACTGCTATACCGCCCAGCATTACGCCCATAAAATTAAGTAAACCGCTGTATATAACAGCAACAGTTGGCTTTAATGAATTGGTATAAATTACGGTTGCAACAGCGTTGGCGGTATCATGAAAACCGTTTATAAATTCGAAAAAACAGGCAAGTAAAATGCAAACAATAAGTAAAATGGCGAGGCCGGTTGAAAGTCCTAACATGACGAAAAATTTTCCGTAATGTTAGTAATTATTTTTTAGAGTGTTTTAAGACTTTTGCTTCAATATAAAAAATAATTTCTTCAGCTATCACTTTGCTTTGATCGCCGGCTCTTTCCAGTTTTCTGAAGATTGATAATACTCTTAAGCATTCTTCAACTTCCTGAGGATGCTGTTTTATGTAATTAATAATAAATTCCCGCGCGCTTCTGTTTAACTGGTTCAGGCCTTTATCGCGTTTAAAAATATCCTGTGCAATCTGGGTATTTTCAGTTTCAAAAGCCTTCATTACATCTATTATCAGATCAGATGCTTCTTCAAACATTTCAAGTGTATGGGTTTGCGCTATCAGATAATCATAATTATATCCGTCCGACTTTCTGACAAATTTAGCTACGCTGAACGCGATGTCGCCAATCCGTTCAAGACTCCCGTTTATTTTCAGAAGGCTGAGGACGAGTCTGAGATCGTTTGCCACCGGATTAAATAAAGCAAAAATATTTTCACAGTGGCTATCAATATCTATTTCTGCCTGGTTTACACGCTTTTCGCCAAGCAACACTTCTTCAGCCAGCTTTTTATCCATTGTAGCAAGGGCGGTCATTGATTTCTTCATTTGTTCAGAAACCAACTTCCACATATTAACTACTTCTAGTTTTAATTGATGTAATTCTACTTCTGTTTGTGTCATTTATTTTTTTTCCTGTATGTAATATCCTGTTTTTTTCTTAATTATTCAAGTTGCTTTATCCAAATCGGCCGGTAATATAGTTTTGAGTTCTTTCACTTTGCGGATTGGTAAACAGAGCTCTTGTTTGATTAATTTCCACCAGTTCTCCAAGATAAAAGAAAGCAGTTTGATCACTTATCCTTCCGGCCTGCTGCATATTATGGGTAACAATTATAATGGTGAAATTTTTCTTCAGGTCTTGAATAAGCATTTCTAATTTAGAAGTTGAAATAGGGTCGAGCGCAGATGTAGGCTCATCCATTAAAAGAACGTCCGGACCTACGGCCAGGGTACGCGCTATGCATAATCTTTGCTGTTGTCCTCCTGAAAGCGCATAGGCAGATTTTTTAAGATCATCCTTTACCTCGTCCCATAACGCAACCTGTATTAGTGATCTTTCAACTGCTTCATCAAGAATTTTCTTATCCTTTATGCCCTGTATTTTCAAGCCATATACCACATTCTCATAAATTGATTTCGGAAAGGGATTAGGCTTTTGGAAAACCATACCAACTTTTTTTCGAAGCTCTTCTATTTTTACTTTTGGATCATAAATATCAGAACCACCTATCAGAATAGACCCGGTCATTTTAAAACCATCTATATAATCATTCATCCTGTTAAACAGGCGGAGAAAAGTTGATTTTCCGCAACCTGAAGGCCCGATAAAAGCTGTAACAGAATTAGCGGGCACTTCAAGACTTACATCTTTAATTACGTGAGACTGCCCGTAATAAACATTTACCTTATCAGCTATTAGTTTACTCATCTTTAATTTTTACCATTTTGTTTTGCGCTGCCAGCGGTTTCTTAAATATACGGCAGCGCCATTCATAATAAAAGTAATTAATAACAGCACCACAATGGCAGCTGCTGAATTAATAATAAATCCTTTTTGCGGGCGGGATACCCAGTTAAAAATCTGAATAGGCAATACTGTAAACTCATCTGTTGGAGATGCCGGTACAAACGGAACATAAGCTAGGGCGCCAACCACAATAAGAGGCGCGGTTTCGCCTATGGCGCGGGATAAAGCCAGAATAACGCCCGTTACAATTCCGCCAGAAGCTGCTGGTAATACCTGTAACCATGTGGTTTGCCATTTTGATGCTCCAAGTGCGTATGAAGCTTCGCGCAATGATTTAGGAACCGCTTTTAACGCTTCGCGTGTTGCTACTACAATAATCGGAAGAATTAAAAGGGCCAATGTGCAGCTCCCTGCCAGTAAGCTACCACCCATTCCCATGATCCTTACAAAAACCTCAAGCCCAAGCAATCCATAAATAATGGAAGGCACCCCTGCAAGGTTGGTAATGTTTATTTCAAGGAAATTATTTAAGCGGTTTTTTTTCGCGTACTCTTCAAGGTAAATTCCAGCACCTACACCAACAGGAATCGCAATCACCGCGGTTAAAACCAAAATCCAGAGGGTACCAACAAAAGCAGTTAAAATACCTGCTTTTTCAGGTGACCGGGAAGGCAGGCTGGTTAAAAACTGCCAGTTAACGCGACCCAAACCATCTATCAGAATATTGCCCAGAAATAATACGAGAATGAGTATGCCAAAAAATGTACAAAACATACCAAAGTATTTAAAGGATTTATCTATGATTCTGTTTTTGCTCATAATCAATCATATTTTTCCTGGAAACGCTTTTTGATCCAGAAACTAATGTTATTCAATAGGAATGTAAATAGAAATAGCGTAATACCTGCGGCAAATATTGTCTGGTATTCAATGGATCCACGGGCAACGTCTCCCATACTTACCTGAACGATATAGGTAGTGATGGTTTCAATAGGAACTGTTGGATCAAACGTTAACCGTGGTTGTTGACCGGCGGCAATTGCTACAATCATGGTTTCTCCAATTGCCCGGGAAATAGCCAGAATAATGGATACAAGAATACCGGATGAAGCGGCAGGAACCAAAACCCTGAATGAAGTTTGATAACGCGTGGCGCCCATACCATAAGAAGCTTCACGAAGCGATTTTGGAAGAGAGAATAAAGCATCTTCACTTAAGGAAGAAATGAGCGGAATAATCATTATGCCCATTACAATACCTGCGCTTAGTGCATTAAAGCCTGCCATGCCCGGGAAAATTTTTTGAAGCAAGGGAGTAACTACCATTAAAGCAAAATAACCATACACTACTGTAGGAATTGCCGCTAGTATTTCAAGCGCGGGCTTAACATACAGCCGGAGTTTTTTGGGAGCGTATTCATTCAGATAAATTGCTATTGTTAATCCGATAGGAAGGGCTACAACAATTGCAATGAGTGTGGTAAGTAAAGTGCCTGTGATTAAAGGCAATATGCCAAAATGCTTTTCAGCAAATAAGGGTGTCCATTGTGTGTCAGTAAAAAAATCAATAATTGAAACTTCTTTAAAAAATACAAATGATTCACTCAGGAGCACCCATACTATGCCTATTGTTGTTAATACGCCAATTGCACCGCATAAAAACAGCAAACTTTCTATAATCTTTTCTCTTTGCTTCATGATCATAAAAACTAATGTGCAACTGTTTTAAGCCGCACATCAGATTTATTGGAGTTCATTGGGTTTTATTTTTTAAGACCTTTAACAAAGCCGTCAAATTTTTCTTTTTCTTTAGCAATTTCAGCGTCAGTTAAAGAAATATAACCTACTTCACTTGCAAGAGTTTTAGTGTTTTCCAGATAAAAGTTTACAAATTCCTGAACTTCCTTTTTAGCGGCTGCTTTGTCATTTACATAAATAAATAACGGGCGTCCTAATGGAGTGTAGGTTTTATTTTTTACAGTTTCTTCAGAAGGCAACACTGGGCCATTTCCACTGTTTATTGCTACCAGTTTTAATTTATCCTTGTTTTCGGTATAGTATGCCAGTCCAAAAAAGCCTAAAGCATTTTTATCTGATTTAATTCCCTGTACAAGAACATTATCGTCTTCGCTCGCGGTGTAATCACCACGGCTTGAATGACTTTTTCCAACAATTACTTCAGTGAAATAATCATATGTACCGCTTTCCACACCTGCGCCAAATAAATGTATTTCTTCTTTTGGCCACTCAGCGCGAATCTGGTTCCAGGTTTTAATTTTACCCTGTGCCGCAGGCTCCCACATTTTTTTTAATTCTTCAACAGTAATGTCTTTGCACCACGTATTTTCATTGCTAACTACAACGGCAAGCCCATCATAGGCTACCATTAGTTCGTGAAACGATATGCCATTTGCCTTACAGGTACTGTCTTCATTCTTTTTAATTGGTCTTGAAGCATCATTAATGTCAATTTCGGCTCTGCTGAATTTTTTAAAGCCTCCGCCTGTACCTGAAAGTCCAACGGTTACTTTAACGTCTTTAGCCTCTTTCTGAAATTCCTCAGCTACGGCCTCTGTAATAGGATAAACCGTGCTCGATCCGTCAATTGAAATGCTGCCGGATAATGCTTCAGATTTATTTTCTCCAGTTTCGGTTTTATTTCCTCCGCAACTTACAAGGAAGATTAAACTTCCTGAAAGTAATATTTGAAATAGTGTTTTTTTCATTTGATATTTTTAAAAGTGTTAATATTCTATTAGCCTGTTTTTATTGCAATATTACCTGTTATTCAAAAGTTGAATGTTAACTTAATGCTAAGGTTTAAAATTTATATTGAATGCGGGCAGTGAAGATGTTATCCTTCCTGTCGTATGTATAACCTTTAATCTGCCCTTTTTCGTTAGCCACAATGTTATAGTTGAACATAAATTTTAAATTATTATCTAAATAAAAATTATATCCTACGCCCATCATTGTGAATTTTATTTCGCCTTCTTTCATTCCATTTTTGCCATTAAGATCTCCTGAAGAAATTTTAGTGTTAGGATCATACCATTCGTATTTAAAAACCACTTCATGTTTTGATTTTGCAATTCGCTGAATAAAATACGCGTAACCCGCATCAAAATTCCTTACAAACATTGCATCGTTTGATGAAGGCGCTGCCTGCGGGCTCCTTGAATCATTATCTTTCCCGGTTTGAGTTCCGAAAAAGTATTCACCTCTTAAAGTTGTTGTTCCAATACCTGTTTTAATACTAAAGAAAGCTTCTACGCCATTATATATACGCGGCGCTTTTTTATTTTTGAAAGCAACATTTGCTGTATCGCCTCCTATCACCCACACCTTATTTCCTAAAGTATCTGTTTTAATGCTGGTAAATACTTTGTTGGTTTGATAGGCAAAGCCACCATTATAATGTGATACACCAATTCCGTATTTTATTTTTTCATCTTTTGTGTGATTATAATAAACCGCGTGACCAATAAAATCTTTATAGCTGTCAAAATCTGTTACTCCATTAACACCTGTTATCCCAGAGGCTTGCGCGGTTCCCGAGAGTCCGCCTGTACCGGGTACAGCAATACCCTCGCCGTTATAAAAACCTGCATCAACTTTTAATCCATATAACATTTTACCTTTTTGTGGCTGAAAACTAACCATAGCCCCAAGATCACGCTCATTTTGCATTACTGACTGGGTCCATCTTGAGCGTTCCGGACTTTCACGATCAGAAGAGGATTGCTGAATTTCAAAGCCAAACGGGCGGTTCATTACTCCGGCTGTTAACGAAAAAGCGTGTGTCCATGGATCAATTGCCTTTGCAAAAATTTCAACAAGGTTGAATCCGCGTTCACTACCATTAAGCTGTATTACATATTGAGAATTTTTTTGAGTATAGGTGAATTTAATTCGCCCCCGTCGTATGAAAAAACGTTGGTTTGATCCGGAAGGAAAATCTCCTCCGTCAAAATTTTTAGCGCCATTGGTATCAGCATATTGATATTGCGCTTGCACCCAGCCGGAAATTTTCATGTTTTTTAAAATATCTACATCTTTCTTAACCGCGTTTATGCTTTTTAAGAGACTGTCGTTACTAACAGCTTGTGTATCCTGTGCTGAGGCGTTTAATATTAGTAAACTAAGGCAAAGTAAATTTAAAAGTCGTTTCATATAAACCATTAATTAATTTATTGCAAAACAAATATTAAAGGATTAATTAAATGACATTCCTGTGTTAAGAAATTGTTAAGGTTGACAATAACAATTCCTGCGCGCAGTAAGCACGTAAAAAATATACCAGTAAAAAGATGGTGTTAAATACTCAAATCAAACACAATACCCTGGGCCAGAGGCAATTTGCTTCCCCAGTTAATGGTGTTGGTTTGCCTGCGCATGTATGCTTTCCAGGCATCTGAACCGCTTTCACGTCCACCGCCGGTTTCCTTCTCGCCGCCAAACGCGCCGCCAATTTCAGCGCCACTGGTGCCAATGTTAACGTTGGCTATACCGCAATCGCTGCCAGCCGCGCTAAGGAATTGTTCAGCTTCACGTATATTAAGCGTCATGATAGCGCTTGAGAGTCCCTGAGGTACGCCATTATGAAGCGCAATGGCTTCATCCAGGGTTTTATATTTCATAATGTACAGGATAGGGGCAAAGGTTTCATGCTGCACAATTTCCATATCATTACGTGCTTCGGCAATTGCAGGTTTAACATAGCAACCGCTTTCATAACCTTTTCCTTCAAGCACACCGCCCGGAACAATAATTTTTCCACCCTCTGCAATCACACGTTCCAGCGCAGTAAGATAATTTTTAACAGCGTCCTTGTCAATCAATGGACCTACATGATTTCCTTCATCCAACGGGTTACCTATTTTTAACTGAGTATATGCTTTTGCAAGCATGTCCTTTGCGCGATCGTAAATACTTTCGTGTATAATTAAACGGCGTGTTGTAGTGCAACGCTGACCGGCGGTACCAACTGCCCCAAAAACCGCGCCTATTAATGTATTTTCAAGATCCGCGTTTTGAGTAATAATGATAGCGTTGTTTCCGCCTAACTCCAGAATTGATTTTCCGAAACGCTCGGCAACTTTAGTGCCAACAATACGGCCCATACGTGTTGATCCTGTAGCGGATATTAGTGGAACGTTAGTGTCGTTTGTAAGAAGCTCGCCAACTTTATAATCACCGTTAACAATGCATGAGATGCCTTCCGGTAATTTATTTTCCTTTGCTACTTCATTCCATATTATCTGGCAGGCTACAGAGCATAAAGGAGTTTTTTCGGAAGGTTTCCAAATGCACACGTCTCCGCAAATCCAGGCCAGTGCAGTATTCCAGCTCCACACGGCAACAGGGAAGTTGAATGCAGAAATAATTCCTACAACGCCCAGTGGATGCCATTGCTCCATCATACGATGGTACGGGCGTTCACTATGGAATTGTATTCCATATAACTGGCGCGACATTCCAACAGCAAAGTCGCAGATATCAATCATCTCCTGAACTTCCCCTAAACCTTCCTGGTACGATTTTCCCATTTCATAAGAAACAAGCTTACCCAGGTCGGCTTTCTTTTGTCTCAGTTTATCACCAAATTGTCTTACATACTCTCCGCGTTTAGGCGCAGGAATTTCTCTCCAATATTTAAATGCTTGTGTGGCAGTGGCAATTACCTTATTGTAATCGGCTTTGGTAGCCGATTTTATTTTTGCTATCAGTTTCCCGTCAACCGGACTGTATGATTCAATAACTTCCCCGCCCGAAAACCAGTTAAGGCCTGTAGAGCAGCCTTCGTTTACTTCTTTAATACCTAATGCTTTGAGTACGTGTTGCATAAATTAAAATTTTAGGGTATAAAGATACTATATTTTTTTGTTAAGAGTTTCCCAACCCTGAACCCCTAACTCCTTATGTAGAAGGCTATCCTCATAATTGTCAAGGTCAGCTTTTTTATGAAGTAAATCAGGGGCACGGAATATGCAAGTAACAATATTTGAAAAGTAATAACGGCAATAGACTCATGATAACAGCTAAAAAATAATTTTAAAATGATCATTCTTGTTCCAACAGATTTTTCAGCGCTGTCTAAAGTGGCAGTAATGTATGCGCGGCAGCTTGCTCAGCAACTTAATGCCGAAATAAAACTCCTGCACGTTGTTTCCAATGATGCGCCTGCAAAGACTATGGTAGCGTTTAAGGAAGAAAAACTATTAAGCGCTATGGCCGATAATGCCGGGAACGATATGGAACAAATGATTATGGAGATTCAGTCCGAAGCCCGTAATGAAACAAAAATTACTTCTGAAATCGTAAAGGGTTACCCGTTTGAAGATGTGGTTTCTGATTTCGCCATTAATAACCATGTTGATTTAATTGTAATTGGTACAAAGGGCGCCAGTGGTATCCAGCAGGTATTAATCGGAAGTAACGCGGTCGGTCTTATCAGTGAAAGTAAAGTACCTGTTATAGTGGTACCGGAACTTGCAACTTTTAAAACTGTTTCAAATATTGTGTATGCAACTGATATGTTATCCATAGGAGAAGAAATGAAACAACTTATTCCATTTGCAAAGGTTTTTGATGCAACTATTCACATCCTGCACATAATACCTCCTTATACTGAAAAGGATATTTATAAATCACAGATTAAAAAGGATTTTATTGCAAAATGTAATTACAATCGCATAACTGCTCATGTTTCACTCAATGAAAATTTAACACAGGGTATAGACGAATACATTTTGGAAACAAAAGCCGATATGTTAGCTATGTTTACTCACGAATTGAGTTTTTTTGAAAAACTTTTTGGTAAAAGTATAACCCGTAAAATGGCATTCCACACCAGTGTTCCTTTATTGACTATTAAAAAATAATCATGGTAAACAGTTCGTATGACAACAGCAAGAATTAACGCTTTATTAAAACCTCTTCAAACCTTTTTCAGAAATGAAAGCATTACCGGCATCTTACTTTTTCTATGTATGGCGGTGGCTATGGTGTGGGCCAATTCGCCCTGGAAGGAGAGTTATTTTCATATCTGGGAAAATAATTTTACGATAAGGTTCGCTGATTTTGAAGTGTCAAAAACATTGCATCATTGGATCAACGATGGTTTAATGTCGGTGTTCTTTTTTCTGGTGGGCCTTGAGTTAAAACGCGAAATAATCGGCGGTGAACTTTCTTCTTTTAAAAAGGCGGTGCTTCCTTTGGGAGCTGCCGTAGGTGGCATGCTTGTTCCTGCATTGATCTATTTTGCTTTTAATCATGGAAATGAATCTGTGAAAGGATGGGGTATACCCATGGCTACGGATATCGCTTTTGCTTTAGGCGTTTTATTATTACTAGGTAAACGCGTTCCGGTTTCAATTAAGTTGTTTCTTACAGCTCTTGCCATTGCCGATGATTTGGGCGCCGTGCTAACAATCGCATTATTCTATACGTCTGATATTTCTTTTATCAATTTAGGTATTGGCGCCGCTTTTCTTGCGGCATTAATTGTTGCTAATTTTCTTGGAGTAAGAAATTCGCATTTTTATGCTTTGGTTGGTATAGGAGGTGTATGGCTTGCATTTCTACTATCCGGGGTGCATGCTACCATTGCCGGAGTACTTGCGGCTTTTGCCATTCCGGCACGAACATTAATTGATGAAACGGATTTTGTGAGAACAATGAGGCGGTACACTGATAAATTTGAGAAAGCTCCTTCCAATAAAATACCTTTGGTTACTCCTGAACAGCTACACATTATTCAGGCAATTAAGTTAACAAGTGCAGGTGCTGAAACTCCGTTACAACGTATTGAGCATGCCTTGCATCCCTGGGTTTCTTTTATCATAATTCCGGTCTTTGCACTTTCTAACGCAGGCGTTGAATTATCAGGCGAAATATTTTCTTCCATGTTTAATCCTGTTACAATAGGGGTAGTGCTTGGTTTGGTAATTGGTAAGTTTGTTGGTGTAGCGGGTTTTTCTTTTCTTCTGGTTAAGTTAAATATAGCTGTTTTGCCGGGTGGGTTAAACTGGAAACATATCCTTGGCGTTTCCCTGCTGGCGGGTATGGGATTCACAATGTCTCTTTTTATTTCAGCACTGGCATTTGGTGATAATGGAATGTTGCTGCAGGCAAAACTCGGCATCTTAATTGCTTCCATAATATCTGCTTTACTGGGTTTTGCCGTGTTTTATTTCTTAGGCAGGCCAAAACCATTAGATTAATCAAGGGCTTAATTTTACAGAAAAAGAAAAAGGGGGGTTGAACGATTTAAACCTGGCAAGGAAAAGTATTATCAATCTTGTTGCGCTAATTCCCCGAATCTATGAATTCAATCTTTTTTACGCTAAGATAGCTCTATAGCTAAAATACGGAAAATCGACTCCTTCGGCGAATTATTTAACAATTAGGTTTATTGTTTCGTATTGCCTTTTTAATTGCTATTTGATGGAATCGTATTTGAATGATTAAAATCAATATTCCGGGTGACGTTTATTAATACACATCTTAACGCTATGTGCTTTCTTTGAAATTGAATAAAAACATTGAGGTTACTGAATGACAATGCTCTTAATATTAATAGGTTTAGTTGGTTTATGGATTGGGACAAAGCTGATCATTAATGGTTCGCTGGGTATAGCCAAAAAATTCAATCTGTCGCATTCCTTTGTTGGTATTGCAATTCTTGCCGTGGGTACAGATTTACCGGAAGTGTTTGTTTCTATTTCCGCTTCGATAAGTCATTTAAAGGGCGTTGAATCTTCCGGTATAATAACGGGCAACGCTATCGGTAGCGCCATTAGTCAGATCACTATAATTCTGGGTATTGCAGGATTACTTTTAAATTTCAGAATGACAAAAACGGATTTGTTGCGCGATGGTAGCGCATTAATTATTTCCATTATATTGCTTTTTATTTTTGGAATGGATGGGGTCATCATCCGGATCGAAGGTATTGCGCTTTTGGTATTGTATTTATTGTACTACTATATTATCGTAAAAAACAACAACAATCATTCAGATGATAACACCAACCTCAAAGAATATTCCAACCTCGCCTTATTTTTATTTCTTTTATTTGGTTTTCCAATCTTAATTTTCTCGTCGCATTTTGTTGTAGAAAACGCAATGTCACTTGCGCAAAAGTGGGGAGTAGCTCAATCCTTTGTAGGCATTGTCATTATTGGGCTTGGTACCAGCCTGCCCGAACTGGCTGTTTCCATTGGGGCTGCCATCCGGAGGTCTGGGGGATTGTCGGTAGGAAACATTATTGGCAGTAATATTTTTGATGGTTTCGTTCCTATTGGCTTAGGTGGCGTTATTAGCACAGCTAATATTGAAAGTGGTTTTTTAAAATTCGATTTGCCTTTTTTATTGGGAGTAACAATTCTGGTGCTGTTGTTTTTAATTTCTAAAAGAGGTGTTTCAAGAATTGAAGGAATAATAATGATTTTTCTTTTTTTACTTTATGTGGCTTTAAAACTAATCTTATTCGAAAAGATATTTAATTAAAAAGACTGGTCTGCTGATAGGTAAATCTGTATTTAATTTTTTATTTCGGCGCCTATTGCATATTTATCTCTAACAATAAACTAAAACGAGAATGGAAGGGGGATTGTCAGAGCGTTGGCATAAAGATTTATAAAAACAAGCCTCCGGTATTGGGAATTGAGTTTTTCAGATTCGCCTATTTTAACACTGCAAAATAAAATCTTTATAAAATCTTTATAAAACTCCCTTTAAATTTGTACCGCATTAAACTTAAACCTTTGGCCCAGTTCCGTATCCAGAAAGTTAATCTGCAACGACAATTCATCATAAGCATTCTTTCGATTCTAATTGTTTCGACAGGCTGTTATTTGCTTTCGGCGTTTATTGGTTACAGAGTGGTTGCGTTAATATTAATGGTAACTGTTTCATTAATAGCAATGCTGTTTGATGTAAAACCAGTGATGGCCGCAGCTGTTTTAAGCGCACTGGTTTGGAATTTCTTTTTTATACCACCAAAATTCACTTTAGCTATTAAAAGCGCTGAAGATGTTCTTATGTTTCTGATGTACTTTTTTGTAGCGCTTGTTAATGCTGTTCTTACAACTAAAATACGGCGAATGGAAAAGGAAGCCCAAAAACGGGAGGAAAAAGAGAATACACTAAAGCTATACAACACACTGCTTAATTCATTGTCGCATGAATTAAAAACGCCTATTTCAACAATTATAGGTGCGGCTGATAATCTGCAAACCATGGCCGATAAATTATCGGAGTTTAATAAATATGAACTTGTTTCTGAAATATCAAAAGCGTCGTTACAACTGGACAGACAGGTAAGCAACCTTTTAAATATGTCACGATTAGAATCTGGTTTCATAAAACCTAAAAATGATTGGTTTGAGGTTAAAGAGCTGGTGTATGATGTGATAAAGGATTTAAAAGAGGAAACCCAAAACAAGCCTATTCATGTTGTAGTAAAAGATAATCTGCCTCTTTTCAAGCTCGATTATGGTCTTGTTTGGCAGGTATTGCATAACCTTTTGCACAATGCAATTACTTATATTCCAAAGTATGCTGTAATTACAGTAAGGGCTTTTTGTAAGGAAAACAAGCTGGTGCTTGTAGTTGAAGATACAGGACACGGATTTCCTGAGAACGAAATAAACAAAGTGTTTGAAAAGTTTTACCGTTTAAAAAATTCAAAAACAGGCGGCACTGGTTTAGGGCTGTCTATTGTTAAAGGATTTGTAGAAGCAATGCACGGTACTATAACCCTTGAAAACATGTCAGATGGTGGTGCTGTATTTACCGTAGAAATCCCTTCTGAACTATCATACATTAGCCATAACGTAAAGCCATGAAGAGCGCAGAAATACTTGTGATTGATGATGAGCTGCAAATTCAGAAATTGCTTGGAATTACCCTGCAAACAAATGACTTTAAAGTAAATTTTGCTTCTACTGCCAAGGAAGGTTTAAGCCTGGCAAAAAGTTATGTGCCGGATTTAATATTGCTCGATCTGGGCTTGCCCGATGAAAGCGGACATGCAGTATTAAAAAAACTAAGGGAATGGTATACCAGGCCAATCATAATTTTATCGGTACACAGTGAAGAAGAGAATATTGTTAAAGCACTTGATAACGGCGCCAATGATTATTTGATAAAACCATTCCGTACGGGTGAGTTGTTGGCAAGAATCCGTTCTTCTTTGCGGGGTTCCTTACCAGTGGGGTATAAACCAAGCGCTTTTAACGGATTGGAAATTGATATGAATTTGAGGCAGGTAAAGAAAAATAATGAATTGTTAAAACTTACAGCAACTGAATTTGAGTTACTGGCACTGTTTTTTAAAAACGAAGGCAGGGTTTTAACGCACCAATATTTATTAAAAGAAATCTGGGGGCCAGGCTATCTCGACCAAACGCAATATTTGCGTGTATTTATTGCTCAGCTCAGAAAAAAAATTGAAACAGAACCCAACCAACCTGAATTTATTATAACAGAATCAGGTGTGGGATATCGCTTTATAGGCAAGGAACATTAATTAAAAACAAAATGAACACTCACAATCACGGTATTAACAAAGTTACTTTAGGTGGCCTTATTATTACACTTGGAATTATTTATGGAGACATTGGTACATCTCCGCTTTACGTAATGAGTGCCATTATTGGTAAAGATGCAATTGACGCTGATATTGTAAAAGGCGCTATATCTGCCGTTTTCTGGACTCTGACTTTACAAACCACAATCAAATATGTTATCCTTACATTGCGGGCCGATAATAAAGGTGAAGGAGGAATTTTTTCGCTATATACGTTAGTAAAACGAAGCAGGTTTAAGTGGTTGATTGTGCCCGCAATTATTGGCGGTAGTGCTTTACTGGCCGATGGAATAATTACACCTCCCATTTCTGTTTCGGCGGCCGTAGAAGGTTTACGTTTTTTTGATCCAACACTAAATACCGTCTTCCTGGTAATTGGGATATTGTTCGCGTTGTTTTTTATTCAGCAGTTTGGTACAAAGTTTATTGGAAAATTTTTTGGCCCAATGATGATGCTATGGTTTCTAATGCTGGGCGTGTTGGGTTTTTACCAGCTTTCAGGAAACTGGTCAATCCTTTCCTCGCTAAATCCATACTATACCTATAAACTTCTTGCAACGCATCCATCTGGTATTCTTATTCTGGGCGCTGTATTCTTATGTACTACCGGAGCTGAAGCTTTATATTCTGATTTGGGACACTGTGGTAAAGGCAATATTCGCATTTCATGGATTTTTGTAAAAACAATGCTTGTGCTTAATTATTTTGGGCAGGGCGCATGGCTTATTGCACACTCTGGTCAAAAACTTGAAGAGTTTAAAGCTGTTAATCCATTTTATGCAATCATGCCCGAGGCGTTCATACCATATGGTATTGTTATAGCAACCTCAGCTGCTATAATCGCTTCACAGGCGCTCATTAGCGGGTCGTTTACGCTTATTAACGAAGCAATGCGATTAAATCTTTGGCCTAAAGTGAGGGTAAAATATCCTACCGAACTGCGTGGACAGTTATTTATACCATCTATAAACTGGGTTTTACTTACCGGATGTATATTGGTTGTGCTTTACTTCAAAGAGTCGGCCAATATGGAAAGCGCTTATGGCCTGGCAATAATTCTGTGCATGCTGATGACAACTACGCTTCTTAATTTTTATATGCACATGAAAAGATATAATAAACTCTTTATTTATTTTATTATTACCGTGTATGCAATAATCGAATTGTCTTTCCTTTATGCCAACCTGCACAAGTTTTCTCACGGAGGGTGGATTACATTGTTGATAGCTACCTGCCTGGTTTCAATCATGACTGTATGGCATCTTGGCAAAAAGATATCTCATCGTTATGTAGACATGGTAAGGTTTGCAGATCATAAACAATTGTTGATTGATTTAAGTAACGATGAATCGTTGCAAAAGTATGCCACTCACCTTGTATACATGACCAGTGCCTCCAATCCGGATGAAATAGAATCAAAAATTATTTATTCCATTTTACAGAAGCGTCCTAAGAGGGCTGATGTTTATTGGTTTGTACATGTTAACGTTATGAATGAGCCTTACAGATCGGAATACAAAGTAACCCACATTGCCGAGAATGATATAATAAGAATTGATTTTAATTTGGGATTCAGGGTGGCTCCCCGGATTAACCTTATGTTCAGAAATGTGGTGAAGGATATGGTGACGAAAAAAGAAGTGGATATTACAAGTCGTTACGAATCATTAAATAAAAACAATGTAATTGGCGACTTTAAATTTGTTGTGCTTGAAAAATTCCTTTCTTATGAAAACGATTTGCCTCTATTCGAAAAGCTGGTAATGAATGCGTACTTCTTTATTAAACATTTCAGTATGAGTGAAGCTAAAGCGTTTGGCCTCGACAGCAGCTCGTTAAAGATTGAAAAGTTTCCAATGGTTATTAGTCAACCAAAAAATATTCAACTTACAAGAGTGGGTTAACTTACCTCAGATAAAATCAGATGTAAATCCGGTAAAGAATGAAAGTTGAGGTTAGTTTTTTTACGTTTTATTTCTTTTAAAATAAACAACCAGTTCAATACTGCGTTTATTTTTCGAATCGTCATCCAAATTAATTCTGCGATTGGGTTTTATTATTAGTTTGTAGTTGTAATTGTTTTTAAGAATAGTTTTAATAAGTTCAGGATTTAACGGCTTTAAATACATTTCGTGTTTAAGAGTGCCGCTAAGCTTAAAGCTGTATGATTTAAAAACCATATCTTTTTTTGATCCTTTTACTTTTTGGCGAATATGGAATTTATAATTCCTCTCGTGCTCCTTATAATCCTTTAAACGCATAGCGTCTTTAAGCGGAAGAATCACGAGCTCGCGAACTTTCTCAACTATATCATCCGGTAAATGAATGCTTGTGTTGGCCATTGTGGCTATAAAGATAAAGGTTGTTATTTATGTTTTTGTGGTTAAGGCCTGCGAAATTGCTCTCCAGTTATGCGGCAATTTCAACCATTTATAAAACTATTGAAATAGAATGCTTAGCCGGTACAAAAGTTTCACAAGTTCTATTAACTTTATGTCTCAAATGCGGCTGTCCGTCATAATCGGTTTTATTGTTTCGTTAACAGTAACGGCGCAACGCCAATTTGTTTTTACAGAAAATAAAGGGCAGGTAAGTGACCAGTATTTTAAGCCGAGGACGGATGTGTTGTATTCAACATCCTTGGAAGGACTCACTTATCATTTTTCAACGAATGGTTTTTCTGTGCAACAATTTTCGGTTACCGCATGGACAAGCCACCAAGAAAGAGAGGCAAGGCCTTTGGACATACATGCAGATTCAGTGCCAATTTCCTTTGCGTTTTATAGGGTTGATATGAGTTGGCTGAATTGCAATAGCAATGTAATTACGAAAGGCAGTCATGAACTCGAAGGCTACGCTAATTATTATCTGCAAGCCTGTCCGAATGGAGTTTTTGGGGTTAAAAGTTACAGTGAACTAATTTATCAAAATCTATATAATGGAATTGACGTCAGGTGGCATTTCGTCGCAGGAAAGTTGAAGTACGATTATCTCATTTCGCCGGGTTCTGATTACACTCGAATAAAAATAGAGTATAAAGGAGCAGATAAACTTTTTATCGAAAATGAAAATCTGGTTGTCGTAACACCGTTGGGTTCTTTTATCGAAGAGGCCCCTGTAGCAATTCAGGAAGGACGTTCTCTAAAGGCGTGCTGGAAAGTAAAAGGAAAAATTGTGAGTTATGAAATTTCCGGGATTGACAAATCAAAACCTTTTATCATCGATCCTCTCATACGGCCGTGGGGGACTTATTATGGTGGCTTGCTGAATGAAAATGCATATTGTGTAACAACCGATATTTTCAATAATAGTTTTCTCTCAGGTGATACTCAATCCAACACCACTTTAAACATCGCTACCGTCGGTGCTCATCAAACTACGTTTGGTGGTACAGGCACAGGAATGTTTCCGGGCGATGCATTCCTTGTGAAATTTAACTCGGCAGGTGTACGTCAGTGGGCAACCTATTACGGTGGAAGTGGAAGTGAATTTGGTCGAAGTTGCGCAGCAGATAACATGGGTAATGTTTATATGTGTGGCGCAAGTACATCGACTGCAATAACAGTAATTGCTACTCCAGGTTCGCATCAGCAAACGATTAACGGCGGTGGGCAATACGGCGATGCTTTTTTAATAAAGTTCGACGCGGCTGGTGTTCGGCAATGGGGTACTTATTACGGGGGATCAAACGATGATGCTGCTTTTGGAATTTCCGTTGCAAATGGGAGTGTTGCAATGTGTGGATTTTCCGCTTCTAACGCTAACATAGCGTCTTTCGGAAGTTTTCAGAATACATTGAACGGGATTGCTGATTGTTTTATTTCAGTGTTTGATTCAAATGGGTCAAGGTTATGGGGTACCTATTACGGTGGAAGCGGTGGAAATGACTGTGCCAACGATTGCGAGTTTGATGCTGCTGGAAATTTATTTGTGGGGGGTGGAACTAATTCGTCTGCAAATATTTCGAGCGTGGGAGCTCATCAGACCGTTTATGGAGGAGGTTTGTTCGATGGGTTCCTTGCAAAATTCGATATGGGTGGACAGCGTATTTGGGGAACTTTTTACGGCGGAAATCAGCGCGATATTGTTTATGCAATCTCTGTAAAACCTGACACAATTTATTTTGTCGGCGAAACACAGTCGGTTAACTCTATCGCCACTCCGAACGTTCACCAGCCAACGATTGGTGGAGGTTACGACGCGTTTATCGGAAAGGTAAGTGCTAATGGAGTGCGTTATTGGGCTACATATTATGGAGGACCAGGAAACGATAGTAGTGACGGAGTTTGTACTGATAGTCAAGGGAACATTTATTTCACTGGAATTACTTCTACCGCCTCAGGAACTTATATCGCAACTCCCTGTACCTATCAGGAAATTTTTGGCGGTGGCCCTTCGGATCTTTATTTTGCAAAACTTTCAGGAGCGGGGCAGAGAGCGTTTGGCTCCTATTATGGAGGTTCTGGTTTTGAATATTGGAGTACATGCGCACTGGACCAATCAAATTCTTTTTTTATCGGTGGTCGAACTGCAACTGCTTCAGGAACGTCTATTGCATCTGCTAATGCTCATCAGCCATCGCATGGCGGAGGTAATCACGACGGCTTCCTGGCAAAATTTTTATCTTGCACTCCCGCAGTACTTCCCAACACTACATCTCCGCCGCAGATGACTGTTTGTGCCGGACAAAGTACCAGTCTTAGTACAACGCTTACCTCCTGCGGCATTAATTGGAAGGATGCGCCGAATGGAAATGTGATCGGGACAAGCAGCGTACTTGTTACTCCAACACTTGCTGCCAACACCACTTACTATGTGCAGGATATTTCGTGCGGACCAGGTGGATCGCTCACAGCAATTGAAGTTACGGTTCATCCCTTGCCGTTGCTTGTGCTCGGTTCCTCTGACAGCATTGTTTGCGCGGGCACTCAGGTGACGCTTTCTGCAGCGGGAGCTTTTAATTATACGTGGCTTCCAACGCAGCAGCTCACTGGCACTATTAATATTAATCCAACCTCTACTATGCAGTATTCTGTTACGGGTGGAAACAGTCTGTGTACAAACAGCGCAGTTATAACGGTTAGCACTGTGGCGACGCCTTCTCTTCAGCTTCAGTATTTTCAAAATCCGCAGTGTTATGGTTCTACGGTTGCAGTAAATGCTGCTGGCGCGCAGAGCTATAGCTGGCAGCCACTTAATTTAATTGCCAATGGCACTTCAAACAGTTTTACAACGGTGTCTTTAGTTCAGCCGGAATCGTTTACAGTTGCAGGTTATAACTCTCTGGCTGCTGTTACCTGCTCGTCACAATCGGTATTCACCATAAGTGTGCTTGAACAACTGATCGCAACAGTATCACCAAGCGTCGAAATCTGTGAAGGCGGTAAAACTGTGTTGTATGTAAACGGGGGAAACAATTGGTACTGGACAGGAGAAAATATCGAAGATCCATATACACAAGGCGTACTCGTTGCTCCGACACAGTCGGGAATCTATTCTGTGAATGCATCGTACAACAGTGTTTGTCCTGTTACCGCAACTGTATTCGTAAAAGTAAACCCCAAACCCTATTTATTTGCAGGTAACGATACCACCATTAACATCGGTGATCCTGTTTTTATTGCTGCAGCTTCTTCCGGCACTGTGCACTGGATAAATGGAGATAATGTTGCCTGTGCCGAATGCGCGGTGACAAATGTTTTTCCTTTTACAAAAACATGTTACCTGGCTGAAACAGTTGACAGTAAAGGATGTCGAGCGCAGGATGAAATCTGTATCGAGGTTATAAACGACTTTGGCATTTATATTCCCAACACCTTCACTCCAAATAACGATGGTGTTAATGAAATGTTTACGATTTACGGATTCGGTATAAAAGATTTTTCATTGAAAATATACAATCGCTGGGGCGAGTTGTTGTACGAAGGAAACGGCGAAGGCTGGAATGGCACATACAAAGGCAGCATCTGCGAGCAGGGAACATATATTTATAAAGCAGAGATCACACCATATAAAGGAAAGTTCCAACAAAGAGCTGGGCATGTGAATTTGCTGAGAGGCCAATGACCTTAAAGTTCCGTTGTTCCATATATTACACCTGAATTTTTTAAGCACGCAAACCCAGAGTTAAGTACCCTCAATCACTCTTCATCACAAGTTTCTTTTTGTAAATATTGTTGCACCTGTAAATCATTCCCGAATAATGATACGCAACACTTTCAATTGAAAAACTATTCTTCGAAGCAGATAAAGTCCCGGTACCATGACTGTGAATATCGTAATCGGGACTAAAAAATCCAGCGTCGAAAACTGAGTCGCACAGTCGTGTGCTTATGGTTACATGATCTTTCCCGATTTTCAATGATATAATTTTGAAATACCAGTTAACTGGCTCCGAAGAAATCTGGGCCTTGTAAGCTGAAGTGGTAACTGTTTGAGTTTTTGAATCCCGGTTCACAACCGTGCAGGTGCAGGCAACATCGTACCATCCATTCATAAAAGCAGTTTTGTTCTCCACCACATGAACGGTGCGCGTAACAGTGGCGGCCTCATTTCCGCTTTCATCCGTTACATCGTAATGAAGCAAGTAAACACCCACCAGGTTTAAATTTAGCTCTCCGCTAACCCTCACCGGATTTCCGTTGCATCGAAGTTTTCCATTATTTTCATCCAGCACCTTAACATCGTTGGGATAATAACTTGTATACAGGTAGGCAGTGTCTTCTAGTCTGTCAATTGATATTACCGGTGCAACCGTATCCACTCCTGCAAATTGCACTTCGGATTCACTCTCGTAAACACTGCAGGAAGAAACTAAGACATATAGAATTACATAAAACAAAAGCAACGTGCGTCTCAATGTTACTTTATATATCATCCCGGGCATTCGAATCAGCAGCCTCCGAACGAAAATTGAAATTGCTGTTTCATCTTTTCTCCTTTATGTTCCGCGGGCTTCCATTTTGGCATCTTATTTACTGCCTGTAATAGCCGCATATCGGTAAAAAGGTCTCCGCATGATTGCGAAACTTTTGAATGAATAACCTGGCCATCTTCATCCACCGTAAATTGCACAACCACCATTCCCAATCTTTTCGGAATGGTATCATTTACATTTCCGAGAATATATTTTTTTAAAAAGTCTCTCATCTGCATTACGCCACCTTCAAATTGAGCGTTATTATCAGGTGCAACGTAAAACGTCACATCCATGGTGTTATTTTCCGCTATGCCGGTGTAAGGATTTTTATAGATGTACTTTACCTTTATTGTAATATGCGTAAACACATCCGCCCCTGTCAGATTTTCCTTTTGCTCAGGGGTAAGAATATTATTTTGTCCCACCGCCTTTTTGACAATTCCCTTGTTGGTGCTTGTTATCTCTACCGAATTATAACTTGTAATCCAGTTGGAAGGATAATCACGAATCAAATTGTTCAGCGACTTTATTACTGAAAGTTTTTCCTTTTTAACCGTGCGGTACTTTCCGGTAAAGTCATAAACATTCTGCGATAGCCCTAAAAATACGCTCAAAGAGCACATTACAGATAACATCACTTTTTTCATATTAATATATTTATCGTTGATGTAAAAATACAGAGGCTTTTGCCCTGGCCTTGTTATTGGTTAGTTATTGGCATGTTAATGAGTTGTTAACGTTGAAAAGGTCATGAATAATTTAGCTAATTTGGTTGTCGATGAAACTGAGCCGACCATATTTGTTTATCGGACTTTCCACTCTTGCTTTGCTGATCGTTCTTATTTTCCAGGTTAACTGGATTATTGAAACTGCTTCGGTGAAAAAGGAATTGTTTGATGAAAAGGCAAACATTGTTCTTTCTAAAACAGCAGAGGCGCTTTCGTCAGACATTAAGACCTTCAGAAAACTGAAAGATACCGTGGGGAAAAATGAGGTGCGTACAATCGACTCCATTTTTAAATATTATATGGCAGTGTATAATATTCACATTGATTATTATTTTGAAGTGAAAGCAAATTCTCCCTCAAATCTCACATCACAGGCTCATTTACCTTATTCCATAGTTCCTGAAAAACAATATTGCATCTCTGCACCAGGCCCAACTCCTAAAGAAAAGCCGCTTGGTTTAAAACTGGTGTTTCCTGATGAAGAAGAATATATTCTTGCGGAAATGGGAACACAATTTATTATTTCGGTTGTACTCATTATTGCTGTTTTTCTTCTTTCCTGGCAAACTGTGCAGTCTCTGATCAGGGAAAAGAAAATACGGCAACAAACAACCGACTTTGTAAATAACATGACCCATGAGTTTAAAACTCCGCTTACCAACATAGCCCTCGCGGGTAAAATGATGCTGAAGGAAGACAACATTGGCAAAGAAGAAAAGGTAAGACACTATTCAGACATTATTCTTGAAGAAAACGCGAGACTTAAACAGCATGTGGAACAGATCCTGAAAATGACCGAATTTGAGAGAGAAGATATTCCGCTTAGCAAATCCGAAACTGATATTCACCTTCTGATCAAAGAAGTAACAAAAAGCATAAGCCTTCAATTAGAAAACACACTCGGACAAATACAAACAAGCTTTTCGGCTGAACGATTTTTTATAAACTGCGACAAGGTTCACCTCGTTAACGCGCTTAACAATCTTCTTGATAACGCTATAAAATATTCCTATGGAAAACCTGAGATCAGCGTTGAAACCGCTAACACTGAAGACAAGCTTTTAATACGCGTAAACGATAACGGTATTGGTATTGAAAAGGAATACCTGGAGAAAGTATTTACCAAGTTTTACAGAGTGCCAACCGGCGACATTCATGATGTGAAAGGATTTGGCATTGGCTTAACCTACACAAAAAAAATAATTGAATTACATAATGGTTCTATTGAGGTAGAAAGTGAAAAGGGAAAAGGAACCTCATTCATCATTGCCTTACCTTATGTCTAACGAAAAAATAAATATTCTTCTTGCAGAGGACGACCTGAATTTAGGTGTGCTTCTTGTAGATTTGCTTGAAACGGAAGGCTATCGGGTAAAACTTTGCAAGGATGGCGAGAAGACTCTCACAGCGCTTCATAATACGGAGTTTGATATTTGCCTGCTTGATGTGATGATGCCAAAGCTGGATGGCTTTTCGGTGGCTAAAGAAATAAGGGCAAAGAGTAAGCAGGTACCGCTGATCTTTATAACTGCTAAATCGCTGAAGGAAGATAAATTAAAAGGTTACAGTCTTGGCGCGGATGATTACATCACAAAACCTTTTGATGAAGAAGAACTGCTGTGGAAGATAAAAGCATTGGTAAGAAGAATACCTGAAAGCAGGATCAATAAAGATGAAATCATTTCTCTTGGCAAATATTCTTTTGATTTCAGCAGGCAATCGTTAACGCTGAATGAAACACATAAACGCATCACCGAAAAAGAGGCGGAGATCCTGAAATATTTATCAGATAATCGCAACAAGCTCATTAAGCGTGAAGAGATGCTGCAAAGTGTGTGGGGCGAAAACAATTATTTCCTGGGCAGAAGTCTGGATGTTTTTATCACTAAAATGAGGAAGTATCTTAAGGACGATCCTGAAGTGAGTATTGAGAATGTGTTTGGAGTAGGATTTATTTTTAATGTGCCTGACTTTAAATACAAACCAAATGCGTAAACTATTTATACTACTGTTGATCGGTTTTGTAACAGAATACCGGTCGCAAAATTCAGTTACCGGAAGTGTTACCGACAGTACAGGCAACGCAATTCCGTTTTGTCCCCTGGCGCTTTTTAATGCTGCGGACAGCGCAATGGTAAAAGGAAACCTGAGCGACAGCATGGGAAACTTCAGCTTTAATAAAATAAAAGCCGGCACCTATTTTATTAAATACTCCTTTGTGGGTCATACAAATGCAAGCAGTACCAGCTTTACAGTTGACTCTCTTTCGCAAATTACATTGAGTCCGCAGGTTATGAGAGCCGAAGGAAACAACCTGAAAGAAGTTTCTGTTTTGGTTTACAAACCTTCTATTGAGTACAAGCAGGGGATGGTGATTATGAATGTTGAGAACGATCTGCTCGCAAAAGGAAACACCGTTCTTGAACTTCTTAAAAGAATACCGGGTGTAATTGTTGACGCTCAAAATAATATTTCAATTAATGGTGCAAGCGGCGCCCGTTTTTTAATTGACGATCGCCTTCAGCAAATGCCATCTCCGCAGGTGATAGACATGCTTGCGGCAATGAGCGCCGATGCTGTTTCGAAAATAGAACTGATAAAAAACCCACCTGCAAGGTACGACGCTGCAGGCACAGGCGGGCTCATTAACATTGTTACAAAAAAGGCACGGGTAAAAGGTTATAACGGCAACATTAGCTTTGGCGCCAGCATGGGGCAAAGGTTTCGCGTCGGCCCATACGGATCGTTTAATTTTAAGTCGGATAAGCTCAGCATCTTCAGCAATTTTTCTTACGGACACTGGGATGGAATAAACCATCAGGATTTTCAGCGCACGCTTGAAAGGGCAGGAACTACCGAAACCATAAATACCCTTGGTATTGCCGAAAGCTTTCAGAGAGTATTTTGGGGCGGAGGCGGAATTGAATACGATATAACAAAAAAAATGGTAGTTGGTTTTTATGTGAACGGCAATCATAATAACGATACTTATATCAATAACAGCGAAACAATCATCAGCAACAGCAACGAGTTTAATTACGGCAAACTGGTTTATGTTACCGATGATTATTTTAATCAGAGCTCTCCTGCGTACAACGTTAGCTTACTGCAAAAAATTGATACCACCGGAGGACAGATAAAAGTAAACGCGGGCTACAATAATTTCCTTGAAAAAAATACAAAGCTTAACGTGAACCGTTTTTATGACAATGATAATAACGAAGTAGCTCCCACAAGCGTTTATAATAACCTTACTAACCTCGACTATAAAGTTTTTACCCAGAAAGCGGACCTTAATAAAACATTTAAAAACAAGCTAAGCCTTGAAGCCGGTTTAAAAGCAAGCTTTGCTAATAATTACAATAACAACGAGCTGCAATACTCCAATTATTCAACCGGTTATTTTATTGGTGATACTACGTTTTACAATTCGTTCCGGTACAAGGAAAGAATACTGGCCGCTTATACAACCCTGGCGCGCAGCTGGGATAAGATTGGCTTCAGTTTTGGATTACGTGCCGAGGAAACCGACATACACGCGAATAATCTTAAAACCGATTACACCTTTAAACGCAAGTACTTTAATATTTTCCCCAGCGGAAGCATTGATCTTACCTTAACTAAAAAACATACCATCACCACAGCATACAGCTATCATATCGACAGGCCGCATTACGGCATGTTAAATCCGGTAAGGGTGTTTAGAGAGCAATTGAATTACAGCGTGGGAAATCCTGAACTAAAACCGCAGTACACGCATCATATAAATATTGATTACAATTATAACCAGTTCATCACGCAAAGCATTGGCATTGATAAAACAAAAGACTTTACATTTTGGTACACTTATTCGGCGGAGAATTCAAGGGTTAATGTAGATACCATATCAAATGTGTCTCACCGCGATAATTATTATTACAGCGTATCGGCGCAAAAACGAATCAAGTGGTATAACTTTCAAACGTATGGCGTGGTAATGTACCGGACGCTGGATGGAGAGTTGCGCGGGCAAAAAGTAGGCTCAGAAACCGTGCAGGTATATTTTAACCTGAACCAGGAATTTTATTTACCTAAGGATTTTAAGATACAGATATGGGCAGGTCGCGGTTCAGGGTTTAAGGATGGTATACAGTATTATTACCCGCGCAGCGCAGTTCATATAACCCTTCAAAAATCCTTTATGGATAAAAAGCTGAATATTGCCATCGGACTTTATGATGTTTTTTATAAAGATTATCAAGCATACACCAGCACCTTTCCTGACCAGTATTTTTATTGGTTGGACAGGATGGACACACGCAGAGTTCGTATAAATATTAATTACCGGTTTGGCAAAATGCGCATCGATCAGAAATTTAAAACCGAAGATGATTCAAGGTTAAAGGGTGGGAAGTAGAGGTTAAGTTAAATCAGTTTGCATTGAGGTTCTACATAAATAACGGTTAAATCTGCCCTGCAGACAATATAGTGTTAGGCGCTGGTTTTTATGTCCTAATTGAAAAAATAATTCACCGAATTAAGGGTAAGTGAGATTGTTTATTGGTTTGTCTCTTAGATTTAAATCTTCAATTCCATTTTCTTCAAGCCACCACTTAATGGTGTTATTAAGCATTTCGACTGATTCACAGACTTTGTCCCACGATTGATAGTAATTTGAAATTTCTTTCCGGTAAGTATGAGTTTCATATTCTCCGTCGTCCGATATATAGATTCTGTTAGGTTCAACTTCGTATTTAACCTGTTGACCACCTTTTGGGTATAAATTAATTAGTTTTAAAGCTATCGGTTTTGGGAGAAAGGGTGTATGAACATACTTGAAAATAGAATTTTTATAAAGAAAATCTTCTGACACATAAATCGTAGGTTTTACTTTCTGAAAGGCTTCTCTGTCTGGCATTTTGTCTCGTGTAATGTCAAAGAAATGAAACCAAATGTCACCTGTGTAATTCGTATTATTTTCTGTATCAAAAGCATTGAAGGAAAAGTATAAGCGTAAGTCTTGGAGGTGGTTTACAAGTTCAAAAACTGTGTCTAGTTGTTTTTTTCGGAGATCTTTCTTAAAGGAAATATTTCTCGCAATTATTATAGATAAGATAAAAGCTCCGACGGTGGCTAAAGCCGTAAGAGCATTAAAAAAGATATTCCAGTCCATTGAGCTATATGTATGTGAGCAAAGTGTAGTCATTTTAACTTGTATTTAATCGGGTTGGCTTTAAACTTGCACCTAATGGCTTGCAAATAGATGTAGGCGGGCTTTCGAAGCTTCCACTCTATACGCACAAACGTTATTTAAAGATAAATGTTTATTAACGAGCCTTAAAATAAAAACGCATTAGTGACCGTTATTCCGTACCGAGCGATGACCGAGTCCGCCTCGCTTACGTTTATTTGCTGATAGCTAACATTGCGCCCACACACGGTATTATTTAGGTCGACCTACAATAGATTTTAATTTTGATAGTTTGACAGCATTGCATTTTTTCTGCACTTCTTTTTTATTAATTCTATTTTTAGATGGCTTGACATTGAATCCGATTGTTCGCTTGCCGTCAGCAATTTCACAAGTACTAATATACATGTCATACTTGTCCCTAAATTTATTTTGAATGTCGGCGTAGGTCATGGTATTATTTACTTATAATTAATTTTTGTATTTGCGCGTCGGCTTTGCTTTTGGTGCGAATAAAATAAATTCCATTTGGTAAGTCGGAAACAAAAGCGCTATTTCCGTTTTCATTTGAAAGAGTTAATTCCTTTACAATTTCTCCAAGTCCATTTATGATTGAGATTGTAATATCTGCTTTTGAGGTTATTGTAATTTTGTCATTGCTTGGATTAGGAAAAACACTAAAATCATAATCGGTTGATGTATGGGAAATTAAATTAGCGCAGGTCGAAACGTTTTGAGTAAAAACTGTATTGCTGTTACAAGTCGTAATGGAGTTTGTTCCTGTTATTGTATATGTTGTCGTTACGGTCGGGCTAACTATAACTGTCGAGCCGGTTAAATTTCCGGGATTCCAAGTGTAAGAGTTTGCCCCAGTTGCAGTTATTGTTGCTGATTGCCCTACACAAATTAAAGATGAATTTGAGCTTGCTGAAACTTGTGAAACGCCTGAAGAGTATAGTTGACTAATTTCACAATCAGTCAGAGACCTTCTCCAAACTCCAAAGTCATCTAATTTTCCGTTAAAGTAGGTCTGAGAAGTAAAAATTGCGGAACCAATATATAAGCTTTGGCTTGAGCAAGAAAGTGTGCTCATTTGACTTTTATTGCATGTACCAACGAAAACGCCATTTTTATATAACTTGTGATTGTTTTTTGAAAGAACAAGAACAAAATGATGCCAAGTTGATAGATTACAAATTGCGGCTTGAGTGTAACTTGTACCACTACCACCACAACCTCTCCCAACGGCCATTTCAACCCAGTCAGTAGATGCAGTTGCACCCCAAATCGCGCTTGAATTATTTCCTAGTTCAATCAAATCATTAGAAAAATTCTGTGTAGCATTAATCCAAAAGCTTAAAGTCAAACTATCGTTAATGAATGTTGGTGAGCCGTTCACAACAATATAATCATCTATGCCGTCAAAACTATAAGCGGAATTCGGTGTATTATTTCTGTCGTTGGTTAATGCGGTACCGTTCATGACGTTTCCGTTATTATTATTTCCGCTCAAGTCATTGGCGTTGCCGTTAAAACTGTACCATGCAACTAAACTTGTTGTCGGTACATAAGTTGGTAATTGTGCTACTAACGAAAAAGTCAGGAGCAAAGCTGTGAAGGTTAAGTATAGTTTTGTCTTCATTTTTTTTGTTTTAAAATTAATAAAATAGAGACCAGTTTATTTGTCCAAAATGTTTAGTTATTCACAAGTCGGCCCCGATGTCTGCCGGTCTTTGGGCGCATTGTAGCTAACTAGCATATAGCCGCACAAACAAACATTTACAAATAATCATTAATGTTTAAATGTTGCTTATAGCCAAATCAAAGTTAAAAGAAAACGTAAATTAAAAACTTGCTGTTGGTAAATGCAATAAAACTTCCTGTAGTTTTACCTAAGTGAAAAGGTAGGTGGTTTTTTAAGCAAGTTCGGTTCTTTTCATTATGGGAGCTGACATCTCGATACGGCTGTATTCCAAATTCCCAGCCTACTCGACGAGACAACTCCCTGCGGAGCGGATCTGTAAAGATTGCTTCGCTCCTTTGTTACCCGCAATGACGTTGAGCTTTTAACGCAAAATTCCTTTGAGGTTGAACAAGAAAGAATAAAGAATACTTGCTTTTTATATAAGATAGGTATAGAATATCTATAGGACATCTATAGGATATCTATAGGATATGTATATAAAAGGCATTAAATATCTATGATTTACAGCAATGTATTGGATGAATCTGACTTGAGAGGATAAGGTATTTTTAGTGTTTTCCGGAACGGACGCCTCTGAAAGATTGCTTCGCTCCTTTGTCGCTCGCAATAACAGGATTGGCCTCATAGAATGTCGTTAAAACTACTTTGTTCTTTAAACGGAGTTCAGAAAAAACTAACAGATTTAAAAGTAATTGTGGTAACTATACTTGTTAGACCAAATGAAGGAAAAAATTATTTATCTTAGATTTTATGAATAATACGTTAAGAAGGATTTTGATTGGAAGTGTGGTTCTTTTAGGCGCCTCTATTATCGTATATCTTATCGAATTGGTAAAGTAATTACTTGTTTGTCAAGACAAAAAGTAACGCGAAAGGTTAAACCTTAAACCAAATAGCTTTCACTTTTTCCTTATTCTTTTCTCCTAATAGAAAAACAAAGACGTCTCGGTACGGCTGTATTCCAAATTCCCAGCCTACTACCATTGACGTTTTTTGTATATCGTTAATTTTCAAAGTTTTTCGACCGTTCTTTTTCTTGCTAAAAAGAACCAAAAAGCAAGACTGCAAAGTATTTAGCTAAAAATAAGAAAACATCAAGCCGGATGCAGTCAACCCTGCAGGCCGGCTCTTCGCTAAAAATGTTTACTAAACATTTTATTAACGCTCAGCCCTGCGAGAGGCACCTGCATCCTTCAACACAAGCCTTCGCATTTGATGTTTCCTTATTTTCTTAACGCCAAATCCTTTGAGGTCGATCCCGATTTTCTCAACGTCATTAATTATTGATTTTCCGCCAAGGAATTATTCCTCGACGTGACAAAGTGGGTTACGGCCTCATAGAATTTGTCGTTAAAAACTGCTTTGTTCTTTAAAAGGAGTTCAGAAAAAACTACCTGACTTAAAAGTAAATGGTGTTATTCAGGTTTTTTCTGAAAGCCTGTGCGGGAAGCTTCGCTG
>Ga0255338_1001078_pt1 | contig 59217 bp, 55 predicted proteins | sample MeOH1_35cm_T4_19_FD_203715 | JGI IMG/M metagenome (GOLD analysis project Ga0255338, IMG submission 203715) | Sandy soil microbial communities from University of British Columbia, Vancouver, Canada - MeOH1_35cm_T4_195 | ecosystem: Engineered > Artificial ecosystem > Sand microcosm > Unclassified ... | reverse complement strand
CAGAGGCCGACAATGCCTTCGAGGCTGTCGGACGCTTCGTTGAGGAAGCAGGAGATGGGCAGGCCGCGCTGCGTGCCGCCATTGGAGAGGACGGGCGTCGCGGGCATGAACCAAAGCTTGGAGATGTAGTCGTAGAGGCGCTGCGCATGGGCCTCGTCGTCGGCGTAGTAGGACGCGACGCGGGCAAAGAGGTCCTGGAAGGATTCGCCGGGCATGAGGTACCGGTCGCGGAGCGTCGCCTTGCCGAATTCGGTCAACAGCGCGTCGCGGCCATGATCGAGCTTCACGCGGTAGCCATGCGCATGCTGCACGGCCTGATCCATCTCGCCGAAGGGCATTTCGGGCTGGAGAAGATCGGCGCGCGGGCGCCGCGCCTCGCCACGCTTCGGCGCAAGTTCGCCCGTGATGAGGCCAGAAAGCGCCGCCTCGATCTCGTTCGTATCGACAGCCTTCGACGTATCGTTCAGCATTGGATTCCCCTTAGGCCCCATTTCACGCCACCTCCGCCGCCACGGAAAAGCGCGACACATCCCGCCGGCGAAGACATAAATCTTCGCCGTCCATCTGCCCGAACCGTGGGCAGAACCCAGATTTCGATGATTGCGCCGGCTTCTGCTCTATCTAGTGCTTCGCCGAAGCGCGACGCGTCCAGATATAGTAGCTCAGCTTTGATTCTCGTCAACGACTTGTGTCAGCCGGACGACAAAAAAGTAGTTAACATCTCACAGACAGACGTAGCGTCCAGGCGAAAAGTTAAGGCTTATCAAGAGTTTGATTCCGGTTGACGGGGCGCGGCCCAAGGGGCCGAATGCCCGGACGGATTCCGGACCAATTTGCCGGTAGCGAAAACGCAGGATTCTACATGTTCGACACCGCCGCACGACGGACGCTCTACCCCGAAATCGAGCCTTACAAGACGGGCTACCTCAAGGTTTCGGATCTCCACACGATCTACTTCGAAGAGTGCGGCAACCGGGAAGGCAAGCCCGTCGTCATCATTCATGGCGGCCCCGGCGGCGGCTCGAACCCGACCATGCGGCGGACCCACGACCCCAAGGCCTATCGAATCGTCCTCTTCGACCAGCGCGGCAGCGGCAAGTCGACGCCGCACGCGGAGCTGCGCGAAAACACGACATGGGATCTCGTCGCCGACATGGAGCGGCTTCGCGAGCATCTGAAGATCGAGCGCTGGCAGCTCTGCGGCGGCTCCTGGGGGTCGACGCTGGCGCTCGCCTATGCCGAGACGCACCCCGCCCGCGTCACCGAGATCATCATGCGCGGCATCTTCACGCTCCGGAAGCGCGAGCTTCACTGGTTCTATCAGGAAGGAACGGACGCGCTCTTCCCCGACGCCTGGGAGCATTTCATCGCACCGATCCCGGAGGCCGAACGCGGCAACCTCATGGCCGCCTATTACAAGCGGCTGACCGGCGACAACGAGGCCGAAAAGCTCGCCTGCGCCAAGGCATGGAGCACATGGGAAGGAACGACGCTGTCGCTGCTCCCCGATGCCGAGCGCGTGTCGCGCTTCTCCGACGGGCATTTCGCCATCGCATTTGCGCGCATCGAGTGCCACTACTTCATGAATGAGGGCTTCTTCCGCCCACAGGACCAGCTCATCCAGAACGCCCACCTCTTGAAGGGCATTCCGGGCGTGATCGCGCAAGGCCGCTATGACGTGGTGACGCCGATGTTCACGGCCTGGGAACTCGCCAAGGCCTGGCCCGATGTGGAATTGAACGTCGTGCCGGATGCGGGGCACACGGCGACGGAGCTGGGGATTGTCGATGTGATGGTGCGCGCGAGCGACCGCTTCGCTAAGGGGTAAGAACGTGAGATTGCGGGTGTTCCCTCAATATGGCTTCGGCTGGTATGCGCAGGATGGAACGTCCCTCGAAGTCCCTCCCGAATTCGAGATGGGTAGCTCGATCACCGAAAATGATGAATCGTTCAGCCTCGCTCTCGGACAAGTTTCGACGGAGGGCCACCCTCTCCATTCGTTATGGGTGCTGCTGACACAACGCACCGACGGAGGCGATCCGACCTACAATCTCCACGCCTACAAGGATCGCCCGGAAATTCCGGACCATCGAAGCCCTGTGCCGGAAGCAACCGTGCTGACGGGCTTTGCGACGGTCCGAGAGGGAGTAGCCCCTTAACTTCTCTTTTTCGTCATGGCCCGGCTTGACCGGGCGATCCATCTTGAAGAGGTTGAAGGTGGATGGCCCGACCAAGTCGGGCCATGACGGGTAGTGGCGTCGGGATGACACCTGGGTAAAATTCAATTCATGCGTATTCTCTTTCTCGTCAACGATGTGACGTCGCCGCCCGGGGTGCTGCTCGAAGAGGCGCGGGCGAAGGGGGCCGACTGCGATGTGCGGCTCATCCATTATGGCTTCGGCGATCCGGAGTTGCCGCTGGAGGCGCTTCCGGAAAGCCACGACGCGCATGACGCGCTCGTGGTGATGGGCGGGCCGATGGGGGTTTATGAGGCGGACGCCTATCCCTTCATCGAGGAGACACGGGCGCTCATTCGCGGATTTCACGCGGCGGAGAAGCCGGTGATGGGCGTCTGTCTCGGTTCGCAGCTCGTGGCGAGCGCGTTCGGCGCGGATGTCTGGAAGATGGACGATCTCGTCGAGTTCGGGTTCCTGCCGCAGACATGGTTGCCGGCGGCGGGTGACGACGCGCTGCTGAAGGATGCGGAGCCGGGGCTTCGCATCGTGCAGTGGCATCAGGACACGTTCGGGATTCCGGAAGGCGCGGTGCAGCTTTCGACGCGGGCGGGCTGCCCGAACCAGTCGTTCCGGATCGGGCGCGGCACCTATGCGTTCCAGTTCCATCTCGAACTCACGCGCGAGACGCTGGATGACTGGATGGGCATGCGGGCGCGGCAGCAGGGCGTGCCGCTCGAAACCGTCGCCAGCGAGATCGGGCCGATCGACGAGGTGCTACCCCCGCAGCAAGCCTTCGCGCGACGCGTGATGGCGAGGTGGATGGGGCTCTAGGGCCCCACCACGGCCTTCCTCAGAAGTTCACCCGGCTCGTGAACGCGCCATCGACCACCATGTTGATTCCGGTGGTGAAGGACGACGCGGGGCTCGACAGGAATACCGTCGCGTTCGCAATGTCCTGCGGGGTCGCCATGCGGCCTGTGAGGTTGCGGTCCATCGCGCCCTTGAAGACGTCGGGCATGTGCTGCTCGATCACGTCCCAGACGCCGCCCTTGAAATAGACGGTGCCCGGAGAAACCGTGTTGACGCGGACATGCTTGCCGGCCTTCTCCTTGGCAAGCCCCTTGGCGAAGTGGATCTGCGCAGCCTTCATGGCGCCATAGGAATTGGCATTGGTCGTCTCGGCAGCCGAAATGGACGAGATGATGACGACGGAGGCATCGCCGCTCCTCTCGGCCGCTTTCTCGAGGAAAGGCATGGCCGCATCCGTCGCGCGGACGGCGCCGAGAACGTCGATCTCGAAGCCTGCCTTCCACGCCGCTTCCGTGTTGCCGTTCTGAAGCGCCGAGGCGTTGGAAACGAGAATATCGATACCGCCGAGAAGCTGGCCCGCCTCGGCGATCCACGCCTTGAAGGCTTCGGCATCCGCAATATCGACCACGCCGCCAAAGGCCTTCACACCCTTCTTTTGCAACGCCTCGACCGTTTCGTTCACCTGAAGCTGGTTGCGCGCGCAGATGGCAACGTCGGCGCCTTCCGCCGCCAGCGTTTCGGCGATGGCCCGTCCGATGCCGCGCGTCGCGCCGGTGACGATGGCCTTCTTGCCCTTGAGATGCAGATCCATGGTTCTCTCCCCTGAGTTTTGCTTTGGCAGGAGTGTAGGCAGTTATTCCGCCAGCGCCAGAAGCATCAGGAGAGAAACAGATCCTTCACAGAGTTCCTGATTTCGGCAAGACGAAGGCGGATGCGCGTCGCGGCGCTTTGCGGCGGCGGCGGGTCGAGGTCGAGGCCGATGCGCCGCGGACTGCCATCCTCGCCGATGGAGAGGGCAACGAGTTCGACGTTTCCCGCCCGGATGCGGGCGCCTTCATCGATATCCCGGCCAAGGCGGGCATGCATGAGGCTCGCCAGCGTGTGGTCGCGCTCATGCGGCGTGACCAGGAAGCCATACATGTCGGCGACGCTGCCCGCATTGGCGCTGCCATCGAGCTTGAAGTCGACCGAGCCGATATCCTTGATGCGTGCCCGCGTCTTGCGGGCGGCGAACAGGCGGTCGAGCTGGGCGAGCGCATGGGGTTCCGTGAGCAACATGACGATGTCGCCCTCCCTGACGCCGTCGGAAGGCAGCGTGTTGCGTACCTGCCCCTCGCGCATGATCGAGATGATCTCGGTACCCTGCGGCAGCGGCATGCGCGCCATGCGGCGGAGCGCGGCAAGGCTCATCGGGTCGACCGTATAGGCGACGACCGTCTGGCCGACACCGGCCGGCAGATCGAGTTCGACGCGGGCGCGGGCGGCGGGGCGCGGCGGCAGTTCGACCTCGGTGAGCTTCGCGGCCCACGAAATCGTCCAGCCCTGCACGACGAGCGAGGCGATGACCACGACGAAGGCGATGGAAAAGATCGTCTGCGCATGACGGACATGCTCAAGCACCGGGATCGTGCCGAGGAAGATCGGCACCGCGCCGCGCAAGCCCACCCATGAAATGAAGCTCCGCTCGCCGCGCGCATATTTGAACGGCGCGAGCGAGAGGAAGACCGCGGCCGGACGCGCAACGAGGATCAGCACCGCTGCAATGGCAAGCGAGGGCACCAGCACGCCGACGAGCTTCGACGGCGTGACGAGAAGACCCATCATCAGGAACATGCCGATCTGGGCGAGCCATGAAAGCCCGTCCGAGAAGCGGCTGATCTCGACGGTGGCACGGTGCGGATTATTGCCGAGCGTGGTCCCGACGAGATAGATCGCGAGGAAGCCCGACGCCTCGACCGTCTGGGCGGCGGCGAAGACGACGAGCGCAAGCGCCCCCGCGAAGATCGGATAGATGCCCGCCGAGAACTTGAGCCTGTTGACGGCTCGCAGCACGATCTGCCCGCCGATGAGGCCGAAGAGAATGCCGCCCCCCATCTGCCAGAGAAAATCGAGGCCGAGCTGGAGCGCTGTCTCGCCCCATCCGCCATCGGGAAAGCCATGCGCAGCGAGACCGACCAGCGCCAGCGTCATGAAAATCGACATGGGGTCGTTGAGACCGGATTCGACCTCCAGCGCCGAGCCCACGCGCGGCTTCAGGCGCAGGCCCCGCAAATGAAGCAGCAGGAAAACGGCGGCGGCGTCCGTCGGGCCGACAATGGCGCCGAGAAGCAGAGCTTCAATCCAGCTGTAGCCGAGCGCGTAATGAGCGGCGATACCCACGATCCCCGCCGTGACGGCGACGCCGACGGTGGCCAGCACGATGGCCGGTGAGAGCGCATGGCGGAACTGCTCGCGCGTCGTCCGGAGGCCGCCGTCGAAGAGAATGACGGCGAGGGCGAGCGAGCCGGTAAGATAGGCCAGCCGAAAATCCTGAAACTTGATGCCTCCCAACCCGTCTTCGCCCGCCAGCATGCCGAAAGCGAGGAAGACGAGCAGAAGGGGGGCGCCGATCCGCGAGGAGAGAACGCCCGCAAAGATCGAGAAAGTGATCAAGGCGGCGGCGATCAGGATGATGTGGTTGGCGAATTCCATGAAGTGAGGCGGCGTCCGGGACGAAATGGGGGGAGAGTCTCGGACGGCGCGGGTCGGGAATGCGCTTACCGCCCATAAACGAACGGGCGGCGAATGGCGAATGAACAGACCGACTTCTGGACCGGCTTCGGCTCGGGGCTATAGTGTAAGGAAAAGAACAGGCGAAACGAGAAAAAACACGCCAGTTCGCCGATTTCAGGGAGGAGCAAAGATGGATCTCGCCATGCGGCCCGAGGATGTCGCCTTTCGCGACGAAGTGCGGGCATTTCTCGACGAGCAACTGACGGACGTTCTGAAGGCCCATGCGAAGCTGACGCCGGGCATCCTTGCCGATCACGATCTCCGCGTCGAATGGCTGAAGCGTCTCCACAAGCGCGGCTGGTCCGCGCCTTCCTGGCCGAAGGAATATGGCGGGCCGGGCTGGAACGTGATGCAGCGTTTCATCTGGTCGTCGGAATGCGCGGCGGCCGGCGCGCCGCTGGGTTCCAATATGGGCCTTTCCATGGTCGGCCCGACGCTGATGGGGCACGGCACGCCTGAACAGCGCGCCAAATACCTGCCGGCCATCCTGTCCGGCGACGACTGGTGGTGTCAGGGCTATTCGGAGCCGGGCTCGGGCTCGGACCTCGCTTCGCTCCAGTGCCGCGCGGTCGCCGATGGCGATGACTATGTCATCAACGGCACCAAGCTCTGGACGACCGGCGCTCACATCGCCAACAAGATGTTCTGCCTCGTGCGCACGGACCCCAAGGCGAAGCCGCAGGAAGGCATCTCCTTCATCCTGATCGACGAGTTCCCGGCGCCGGGCATCAAGATCGAGCCGATCATCACGCTGGCCGGCGATCATGAGGTCAATCAGGTCTTCTTTGACGATGCGCGTGTGCCCCGCGCCAATCTCGTCGGCGCGGAGAACAATGGCTGGACGGTGGCAAAGTACCTGCTCGAATTCGAGCGCGGCGGTGCGGCCCATGGCGCGAATCTTCGCAACTCGATCAACAGGCTCAAAGCCATCGCCACGACCGAGCGCGGTGACGGCGAGCGGCTGATCGACGATCCTGCTTTCCGCCGCAAGATCGATGAAACCGATGTCGAGGTAACGGCGGTCGAGTTCACCGAGCACCGCATCATGTCGCAGCTGTCCAACGGGCAGAACCCCGGCGCGGCGGCCTCCATGATCAAGCTGCGCGGCGCCGACACCAACCAGCGCATCACCGAACTCTGCGTCGAGGCCATCGGCTATTACGCCGGGCCCCATGTGCTCGAAGCCCGCAACTGGGGCTCCAACGTGCCGCCCGTCGGACCGGACCACGCGCTCATGGTCATGCCGAAATATCTCAACACCCGCGCGACGACGATTTACGGCGGCTCGAACGAGGTGCAGCACAACATCATGGCGAAGCTGGTGCTGGGGCTCTGAGGCCCAGCACCTCACGCCTTTCTTCCTGCGGGGCCGCAAAGATGGACCCCGGGCCAAGCCCGGGGTGACGGCTTTTGCCGGTGAAGAGCTACATCGCCACAAAAGTCATGGCGCGCTTTACGTAGCGGCGTCCGTATGCGGCTCCAAAATCCGCACACAAGCCGCCACAACGACCTTGCCCGAACACTGCCCCCTCGACAGACTGCCCCGATAAAACCAATGCCAGCCCAGCAAAGGGCGCGGCCCTGAGGAAAAGACGGGGAAAATGGATCTGAATTTCACGCGCGAGGATGCGGCATTCCGCGATGAGGTACGCGCCTTTCTCGACGAGAAGCTGACGCCGGAACTGAAGGAGGCGGGCAGCCTCACCACCAGCGTCTTCACCGACAAGAAATGGAATCTCGCCTGGCAGAAGATCCTCTACGAAAAGGGCTGGGTGGCGCCCGCATGGCCGGTCGAATATGGCGGCACGGGCTGGACGGAAATGCAGAAATATATCTGGGCGTCGGAATGCGCGCGCTACGGCACGCCGCATCTCTCGCCTATGGGGCTTCGCATGTGTGCGCCCGTGCTGATGAAATACGGCACGCCGGAACAGAAGGCCTTCTTCCTGCCGCGCATCCTCAAGGGCGAGGATTACTGGTGCCAGGGCTATTCCGAGCCGGGATCGGGCTCCGACCTCGCCTCGCTCCAGCTTCGAGCTGTCTCCGACGGCGATGACTATGTGCTCAACGGATCGAAGATCTGGACGACGCATGCCCATTTCGCCAATCGCATGTTCTGCCTTGTGCGGACGAAATGGGACGGCAAGCCGCAGGAAGGCATCACCTTCATCCTGCTCGAAATGAATACGCCCGGTATCAAGATCGAACCGATCATCACGCTGGCGGGCGAGCACGAGGTCAATCAGGTCTTCTTCGACGACGTGCGCGTGCCCAAGACGAACCGCGTCGGCCCGGAGCATGAGGGCTGGACGGTGGCAAAATATCTCCTCGAATTCGAGCGCGGCGGCGCCTATGCCGCGGGCCTCGCGGTCGGGATCGAGAAGGTGCGCTCCATCGCATCGGCCGAGCGCTCGTCGGACGGCGACCGGCTGATCGACGATCCGGCCTTCCGCCGCAAGCTCGACGAGACCGAGATCGCGGTAAAGGCGATGGAAATCACCGAGCACCGTGTGATGTCGGAACTCGCGGGCGGCAAGAACCCCGGCCCCGCTTCTTCGATGCTGAAGACGCGCGGCACCGAGACGACACAGGCGATCGACGAACTGGCGGTGGAGGCAATTGCCTTCTACGCCAATGCCGACCAGCACGATGCCCGCCAACCCGGCTCCAATGTCGAGCCCATCGGCCCGGCCCACGGCCTCACCGCCGTGCCCCGCTATCTCAACAACCGCGCCGCCTCGATCTATGGCGGCTCGAACGAAATCCAGCGCGGGATCATGGCAAAGCTGGTGCTGGGGCTTTGAGAACCTGTCTTCATCCGTCATGCCGGACTTGATCCGGCATCCATCTTTTTTGTGCATTAGACAAAGATGGATCCCGGCTTTCGCCGGGATGACGGCGCGAGGGTGTGGAAGCGCATCATACCTTCCGCGCGATGAGAAGCGTCGTCGTCTGCGTAAAGACCGTCTCGCCGTTCTCGTTCAGAAGCGTGTGGCGGTTCTTCACGACGCCGCGGTCAGGCTTTGAGGAACTCGGTTTCGTCTCGATGCATTCGATGACGAGGCGGAGCCGGTCGCCGAGTTTTGCGGCCTTGTGGAAACGCACCTCGTCATAGCCCAGCGCGCCGATGACGGCGGTTTCTTCCGGCAGGCGCGCGGCGAGCCACAGGACCACCGCTTGAACATGAGAGCCGCAAGCGGTGAGCGTGCCATAGATGGATTTCGCGGCGGCAGCCTTGTCGATGTGGAAGGGTTGCGGATCCCACTTCTTCGCGAAGGAGACGATTTCGTCTTCCGTCATGTCGTAGACGGCGTCGATCTCGTGCCGTTCGCCGACAACGAAGTCATCGAAATAACGCATCTCACTCCCCTCCATATCTTGCGCAAAGATGGATCCCGGCCTTCGCCCGGATGACGGCTGAATATGAGGCGAGGCCGTGGCAGCGGCAAAGAAAAAGGCCCGCCGTTTCCAGCGGGCCTTTCATATTCAGACGCTTCGAATTACGCGAATTCGAACAGGCCGGCAGCACCCATGCCGCCGCCGATGCACATCGTGACAACGCCGTACTTCACGTTCTGACCGGCTTCGCGACGGCGACGGCCTTCGAGCAGGATGTGGCCGGTGCAGCGCGCGCCGGTCATGCCGAAGGGGTGGCCGATGGCGATGGAGCCGCCATTGACGTTGTACTTCTCGGGGTCGATGCCGAGGCGGTCGCGCGAATAGAGGCACTGGCTCGCGAAGGCTTCGTTCAGCTCCCACAGGTCGATATCGTCGACCTTGAGACCGTGGCGGGCGAGGAGACGCGGCACGGCGAAGACCGGGCCGATGCCCATCTCGTCGGGCTCGCAACCGGCGACCGCGAAGCCGCGGAACACGCCGAGAATGTCCTTGCCGCGCTTCTCGGCTTCCTTGCGCTCCATGATGACGACAGCTGCGGCGCCGTCGGAGAGCTGCGAGGCGTTGCCTGCGGTGACGAAGTTGCCTTCGCCGCGCACGGGCTTCAGCGAGGCGAGGCCTTCAAGCGTCGTCTCGGGACGGTTGCACTCGTCCTTGTCGACCGTGTAGTCGACGATCTTCTCTGCGCCCGTCGCCTTGTCCACGACCTTCATCTTGGTCTGCATCGGGACGATTTCGTCCTTGTACTTGCCGGCGGCCTGGGCGGCAGCAATGCGCTGCTGGCTGCGGAGCGAGTATTCGTCCTGATATTCGCGGGAGACGTTGTAGCGCTTGGCGACGATGTCGGCGGTCTCGATCATCGGCATCCACAGCGCCGGATAGGTAGCGAGCAGCTTCTCTTCCGTGATGTGGTTCGTATTCAGGCCGCCCATGGAGACGAGCGAGATCGACTCGACGCCGGCGCCGACGGTGATCGGCACGTCTTCGTTGAGGACGCGGCCCGCCGCGATGGCGATGGAGTTGAGGCCCGACGAGCAGAAGCGGCTGACCGTAAAGCCCGACGTGGTGACGGGGCAGCCGGCCCAGATGGCGGCGAGACGGCCCGTGTTCATGCCGGTCGCACCTTCAGGGCTACCGCAGCCCATGACGACGTCTTCGACTTCGCCCGGCTCGATGCCGGCGCGCTCGATGGCATGCTTGACGGCGTGGCCGCCCATGGCGGCGCCATGGGTCATGTTGAAGCCGCCGCGGCCGGACTTGGCAAGGCCGGTGCGCGCGGTGGAAACGATGACTGCTTCTCTCGACATGAAGTTCTCCCGAGTGGGGGTTGGTTCCTGTCGCCCGGGCGGCCTTATGGTTTTTATGAGCAGCCACCCCGGCGAATTGAGGCGCACCATAAACGGCGGCTCACGGGTTCGGAAAGAAGAATCTCCCGGAAGCCGCTGCGTCCGCCGGTGGGAAGAAGACTGCCTCCAATTAAATATTATGAAAAATAATCAGAGCTATTCGCCGATGAGATGGCAGGCGATTTCACGGGTTTGAGGCTGGTCGCGATGCTCGGCAATATAGATGCCCTGCCAGGTTCCGAGCGCCAGATGCCCGCCGATCAGCGGTATCGCTAGGCTTGTCGCCGTCAGTGCCGCCTTGATATGGGCTGGCATGTCGTCCGGACCTTCGGTCCTGTGCCGGTATGAATGGGTCCGGGGCGCGAGGCGGTCGAGCGCCTGACCGAGGTCGTCCAGAACATCGGGATCGGCATTTTCCTGAACAAGAATGGAGGCCGATGTGTGACGGATGAACAGGGTAAGAAGCCCCTCCTCCATGCCCTGCGCTTCCACCCAGGCGCCTATGCGCTCCGTCGTGTCGAGGAAGCCCTGCCCGCTCGTCCGGAAGGATAGGATGGTGGTCGCCTGACGCATGAGAACAATCCTGATGGACAACCCGCGCTCTTGCCCCTTTTCGCGGTGCCGCTTGCCCTTTAAGTAGGGGGCACCTTCCCATTACTCCAATGCAGGCTGTTTTCCCATGAGTGACGTTCCGCCCGGCTTCGCGCCCGTCCAGACGAAAGGCTTTGGTGGCTTTACGGGGCCGGTCCTTCGGGGACATGACGCCAGGGGCGAGGTCTTCATTTTCGACATCGCGGCCCAGCACCTCAATGGCGGCGACAGGCTCCATGGCGGCATGATGATGACGCTGGCCTCCGTGGTGCTCGGCGAAGCTGCAAAGTCCGCAGCGGAAAAGGGCGAGCCGGGCGCGGATGCTCGCGTGCTGTCGCTCAATTGCGATTTCGTCAGCGCTGGCGAAAGGGGCGAACGCGTCGAGGGTCGCGCGACGATCACGCGGGCGACGCGCAGCGTCCTTTTCATGGCGTGCGAACTCCGCGTCGGCTCGCGCATCCTGATGAGCGCGACTGGCGTCTATGCGATCAAGCGGGCTGAAGCGTGACCGAGACAAGCCCAAAGAACCTGCGCGGCCCCGGTCCGCTGAAGCCGTTTATCGACGCGCCTGCGCCGGAAGGTTTCACACCCGTCGAACTCTTCGACCCATTCGAGGCCTTTGTCGGCCCCTTCTTCGAGCGCATCGAGGAAGACGGAACGCGCGTCGCCGCCTTCCGCATCGACGAACGGCATGTGCGAGAGGACGGCACCGTCCATGAAGGCATGATGCTGACTTTCGCCGACGCCTTTCTCGGCGGCGCGGCCTGGCGCGCGAAGGATGGCCGTCCTTGCGTGACGTTGAGCCTGCAAGCCAGCATCCTTGCCGACGCAAAGCTCGGCGACATGGTCACCTGCCGGGCAAAGGCCGATCACCAGACGCGTGCCATTGTTTTCGTCTCCGCCTCGTTCTGGGTCGGCGCGGACAAGGTCATGACGGCGACAAGCCTGTTCAAGGTGCTGGGCGAGCGGTAGAGTTTCTCCGACCGTCCGGAGAGACGGCACCAGAGGAGGAACCAATGCCAGCACCCTATACAGGCGGATGTCTCTGCGGCGCCATTCGCTATGAAGTGACCAGCGAGCCAATGGCGGCGGCGCTCTGCCATTGCCGCGATTGCCAATATGTTTCGGGCGGAGAGCCTGCCGCCGTCGTCGTCGTGGCGCGCGACGCCCTGAAGATCACCAAGGGCGCACCAAAGAGCTATTCGGTCGTCGCGGACAGCGGCAAGCATGTGACCCGCAAATTCTGCGAGAATTGCGGCACGCCGCTTTTCAGCGACGTCGAAGCGAACCCGGCCATCTGGGTCGTGAAGGCCGGCTCCTTCGACGATCCGAGCTGGATCAAGCCGGGCGCGATTTTCTACACATCCTCGGCGCAGCCCTGGGCCCATATGGACCCGAACCTGCCACAGTTCCCGAAGATGCCGGGCTGAGGTCGACTTGCCTGCCTCCCTCTTTCGTCATGCCCCGCTTCATGCGGGGCATCCACGCCTTTGCGATCAGAAAAGAAAGACGTGGATGGCCCGGTCAAGCCGGGCCATGACGCGTCAGGAGAGCAGAGAGAGAGAGCGATCAGATCGCGTCCTTTACCGGCAGCAGATCGTCGAAATTCGGCTCGCGCTTCTCGGCCTTGGCGGTGAAGCTCTCCATCATGTCATGCGGCTGGAACATGCCAGTCTGCCAGACGGCGATCTGACGCAGGCCATCCTCGATCGAATGGTCGCGGGCGTAGTTCAGCATCTCCTTCGAGCCGTGCACCGCAAGCGGCGAACGCGCGGCGATCTCGCGGGCGATGGCGAAAACGCCTTCGAGCATCGCTTCATGCGTATCGAAGACCTGATTGACGAGACCGCATGACTTCGCCTCATCCGCGAAGAGACGGCGCCCCGTATAGGCGAGTTCGCGGACAAGACCCTGCGGCATCAGATGCGGCAGACGCGGGAAGGTGCCGACATCGGCCGTCATGCCGATGTTGATTTCCTGAATGCAGAAGAAGGCGTCCTTCGTGCAGTAGCGCATGTCGCAGGCCGACGCGAAATCGACGCCGCCGCCAATGCAGCCGCCCTGCACCGCCATGAGCACGGGGATGCGCGCCTCGTCGAGACAGCCGAAGGTCTTCTGGAGCTTCAGCACCGTCTTCATCAGGTTCGCGCGGACGCGGCCCGTCTCAGCGCCCTTCATGTTGGGGCCTGAGGTGAAGACCGAAAGGTCCATGCCGGCGGTGAAATGCTTGCCCGTGGAGGAAATCACGATCACGCGGGCAAGCGCACCCTCATCGATCTCGCGCACGATCTCCGGCAGCTCATGCCAGAAGGCGCGATTCATCGCATTCATCTTCTCGGGCCGGTTGAGAAGGATATGGGCGATCTTGTCCCGGATCTCGACCTTGAAACACTCGAAGGAGCGCTCGGCGAGCGGCTTCGTTGACGTTGCGGACATGGGCTTTCTCCGAAGGCGTTTTGTTGTTCTGCCCGTTGATAGCATGGCGCGTCACATGTCGCGAGCGAGCGCGATCTTGCGCCAAACCCGCTTTCCGGCTTTGCTATGCCCCAACAAGAACAAGGCTTCAGGGAGGGCTCTCATGGCTATCGACTACGACAAACTCATGTCCTTGAAAGCGGTTGGCCAGGAATTCCAGTATGGCGACCGCGAAACGATGCTTTACGCGCTTGGCGTCGGCTTCGGCCGCGATCCGCTCAACGAGAAGGAACTGCCCTTCGTCTATGAAAGCGGCCTCAAGACCGTGCCGACACAGGCGACCGTCATTGCCTGGGGCGCAGGCGCGATGCGCGACAGCGGCATCAACTACCTGATGGTTGTCCATGGCGAACAGAAGCTCACTCTGCACAAGCCGCTGCCTTCCGCCGCGAAGATCAGCGTCGACAGCTCCGTGCTCGGAGCTTGGGACAAGGGCAAGGACAAGGGCGCGATCATCGTTACCGAGAGCGTCATCAAGGACAAGGCGAGCGGAGACAAGCTCTGCACGCTGCAATCGACTATCTTCGCCCGCGGCGACGGCGGCTTTGGCGGTCCGCGCGAAGGCGCGCCGGAACCGCACAAATTGCCGGAGCGCGCGCCGGACCTCACCGTGGAGGCCGACACGCGGCTCGACCAGGCGCTGCTCTATCGCCTTTCCGGCGACCGCAATCCGCTTCACGCCGACCCGCAATTCGCCAAGGCCGCCGGCTTTCCGAAGCCCATCCTGCACGGGCTTTGCACCTATGGCACCTGCTGCCGCGCGATCATCTCGTCGGAAATCTGCAATTACGATCCGACGATCATCACCGGCTTCGACGTGCGCTTTTCCTCGCCGGTCTTCCCCGGCGAGACGGTGCTGGTCGACATCTGGAAAGACGGCAACATCGCATCCTTCCGCGCACGGCTGAAGGAGCGAGATGTGACCGTCATCAACAATGGCAAGTGCACGCTGAAGGCGTGACGCTTCGGGCTTCGAGGCGCGCGGAACCTTGCGGTCCCGCGCGTCCGAGCCTGATGAAAAAATCGGGGAACCTCATCCCGAGGGGGCAAAGGTCGCCTCGAAGGATGATCGAAGGGGAAAGACGATGGACAGGAAAATTCAGGGCCTATTGATCGCCAACGGTGCATTGGTATTGCTCGCAGGCTTTGTAGCGGGCTTTCCTTATGGCTCGACGGTGGTCGCCTCGATCGCGCCCGGTGCTGCGGCGGCGGATTTCGCCGAGCCCCTGCGCGCCTGGCACATGGCCCATCTCGAAGGGGTGCTGAACGGGCTGCTCATGATCGCGGCGGCCGCGGCGGCAGGCGCGCTCACGCTTTCCTCGGCTTCGCAGCGGGTGATCCTCTGGGGCCTCATCGTTTCCGGCTGGACGAATATCGTCGCCTCGACAATTTCCGCGCTCACTGGCGGGCGCGGCACCGCCGTCACCGGCTTCGACTGGAACACGCTCGACTTCCTGCTCTTCATGGCGGGGATCCTCGGTGCCGTCTCGGCGGCCATCGCGCTCGTCCTTGGCGGGCTCAGGGCGGCGCGGGGCTGAAAAGCGCACTTCGCACATTTGGCGGAAATCGCCTGCTCTTTGGCATTTCCGCCAAGGAAGCGGAGACCTAAGCTCGGGGCATGACAAAGCCCCGACTGCCCAAACGCGTTTTGATGCTCGGCTTCGAGAACGCCCAGATTCTCGACGTGACCGGACCCTTCCAGATTCTCGAGGCGGCGCGAACCAGATCGGGCGAGCCCGCTTATGAGATCGAACTCATCGCGCCGGAACGCGGCCCCTTTCGCACAAGTTGCGGGCTGACGCTCACCGCCATGCGCGGGATCGACGAGATCGGCGACGATGAACTCGGCCTGGTTCACTCCCTTCTCGTCGCGGGCGGCATGGGCACGCGCAACCTCGTCCATGACGCGCGGGTGATCGGCTTCATCCGCCGCGCCGCCGCCAGGACGAAGCGCACCGTCTCAGTCTGCACCGGAGCGCTGCTTCTCGCAGGCGCGGGACTTCTCGACGGCAAGCGCGCCGCGACGCATTGGGCCTTTGCCGAAGCGCTGCGCCGCGACTTTCCAAAGGTCGAGGTCGATCCCGACGCGATCTATGTGCGGGCCGGAAAAATCTGGACATCGGCGGGCGTCACAGCAGGCATGGACCTCGCGCTGGCGCTTGTGGAGGAAGACCTCGGCCGGGAAACGGCACTCGCCATTGCGCGGCATCTCGTGATGTTTCTGATGCGGCCCGGCGGACAATCGCAATTCTCGGCGCAGCTTGCCGCGCAAGGCGTGAGCGACGAGCGGATCGCACGCGTCTGCGCCCATATCGTCGGGAACCCGCGCGACGACCTGAGTGTGCCCACGCTCGCAGCCCATGCGCATATGAGCGAACGCACCTTCGCGAGGCGCTTTGCCGAAGCAACGGGCCTGACGCCCGCTCAATTCGTGGAGCGGGCGCGTCTCGACGAAGCGCGGCGGCGTCTTACCGAGGGAAGCGCGCCGGTGGAGACAGTCGCCCATCACGCGGGCTTCGGTCAGGCAGAGCGCATGCGCCGCGCCTTTCTGCGCCATCTCGGCGTCACTCCCAATCGCTATCGCGAACGCTTCCAGACCGCGAAGCGGCCCATTTCCATCAATCTCATCGCGGAGGAGAGGCAAAATGTCTCGTGAACGCACCATCGGCATTCTCATTTTCGACGATGCGGAGGAACTGGATTTCGTCGGTCCCTATGAGGTTTTCACCATGTCGAACGAAGTGTTCGGACATAAGGGGCAGCCGCGGCCCGACAAGGTGCTGCTGATCTCGGAAAAAGGAGAGACCATCACCGGCGCCAAGGGCATGCGCGTCGAGGCCCATGCTTCCATCGCCGATATCGACAAGCTCGACCTGCTGCTGGTGCCGGGCGGCATGGGCACACGGCGCGAGATAGGCAACAAGGCGATCACCGACTGGGTGGCGCGGATTGCCGGCACCTGCGAATGGGTCACGAGCGTCTGTACGGGCTCTCTCCTCCTGGCCGTGGCGGGCCCCGCCCGGGGCAAGCGCGTGACGACGCATTGGGCCTTTGTGTCGACGTTGCGCGAGCGCGGCGAGGTTTCGGAAGTGCTCGAAAAGCTGCGCTACGTGCGCGACGGTAATGTCGTGACTTCGGCGGGCGTTTCGGCGGGCATCGACATGGCGCTCTGGCTGGTCGGCCAGATGCATGGCGAGGATCATGCGCGGGCGACCCAGCTCGGCATGCAATATGACCCCGCGCCGCCTTACGCGGCTTCTGTCTGACGCCCCCGCATTCAGATTAGACGAAAGCGGCGGAATCCGGTCTACTCCCGACAACAAAATCGGGAGAGACGCATGTCAGACAAGCCCCCCTTCGATCCGGCCCTTTTCCGCCCGGAGGCGATTTCCGCCGAGACCCGCGCCATCAACGAGGCCATCGTCAAGGCGATCACCGACATGGAAGAGTGGTGGGATGTCGGGGCGCAGAAGATGCGCGATGCGCGCGCCCGCGGCGATGGCCCCTTCCCGCTCGCGCCGAAGTCCGACGCCGCCCGCACCATCGAAATCCCCGGCAAGGGTGGGCACAAGATCCCGCTCCGCGTCATCGCACCGGAAAACCCCAAGGGCGTCTATCTCCACATTCACGGCGGCGGCTGGGTGCTGGGCGCTGCCGACCAGCAGGACCCGTTGCTCGAACGCATCGCGAGGAATGCGGGCCTTGCGGTCGTCAGCGTCGAATATCGCCTTGCGCCGGAGCATCCCTATCCCGCCGGTCCCGACGATTGCGAAGCCGCCGCGGTCTGGCTCGTCGAGAATGCGGCGAAGGAATTCGGCACCGACAAGATCACCATAGGCGGCGAGAGCGCGGGCGGGCATCTCTCCGCCGTCACGCTCCTGCGCATGCGCGACCGCCACGGCTATACGGGCTTCAAGGGCGCGAACCTCGTCTTCGGCGCCTTCGACATGAGCATGACGCCGAGCCAGAAGCATTTCGGCAATGAACGGCTGATCCTTCGCACCGTCGACATCGAGCAATTCGGCGATGCATTCCTGCCCGAGGGCGTCGACCGCCGCCATCCGGACGTCTCGCCGCTTTATGCAAACCTCAAGGACATGCCGCCCGCCCTCTTCACCATCGGCACGCGCGACGCGCTGCTCGACGACTCGCTCTTCATGCATGGGCGCTGGCTCGCGGCCGGCAACGAAGGGGAGCTTGCCGTATATCCGGGCGGCGCACACGGCTTCATCGCCTTTCCGGGCGAGATCGCCAGATCGGCCAATGAGCGGATCGACGCCTTCCTCTCTCGCGTGACCGGCTGATCCACGAATGAGCGGCATGATCGACACCTATCGTGGCTATGTCTCGATGCAGGAATGCGACGAGATGGGCCACATGAACATTCAGCACTACATCAGCAAGACATCCGACGCCTCGTTCAACTTTCGCGTGGCGATCGGCATGGGGTTTTCGCATCAACGCGAAAGCGGGCTCGGCTATGTCGCGCTTGAACATCACATCCGCTTCCATCGGGAACTCAGAACCAGCGACCTGGTGATCGTGAAGTCCGGCGTCATCGAGATTCGCGACAAGACCATGCGCATGTATCAGGAGATGCGCGAAGTCCTCGACGACAGGCTCGCGGCCACCTTCATCGTCGATGTCGGCTGCCTCGACCTGAAGACGCGGCGGCTCGTGCCATGGCCTGAAGAAACTCGAAAGAAGGCCGAAGCGCTCATCGTCGCAGAACCCAAATATTCGCAGCCGCGCGGGCTTTCTCGCGAGATCATGGATCGCGACGTGTCGGCCGTCCGGGCACACGCGCTCGACATGTTCGAAAGCAACCGCTCCGTCGTGAACACATGGGAATGCGACACGAACGGCCATATGAATGCGCGCTTCTTCATGGCACGCTTCTCGGATGCTCAAGGCCACATGTGGGCGCATGCGGGCCTCGGACGGCATCAGCAGGCGGCGGCAGGGCTCGCCACCGCGACGGTCGAGATGCGGCTCATCTATTTCCGCGAGCTGATGGCGGGCGAGACGCTTTGCGTCAAAACGGGCCTTGTCGAAGCGGGCGAAAAGACGCTGCGCTACCGACACTGGCTCTTCAACGCGGAAACGGGGGAACCGGCCTGCGCCGCCGAAGGGCTCGGCCTTCTCTTCGACAGGGAGACGCGCAAGGCCGTGCGCATTCCCGATAATATCGCCGCCCGCTTCGCGCGTGGCTGACAGAATTCTGAACTGGAACAGAGGTATCGCTAATGGGTGAGATGATCGACGTCGCGCGGTCGAGCGTGCAGACATGGCAGTCCGACCAGATGGGCCATATGAATGTGCAGTTCTATATGGAGCATGCGACGCAGGGCCTTGCGGCACTCGGTATTCACCTCGGACTCGGACCGCGCTACATCGCATCCGAACAGGCGCGCCTCATCGCCCGCGACCATCATGTGCGCTTTCTGCGCGAGCAGAAGCCCGGCGCCCCCTTCACCATTCGCGCCGGCATTCTCGGCGTCACCGATTTCGGCCTGCGCGTCTACGAAGAAATGTGGAACACGGTGTCGGGCGAGATTGCCGCGACCTTCACCGCCGATGTCGAACTGCTCGACGAGGATTCACGCGAGATAAAGCCGCTGCCCGCCAAGACGATAGCGGCAGCGAAGAACCTCATCGTGGAACTCCCCGCGCATGGCGCCCCGCGCGGCCTGGCGCTCACCCCTCCGCGCCCGGCGCCGAAACTTGCCGATACGAAAGAACTCGTCTTTACGTGGCAGGGCCAGATTCAAGCCGATCAGTGCGATGCGCAGGGCTATCTCAGCGCGCGGCATTTCATGGGCGTCGTTTCGGATTCCATTCCGAACCTGCTCGGACAGCTGATGGGCGATGACCGTTCGCAGAACAGGAAGGTTGGCGGCGCGGCGCTGGAATATCGCTTCCACTATCACCGCTTTCCGCGTGGCGGCGACGTGCTGACGCTCAGGAGCGGCCTCAAGGAAGTGGGCCCCAAGACCTATACCTGGTGCCACTGGCTCTTCGACCTCGAAAGAGGCGACGCGATCGCCACGGCGGAAGCCGTCGCAATTTCGCTCGATCTCGAAGCGCGCAAGGCCATCCCCATTCCCGACGAACTGCGCGCAAAGCTCGAAGGGCTGGTCGTGCCGGGACTAGGCGTCTGACGCCTTCAGAAGCCGCCGCGCCTTGATGACGAAGCCACGCTCGCCTGCGATGCGCTGGATCGTCTTCAACCCACGGGCGAGCGGATAGAGCGCTTCCATGTCGTGCGCCTTGCGGGCGGCGGACGCCGCTTTTCGCGTCTCGTTGTAGAGCGCGAGAAGCTCCGCCTCGCTCAGCGCGCGCAAGAAAGCTTCCTTTTCCGGGCGGCTCGGATCTGGCTCGGAAAAGGAAAGCGTCATCAGTCGGAAAGCCGCATGTCGAGATCGAGCATTTCGCGGCGCACGGCGTCGGGAAATTCCATCGGAATGAAATGCGTGGCGCGACCGATGCGCAGCAACGTCGCATGCGGATCGCGCTGCCCCAGAAGCTCGGGCGTCGGCGCGCGGCACGTGGAGCCGATGCCTGCATAGATGAGCGTCAGCGGCGTCTGGAGCCTTGCGAGATCGGCCCAGATGTCGTGATCCTGCGCACGGAAATTCGCCGCCTCCCAGGCGGGCGCACAGGCAAGCTCCACCTGCCCGTCGCTCCGGACTTTTGAACCGCCTTCGACATAATCGGCGATGACTTCTTCGGGCCATGTACGGAAGGCGCCGCGACCCTTATATGCCTTCACCATCGTCGCGCGATCCGGGAAGACCGCGCGGCGGCGCTCCGCGCCATCGGCCAGCGACAGCGGCCCGCCCTTGCGGCCGAGCGTACGATAAAGCTTCATGATCCGACGCGCTGAACGCGGCACCATGACGGGATCGACGAGAACGAGGCCGCGCACGAGGTCCGGTCGTTCGGCGGCAACCATGAGACTTGTCGCGCCACCCATGGAGTGTCCGCCAAGCAGGATCGGTCGGCCCGTTTCCTCGACAAAGGGCTCGATGAAGCGGATGAGATCGTCGCGGAAAATCGTCCAGCGGCGATGATCCGTCGGATCTGCGGGAAGCTGCGTCATCCCGTGCCCGCGCGCGTCCCATGCGCGGATATGAAAGCGCGAGGCAAGCGGCGACAACAGACTGTTATAGGTCATGCCGTTGAAGCCGTTGGCATGAGCGAAATGCAGCGCGGGAAGGTTCTTGCCCTGATTCCACTCAAGGAACGAGATCGCGCCGTCTTCAAGCGCAAGCTCGCGCCGCGCGGGCGCGGCTTCGCCGATATGCAGATTCATACTCGATACCGTCATGACGCCACTTTCCGGAAGTCGGGCTTGCGCTTCGAGAGGAAAGCGTCGACCGCTTCCTGATGCTCCGGCGTCGTCCAGCATTCCTGAAGCGCATCCGTCTCGAGCTTCTGCGCGCGGGTGAGATCGGTGGTGCAGGCATTCTCGGTGAGAAGCTGCTTCGTCATGCGAAGCTGGCGCGCGGGATTTTCCGCGATGAGATTACCAAGCTCGAAAGCCTTCGCGAGAAGCTCAGACTGCGGCACCACATATTCGCAAAGCCCCTTCGCTTTCGCTTCTGCCGCCGGATATAGCCGCGCTGTCAGCATCATCTCGCTTGCATTGCCCCAACCCATGCGCGAGATGAGGAAATGCGACGAGGCAAGCTCCGGCACAATGCCCATCTTGACGAAGACGAGGCCGAATTTCGCTTCTTCCGCCGCGACGATGATGTCGAAGGGCAGGATCATGGTGACGCCGATGCCGACCGCGACACCGTTCACCGCCGCGATGAGCGGTTTCGACGATCGCGCGAGCTTGATCCAGTCGACGCCGGCCGGCATGCCGCCGGAGCCGCCAGCCGTGTCGTTGCCCGGATCCTTACCGTCCACGCGCGTCTTGAATACTGCGTCCACATCCGCGCCCGCGCAGAAGCCGCGCCCCTCGCCCGTCATCACGATGGCGCCGATGTCGCGGTCATTATTCGCGGCCTCGATGGCATGGCCCAGTTCCTCGGCCATGCGCGGCGTCCAGGCATTGAGCTTGTCCGGCCGGTTGAGCGTGATGAGCGCCACAGCGCCCCGGTTTTCCACCTTGATCTGCCGATAATCCATGAGTCCCTCCCGTTTCGATTTCTTGTTTGGGGGAAAGTCTAGGCAGGGCCTGCTGCTACGACAAGCAAGGCTTGACGGAAGGCCGGTCAGGCCTTGCACTGTCGCCAAAGCAATTTGAACGGGGAGAAGGACATGGAACTCGAACTCAGGGGCAAGACGGTCTTCGTCGCAGGCGCGAGCCGGGGTATCGGCTTCGGCATGGCGCGGGGTTTCGCCAGGGAAGGTGCGAAAGTCGCCCTGACCGGACGTGGAGAAGCCGCGCTGGAGGAGGCGCGCGCGGCGCTTGTCGCCGAGGGTGTTCCGGCGGCGAACCTCATCGCCATCGCCGGCGACATGACACGCTCGTCCGACCTCGCCTCGGCGCTTGACGTAACGGAAGCGAAGCTCGGCCCGCTTCATACCGTGATTGCCAATGTCGGCATGTCCAAGGCGCCGCTTGGTTTCGACGTATCGGATGAGCTTTGGGACGCAGATATTTTGCAGAACCTCTCCGGCTCCTACTTCCTTGCCCGCGAGGCGTTGAAGCGCATCCTGAAGCACCCGGCCGAGACGCGGGCGGGCGCGAACATCATCTTCATTTCGTCGATCGCCGGCGTCGATGCGCTCGGCACTTCGGTCACCTACGCTGCATCGAAGGCGGCGGTGAACCACACCACGCGCGCGCTCTCCAAGTCTGTCGGCAAGGAAGGCATTCGGGTGAATGCCATCGCGCCCGGCAATATTCTTTTCGAGGGCGGCGTCTGGGACAAGAACACGAAGGAGCGGCCCGCAGACTGGGGCCGCTGGGTCAAGCGCGAGGTCGCGTTGCGACGCTTCGGCAAGGTGGAGGAAATTGCCGATGCCGCCCTCTTTCTCGCAAGCCCGCGCGCGAGCTTCATCACCGGCGCGGTGCTTGTGGTCGATGGCGGGCAGGTGAAGTGATCAGCGGAAGTTGAGCGGGATCTCGAAGACGAGGTCGGCGTCCGTGAGATCTGCGGGCGGCGCGTCGAAAGGCGCGGCCGCCTCGATGGTGTTGAGCGCCAGCGCGTCGAGGCGGGCATTGCCGCTTGACTTCGAAATGCGGATCGCCGAGATGCGGCCTTCGCGCGTGAGCGAGAAAATCGCATAGGCGGTGCCGGGCAGATGAATGCCGCTGGGCTTCTTTTCGGCGATGCGCTTCCAGACAAGGGTGCCATAGGCGCGGACGCCTGCGGCGCGGGCTTCCGCGTCGATGGATATGGCGGCGCTTGTCTCGACCGGCTTCGCGAGCGCCTGCGGCGCTTCGACGACAGGTGCCTGACTTGGCAGCACGCGCTTCGGGAGCGTCTTGCGGTGAATGACGGGCGCCTGTTTTTTCTCCGGCAGAGGCTTCGGTCTTTCGACCGCCAGCGCCTTCGACTTTGCGGGAATCGAGACGATACGAACGAGGATTTCCTTGGCGCCCGTGCCGACATGATGCGTCGAGGCAGGCATGAGAAGGCCGGCGGCCAGCCCCGCATTGATTGCGAGGCTGGCCGCGACCGTCACGGCGCGGCGGAGCCAACGGCTACCGTTTGAACCCGCGCTGGCGAACATCAGAGGCTCAGTGTCAGCCCGAGATTGAGCGAACGCCCCATGCCCGGCAGCGGCCGCAGGACGCCCGTTGCCATATAGTCGCCGAGCGAGAGCCCGCCCAGAGGATCGTCATAGGCCTTGTCGAAGAGGTTATCGACGCCGAGGTCGATACGGACATGCTGCCACGTATAGGAGCCGCCGAGATTGACGAGGAGATAGGACGGCGTTTCGGGCTCGTTGCGCAGATCGTCCACGGAAGATTTGCGCGCCGCCCCCTTGAGCTCAATATGCCCCGCCAGGTCGCCATAGACTTCCTCGAGCGTCAGCGACGCGTTGAGCGGCATGATGTGATAGAGGCCACCGTCCGTCGTCAGATCGCGGCCATGCACATAGCCAAGCGTCCCCTTCAGCGTGCCCTCACCCGCCGCATCGGACTTCCACAGTCCGAGCCTGCCCGCAAGGTTGAGCCCGTAGAGTTCGGCATTGTGATTGACGAACTGGAACTGCGAGAAGCCGCCCGAAAGATTGGCGATCTTCTTCACGCCGATATAGTCTTCGACATAGGTGTAGTAAGGCGTGAGCTTCGTCTCCCAGCTCCGGTCAGCGCTGTGGAAGTCCGCCGTTGCGCTCAGCGTATTGGCAATTTCGGAATCGAGATCGAGATTGCCGACATAGCCATTGCCATCGCCGAACCAGCCGATCATGCGGCTCGCCATGGAGCCGCGTCCCCAGGCATAGAGCTCATAGAGGTTCGGCGCGCGCGACTTCCTCGCATAGCCGAATTCGAAGGCCGAAGTTTCGTTCGCCTCGTATTTCGCAATGGCCGTCGCATCGAAATTGACGAATGTGCGCTTGTGATCCGCAGCGTTGAATGTCATGGCCGCCATGTTGTCGGACATGCACATCATGCCGCAGCCATAGGACTGAACGTCGCCCGTGTCTGTCCACACTGTGTCGTTGCGGAGGCCGAGAAGCGTCGACCAGCTCGTTGTCCACTTCGCGTCCCATTCGGCGAAGGTGCCGAGACGGTCGCGCTTGCCGCCATTGATGTTGATGTAGGTGTTCGGCCCCATCATCATGCTCATGGCGACAGGCGGCCACCAGTCGTCGAGGCGTTCGAGGTGGAACTCGTTGCCGACGCGGATCGCGCCGCCGTCCTTGAGCGCGAACGTCGCCTTCAACTCATATCCCGCATTGTCCGCGCTGGTGTTCATCGGCATGCCGCCGTCGGCCATGCCGCCCTTGTCGTTGAGGAAGTTCATTTCGTGATCGACGCCCCGCCAGAAGGCGCGGGCCTCGAACTTGCCCCAGTCGAAGCTGCCTTCGTAGCGGCCATTGACGAAGGTGGAGCGGTTATCCGTCATGTCCATGTACTGGTTCGGATAGCCCTCATAGGGGACATATTGCTGGCCCGCCTCCAGCACGACGAGATGGTCTCCATTGCGTGCGGCAAGCTTCAGCGCGTGATTGTAGGATTTGTATTCCGTCGAGCGGACCTCGCCATCATCGCCGCCGCCATCATAGTTTCCGGCGCGGGCCACGGAGCCCTTGTAGCCGATGCTTACCTTGTCATTGCCGGCGGTAGCCGATACCGCACCGCTCAATGCGTCGCCATTGCTGCGATAGAAGGAAGAGGCGGTCGCTTCGAGCACCGACACGCTTTCGGACGTACCGAAAAGCGGCGCGGGGCTGTCGACGATAATGGTGCCCGCAATGCTGTCGCCACCCATGCTGACGGGGGTGAGGCCCGCGAGCACCTTCGCCGAGCCGACGCCAGTCGGATCGACATAGGAGAGCGGCGAATTCATGTGGTTGGGGCATGCGGACGTCATCACCATGCCGTCCACGACGACGCGAACGCGATCGTCGGCCAGGCCGTTGATGACGGGAAGGTTCGAAATGCCACCCGCCTTGTAGGTGCTGACCCCGGCGATGCCGTCGAGGAGAGAGGCCGTGTCGCTGGTATGGGCGCGCTTCTTCAGAAGTTCGAGCGACGAAAGGCTCGTCTCCGTGAGAGGCGAGTAGCCGAGACCGACCTGCGTCTCGGGAGACTCCACATCGACTGGCGGCAGAAGCGTTGCGCCTTGAGCTGCCGCCACGGCAGGCCAGAGGAGAACCGGTAACGCAAGGGCCATGAAGGAGCGTGAGAGCGTGCTGCTGGCGAGCAGACGCCCGTTGAAACGAATATGCATTCTGATTGTCCCTTCCTGAGAGACTGACAAAGACGAGTGCTCGCGCAGGGGAGAGGCCTCTGCGCTTTGCGAGCGGTTTCTTTCGTGTCAGATCGTCAGGAAGGGTGGCGCGCGGGATCGCTCTCGCGAAAAGAGCTCCCGCTGGAGGGGAAGGTCGCTCGCCGCGTCGAGCGGCGCAGGAACGAAGGCGGCATCGTAAATCGCGACGGCAAGACCCGCTTCGGGAGAGGCCAGATGCGCGGCCGCGGCATAGGCGCAAGGAGCGTAGCGTTGCTCGTGATCGCCATCACGCTGCGAGTGGCCACCCCCATCGTGAGGCAGGGCAAGCCCGTTCGACGTACAAATGACGAAGGGCGCCCAGGCGGCCCCGGCATTATGCGACGGCGGCGACGGCATCCAGCCGTCCGGCAGGAAGGCGCGGAAAAGCATCGCCGCAAGCGCGACGTAGAACCCGGCCAGACGTGCGGTTTTCATTGCCATCCTGCTACGGAGCTACCGGACCCGCCGCCCCTTTTCAAGCACGGATTATGGGCGAAATGGCCGCAGCGCTCCGTAACGGACGAACTTCAAGCCAGAGCGATCTTGAACTTCTTCCGCGTCACGCGAGGGAAAGCCGGGAAATCGAGGAGGGTTTCGCCACCCGCCGCGCCGAGAAGATCGGCGGCGCGAAGCTTCTCATCGGCATCGAGGCCTGCAATGAAATCAAGCGGACGCTGCAACATCCAGAGGTCGAAGGGAAAGACGGCCCGGTTTTCCTGAACGCCCTCAAGCGTGAATTCATGCATACCGATGGCGCGGGGGACTTCCTCCGCTCCCGTCTTCGCGCCCGGATGCTCCTCCACCCATTTGGCAAAGAGATGCGCCGTCGAAACGAGGACGGGTACCATCTCGCGCATCATGCGAGCCAGAACGGGAATGAGCGTCTCGGGCACCTCGTCGCGGGGGAGAAACTCGCCGCCCTTGGGGTGCGGCGGCTTCATCATGCGCCCGACCCAACGCACGACATTGGGGGCGATGCGCTTCATCAGCTCGCCTGAAGCAGGGTCGCGGAACTGGTGGGCATAAAGTGGGCCAATGAGGCCGAAATCGCCGATGGAAGGCCGCGTGCCGAACAGAAATTCATGAGACGCGAAATGCCGGTCGAGCTCGCCGAGCAGCGCCTCATAGGACTTTTCGATCGCCTCGGCCGTCTTCGGCGTCGCGCCCAGAAAGGGCAGCGCTCCGGCGAAAGGCTTCGAGATTCGATCGGCCACTTCGCGCTGTCCTTCGGGAGGAAGCTCGGGCGCGGAAAGCCTGCCGAATTCGGAAAGCGCGAATTCGCGATTCTTGGTCCAGCGATAATGCATCGCCGGAATCTTCAACCATTCGTCGCCATAGAACTCAAGCAGGAGCGCCGCAAGGCGCTGCTTCGTCGTCGCCGGGTAGACCGGCGCATCGGGAAAGCGCTCTTCGAGCGCGTCGATGATGTCGGTCGAGTCCTGCAGCGTCTCGCCCTCGGGCGTCACCACGACGGGGATCACGGGCCAGCCCACGCGCGGCAGAATCACGTTGCGATATATGTCGGCCGTCGCGCCATATTCAATGAAGGGGATGCGCTTGTAGCGCAGATAGGCACGCACCTTGCCGCTGTAGTAGCTCACCTCGGCGCCGTAGAATTCATATCCCTCGGTCATTCCAATCCGTCTCTTCCCGTCTCGCGTTTAGCATCGCCCGATTAATGCATTCCATTATTCGGGTTTATATCCGGTCGCCGACGATAAGCAAGGCCAGGCGAAAGTGCACCCGCATATGCGGCGCGCGCGCCATGTGACGCAAGTTCCTCTGTTACATCAATGACATATATGCCCAAGACATTGCCGATACATGGCTTCGAATTAATAACCAGACGCACAAGCACCCGCCTAAAACAATTGTACTAGTAAATGTCTTCTCCGGAGGGGTGTGATGCCAAAGGGAAAATGGCCAGTGTGCGCTGGCCATGTCGCTACGTTTGTTTTGTGCCTGATCTCGATATTCACCGTTCTTTCCCCACAATCCGCCCAGGCGATCCCTGCTTTCGCCGAACAGACCGACCAGCCTTGCTCCTCCTGCCATGTTGGCTCCTTCGGGCCCGCGCTTACACCCATGGGCCGTCTCTTCAAGCTCAATGGCTATGTCTGGGACAGCGGCGAAACCGGCGTCCCCAAAGTCAGCGCCATGCTGCAGGGCTATCTTACCCATACCGAGAAGGGCCAGGACGGCGGCGCAGCGCCGCATTTCGCGTCCAACGACAACCCGTCCCTCGATCAGGCGAGCATCTTTTACGGCGGCAAGATCCTCGATCATCTCGGCGCCTTCGTGCAGACGACCTATGACGGCATCGCGCGTCGCTTTGCCTGGGACAATGTCGATGTGCGCTATGCGGACACGGCCAATTTCGGGGATGTGAGCGCGGTTCTCGGTGTCTCGGTCAACAACAACCCGACCGTTCAGGATCTCTGGAATTCGACACCCGCCTGGGGCACGCCCTTCTCCGCGCCGGGCCTCGCGCCGGCGCCCGCCGCAGCGCCCGTGATCGCGGGCGGCTTCGCACAGCAGGTCCTCGGCAGCAGCGTCTATGCCATGTGGGACGACTGGCTCTATACGGAGTTCGGCGTCTACGGGAACCTGTCGGACCGCACCCAGACCATTCTGGGCGTTTCGCCCATGGGCGAGAACCGCATCAACGGCCTCGCGCCCTATTGGCGCGCCGCCGCACAGCACCAATTCGGCTCCCACTATGTCTCGCTTGGAACATTCGGCCTCTCCGCCAATGTCTTCCCCGGGCAGGACCGCAGCGCCGGAACCGATCGCGCGACCGATCTCGGCCTCGATGCGACTTATGATTATCTTGGCGATGAAGACAATAACTTCAGCATCTACGCCTCCTTCATCAACGAGCATCAAAACCTTGGCGCAAGCTCCGTGCTGAGCGGAACGAACGGCAGCAACACGCTGCGTTCTGCAAACCTGACGGCGGCCTACACCTATCTCCAGACCTACACTTTCTCGCTCGGATATTTCGACATATGGGGGTCGACGGATCTCGGCCTTTATGGCGGCGACAGCTTCAACGGATCGCCGAACTCGAACGGCATCAATGCCGAGATCGACTACACGCCCTTCGGCAAGGACGATGCGCCCTTTGGACATCACGTCAATCTGCGCCTCGGCCTTCAGTATACCGATTACATGAAGTTCAACGGCGCAAGATCGAACTATGATGGTGCCGGACGGAACGCCTCCGACAACAACACGGTTGCAGCCTTCGCCTGGTTCATGTTCTAGGCTGATTTCCGGCGGGAATCGGACATCCGGTTCCCGCCGCACCGGCTTTTTCCCCGCCTCTCCCCGGCGGACGGCACCCTCCGGCGCAAATCGTCCCAACGCTCGATGTTTGACAAGGCTGCGCGAGGCTCCGAGACTTCCCGGATGTTCCGTCCGCGGTTCGGCGATGCGGCTTTGCGCGGGCGGCGCTTTGAGGTCCAACTCGAGGGGAGCAGCCATGACCAGTTTCGAGACACCCGACGCGGCGTCGATCATCGACCGCGCCAAGAACATCCTCATGTCGCCCGATACGGAATGGGACAAGATTGACGGCGAAAAGCCGACGATTCAGAGCCTCTATACGGGCTATATCGGGGTCCTTGCGGCCATTCCGCCGCTCGCTGCGGCCATCGGCGGGTTCGTCTTCGGCTACGGCGCCATGGGCTACTCGTTCCGCCTGCCCCTTGGCAGCGCCATCGCCGGAGCCATAATCCAGTACATTCTGGGCCTTATCATGGTCGGCGTGCTGGCCCTCGTCATCGAACAACTCGCGCCGACCTTCGGCGGTACCAAGGACCGGATACAGGCCTTCAAGGTCGCGGCTTATTCCATGACGGCCAGCTGGCTCGCCGGCATTTTCGCCATCGTGCCGGCGTTGAGCCTGCTCAGCATTGTCGGCCTCTATTCGCTCTATCTTCTCTATCGCGGTCTGCCGAAGCTGATGAAGGCGCCGCAGGAAAAGGCGCTTATCTATACGGCGGCGGTCGTCGTCGCGGGCATCGTGCTGATGTTCGTCATCAGCATCCTCGCCGCCCCCTTCATGCATCGCGGCATGATGGGCCCGGGCATGGGGATGTAAGCGAAAACCGGGTATCAGCGAGGGCGCGCCCCGCGCGCCCTCGCTTCCTTGACCGTCAGAATATCCATCGCAAGTGCCTCGCTGCATTGATCGATGCAGACCAGCGCATAGCGCGGGCGGCGACCTTCCAGATAGAAATAAATATTGTAGCGCATGGCGTAGATGCTGCTGACCGCATCGAGCTGAAAGACGCGCTCGAGCTTTTGTGGGGGCCCCGCGCCCAGGGCCGCCTTGAGATGGGCGAGCGCACGGGCGCGCTTGCCCTCTTTCGCTTCCGCCGCATAAAGCGCCGTGAAACGTACGCCGTAGCGAGGATCGAAATCCTTCGTCTTCGGCATCGGCGTCGCGGCAGGCGGCAGCGCCAGAACGGCGACCGGCTCTGCCGTGCCATGCGCCAGCCACACCATGCCTTCGATGGGGACCAGTGCATGGCCCGACGCCGAGCAGACGATGACCGCCCAATGGCTGAAGGGATTCGGCACGGCGGGCACGGAGCCCGGCGGAGCGTGATCGCAGAGCAGGTCCTCCTGCGGCGCCGCCTGCGCGGCGGAGCCCAACCCCTCGGCGCCCAGCGGAGCCGACAATACCAGCGCCACCGACGCGGCCATGATCGGGTATCGAATCATAGTCAACATGGATCGATCTTAGCGAAGGTTTCCGCGCGCCCAAGGGGGCGGGCCAGCGGACAAGACAAAGCGCCGCCCCGTTCACCCCTTCGCGCACAGACGGAAGATCGGATGAACAGGGCGGCGCCGAAGCCGGTCAGCCTTGAGCGCGCGGGTTACCAGGCGTAGAGCAGCTTGAGCGAGAGACCATAGCCCTTCGCGTCGCTGCGGATGTCCGACGTGCCGGCGAGGCCGACGGAGAGACCGCCAGGCGATGTCGCGGTGACGCCGAGATTGGCGAGCAAAGCGTCGCGTTCGACTGCTTTCTGCGCATAGACGAAGCTCGATCCCGGCGTCGAAGCGAAGGACGCCGTCGCCGTGCCGTCAGGCTGCGAGACATCGTGACCCCAGCGCAGATCGAGCGAGGGCGAAACCGTCGCATTGGCGGAGGGCGCTTCGAAGCTCGTTCCGATGGCCGCGCCGACCGAGGTGCGCACCAGCGTATCCGACTGCGAGTCCTGAGCGAGGTTGAGCCCGCCCGCGCCCGTCTCCGTGTAGGAGTCGGAGTGGAGGTTCACGATGTCGAGGCCCGCCACCGGCTTCAGCCACGCCCTTTCGCCGAGGCCAACGCGGTAACCCGCCTCGCCCTGCGCGGTCAGCATGTAGCCGCCGAAGCTGCCCGCCGCCGTGCGGTCGAGACCGCCGAAGACGATGCGGCGCGAGGTGCCGTAGTCGTTATAGGCGGCGGCAACGCGGCCCGACAGATTGAAGGCACCGAAGCTCGTATCGCCATAGGCACCGACCTCAAAGGTTGAAACGTCGCTGCTGCTGCCGGCGCGGGAGTGATCGACATTGGCATGGGCGTAGCTCGCCGACAGGCCGATGACCGTCGTATCGCCGAGGAAGCGATCGAGACCGGCGACGACACCGCCGCCGCGATAGTCGTAGCCATTGGCGAGGCCCGCATCCGACGAGGCATTGCCAAAAAGACCGAAGCCGCGTGCCCAGACGGCCCATTCGGGACGCAGGCCCGTATTGCCGACAAGCGACGCCGTGAGGTCGCCATCGGCGCCGGATGCGGCGAGACGCGTGCCGCCATTCCCCATGGCCGCCTGCTGCGTGTCGAGACGGCCGGAGATGATCGAGCCGATTGTGCCCATCGTGTCGATGAGCGCCTGGTTTGCCGGCGCGGTCGGATTGTCAGGCGCCATCTGATTGAAGGCGTTGGCCGCCTCGCCTTCCGTGCCCGTGTCGATATAGGCGAGGATTTCGGCAAGATCGCCGGTGGCATTGTCATGGGCATTGTCGAGCGCGCCCGCGACGGCGTAGCCGTTCGGCGTGTTCGCGACGCTCCGGTAGCTGACGCCGTTGCGCTCGAAGCCGAGCAAAACCGCATTCGACGTATAACTCAAGGTCGGCGCGACGAAAGCCGCATCGATATTGTCCACCAGCGACGAGAATGTGCCCGTGCGGCTGTCGGCCTGAAGAATCGTATAGGTCAGGTCGGAGCGGAAATGCGTCGAAAGCGACGAGACTGTGACTGCGCCATTGAGCGTCGCATTGCCGGTAACGTCGACGAGGTCGGAGCTGCCGGTGCCGTTGATCTTCACGAAATAGCTGCCGGTCGAACCTTGGGCGTAGTCGCCATCGACAGAGAAAGTGCCGAGCGTCGAGTCTGTGCCGGTTCCCACCGCGCCATTATTGGTGAAGAGCGAGGTCGTGACCGTATCGTTGCCGATGACTCCTGCGCCGTTAAACACGGTGAAGGCATCCGCAGTCGTATAGTCGCCGGACAGTGTGACGAGGCCGGACTTCACATTCGTTTTTTCGAAATTGATCCAGTTCGACCCCGCCAGCACGAAGATATCGCCGCGGTCGATGTTGAGCGTGTCGGAGCCGCCTTCGGCATCGACGACACCCGTGACCGAACCGCCGAAATTGTTGAAGGTATCGTCGCCATTGCCCAACATCACGCTCGTCGCCGAGGTGCCCGAGATGGTTCCGTAATTGGTGATGCTGTTGCTCCAGAGGCCGGCATCGTCGGCGAGTTTGATCGCGTAGCCGTCGAGGCCTTGAATCGTGCCGTAGTTGGTGATGGAGGTCGCACCAAAGGCATCGCCATTCGCGCTGTCGTCAACCGTTATGCCGTAGTTGGCGCCGGAGATCAGCGCCGACGTGTGCGACGCATCGCCGTTGATGACAGTGCCGCCGCCGAGCGCGAGACCTTCGCTCATGCTGGGATCGGTCTCGCCCGGCTTTATGCCATGCGCGCCCGTTCCCTGAATGGTGCCGTAGTTCTCGACATAAGCGATATGGTCGATGTCCACGCCGTCGCCATCGCCGAAGGAATAGGCCTCGTTGCCACCTATATAGGCCGCCTGATTCCAGGTGCCGGTGATCGTCGCGCCAGCGTAGTTATAGACGGAGACGACAGAGGCATCGTCTGTCGCATCGGAACCGACGCCTGAACCGTTCTCGCCCGTGATGGCACCCCAGTTGTAAATGGTCGTGCCCGAGGCATCCTTGTCGATCGTGATGCCATGCTTGCCGCCGGTAATCGTGGCGCCGGCGTAGTTGTAGATGACGTCGTTCTTGCCGTCATCGCGAACGCCGTACATGTCGCCAATGCTGTCGTTGTTGTGCAGGCCGCCGGTAACGATCTGGCCGGTCGTCTCGATCGTGCCGTAGTTCTGCAGGACGGTGCCGACATACCCCGGATCGCCCAGACGCACGGCGCCGACTTCGCCTTCATTGGCCAGACCATCGGGATCGGCGTCGGTGCTCGCAGCATTGCCCGTCGCACGAATGGTGCCGTAGTTGGTGACCGTCGAGGCGCCTTTCTTGCCGACATAGAGCGCGTAGACATTGGAATCGACGGTCAAGTATTGCGTCAGATCGGCGTCCGTAACGGTCGCCGCCACAGTCGCGCCGGCCGTGTTCACGATCAGGCCGCCAACCTCGTTGGTGACGCTCCCGCTGCCGATATAGACCGTATAACCGTTCTGGGTCGCGGCGGGTTTGCCGCTTGCCGAGATCGTTCCGGAGTTGTCAATCGAGATTCCGGTACCAAGCCTGATCGCCGCGCCGGTGTCGCTCGTCGGGTTCGAGGCATCGGACTGGATCGTTCCCGAGTTGATGATCGAAACGTAATTGTTGCTCTTCGTGCCGATGGCGGAAAGCGTCGAGCCGGAAACCGAGTGGATCGTGCCTGCATTCGTGAAGTCGGTACGGTTACCGGAAGTGCCGGTCGTCATGGTGATCGGCGTCTTGTTGGTCGCCGTCGAGTTGTCGATGGTGGTGCCCGCCGCGACGCAGCTTCCATCCGTCGCCGTGAGATTGCCCGCAGTCGTGCTGGCAAGGCACACAACGGCGGCGGCCGGAGACGACATCGACAGGAGAGCTATCGTCGTGGCCGAACCGAGCAGCACAGAAATCGACGCGCGGTGCGCAATGCGACCGCTCCGAAACTCGCGAAGCATGAAAGACCCCCATAAAATGCTGCCCGCGCAGGCGCGGCCAGTTGCCCGTATGGGTGGTTTAAACCTAGCTTTCACGAAGTCTGGACGTCAGAAAAATGACGGATCGATTACAAGCGTCCTTTTTCGAAACAAAAAAGCCCGGGCTCTCGCCCGGGCTTTTCATGATCGCTAGAGCCTCAATCAGGCCGCGGCCTTCTCCGGCGCGAAGCGGGCGTAGAACGTGTCGCCCTTTTCGGCCATGTCGCGCAGCAGCTTGTTCGGCTTGAAGCGCTCGCCATATTTCTGCGCGAGCTTGTCGCAGGTATCGACGAACTCCTTCGCGCCGACCATGTCGATCAGCGAGAGCGGACCGCCGGCCCAGGGCGCGAAGCCCCAGCCGAGGATCGCGCCGACATCGGCGTCGCGCACGTCGGTGACGACGCCTTCCTCGAAGCAGCGTGCCGCTTCGAGCGCCTGGATGTAAAGGAAGCGCTTCTTCAGTTCCGCCACATCGACGTCATCGATGTCCTTCGACGTCTTGGCGATTTCGGCGAGACCCGGCCAGAGCTTCTTCTTGCCGTCAGCCGTGTAGTCGTAGAAGCCCTTGCCGGACTTCTTGCCGACACGGCCAAGCTCGACCACCATCTGCTCGACGATCTTGTCGGCGGGCGCGGCGACATATTTGTCTCCGAGGTCCTTCTTCGTCTGCTCGCGCACCTTATAGGCGAGATCGAGCGAGACTTCGTCGTTGAGCGCCAGCGGCGGCATGGGCATGCCGGTCGACCGGCCGACATTCTCGATGATCGCCGGCTTGATGCCTTCAGCAAGCATGGCAAGACCTTCACCGACATAGGTGCCGAAGCAGCGCGACGTGTAGAAGCCGCGACTGTCGTTGACGACGATCGGCGTCTTCCGGATCTGCTTCACATAGTCCATCGCCTTGGCCAGCGTTTCCTGGCTGGTGCGCTGACCCATGATGATCTCGACGAGCTGCATCTTGTCGACAGGCGAGAAGAAGTGAATGCCGATGAAGTTCTCCTGCACCTTCGCGGCCTCCGCCAGACCCGTGATCGGCAGGGTCGACGTGTTCGAGCCGTAGATGCCGCCTGCGGCCAGCATCGGCTCGGACTTCTTCGTCACGTCCGCCTTGATCTCGCGGTTCTCGAACACCGCCTCGATGATGAGGTCGGCGCCCTTGAGATCGTCATAGCTGGTCGTCGGCTTGATGCGGGCGAGAAGCGCGTCGGCCTTGTCCTGAGTCGTCTTGCCCTTTTCGAGCTGCTTGGCGAGCAGCTTTTCCGAATAGGCCTTGCCCTTTTCGGCATTGGCCTGATCGGTGTCGAGAAGCACGACTTCCATCCCGGCCTGAGCCGAGACATAGGCAATGCCCGCCCCCATCATGCCGGCGCCGAGGATGCCGAGCTTCTTCACCTTGAATTCGGCAACGCCGGCCGGACGGCGAGCGCCCTTGCCGAGTTCCTGCATCGAGAGGAAAAGCGAACGGATCATCGCCTTGGAGCGCGGGTCCATCAGCAGTTTCGTGAAGTAACGCGTCTCGATCCTGAGACCCGCCTCGATGGGCACCTGAATGCCTTCATAGACGCAGGACATGATGAACTGCTGCGCCGGGAAGTTACCGTGCGTCTGCTTGTGAAGCGTCGCGTTGCCGATGGTGAAGGCCTGGCCGCCCTTCGCCTCGTGCGGACCGCCGCCGGGGATGCGATAGCCTTCGCGGTCCCAGGGCTGAATGGCGATGGCATAGACCTCGGGGCCCTTCTTGCCGAGCTTGACCTTCGGCTGGGCGAGTCCTTCCTTGAGCCACGCCTTGGCGGCGCCGATCAGTTCGGCGGCAGGCACGACCTTGTGGACGATGCCGGCCTTCAGCGCCTTCTCGGGAGAAAGCGCCGTACCCTGAAGGATGAGCGGCAGAGCATTCGCCGCACCGATCAGTCGCGGCAGTCGCTGCGTGCCGCCGCCGCCGGGCAGAAGGCCGACCTTGGCTTCCGGCAGGCCGAGCTGGATCTTCGGATTGTCGGCCACCACACGGTAGTGGCAGGCCAGCGTCACTTCGAGGCCGCCGCCAAGCGCCACGCCGTTGATCGCGGCGGCAATGGGCTTGCCGCAGGTCTCGAGCTTGCGGAGCAGCATGTTGAAGGCGAGGTTGCCTTCATACATCGCCTTGACGCGATCTTCCTTGGAGCCCGAACCCGAGCCGCCCGCCTGGCCACCCATCATCGAGAGGTCGGCACCGGCGCAGAACGCGTCCTTGCCGGAGGTGAGGACCGCGCCCTTGATGGCGTCGTTGGAAACGATCTCGCCGATGATCGATGCGATATCGGCCATGGAGCTCTGCGAGAGCACGTTCATCGAACGGCCCGGCATGTCCCAGGTGATGAGGGCGATGCCGTCGCTATCGACCTCGAATTTGAAGTTTTCGTAAGTGGTCATTGTTCGCCTCACACGCGCTCGATGATGGTGGCCGTACCCATGCCCGCGCCGACGCAGAGCGTGATGAGCGCGGTGTTCAGATCGCGGCGCTCGAGTTCATCGAGTACCGTGCCGAGGATCATGCCGCCGGTGGCGCCGAGCGGATGGCCCATGGCGATGGCGCCGCCATTGACGTTCATCTTGTCGTGCGGAATGTCGAGCGCCTGCATCATGCGCAGCACGACGGAGGCGAAAGCTTCGTTGAGCTCGTAGAGGTCGATGTCCTCGGGCCGCATGCCGGCCTTCTTCAACACCTTGCGCGACACGTCCGCCGGGCCGGTGAGCATGATGCAGGGTTCCGAGCCGATCGAGCCCATGGCACGGATGCGCGCGCGGGGCTTCAGGCCCATCGCCTTGCCGGTGTCGAGGTTGCCGACGAGAACGGCGGAAGCGCCGTCGACGATGCCGCTCGAATTGCCGGCATGGTGCATGTGGATGATTTCCTCGACTTCGGGGTAGCGCTCGAAGGCGACACCGTCGAAGGCGAATTCGCCGAGCGAGGCGAAGGACGGCGTAAGCGCGGCGAGCGACTGCATGGTCGCATCGGGGCGCATGTGCTCGTCATGATCGAGAATGGTAAGGCCGTTGATGTCCTTCACCGGAATGACGGACTTCTTGAAGTAGCCCTTCTCCCAGGCATTCGCGGCCCGCTTCTGGCTTTCGATGGCATAGCCGTCGACATCGGCGCGGCTGAAGCCGTATTTCGTCGCAACCAGATCGGCGCCGATACCCTGCGGAGTGAAATAGGACTTGAAGGCGATCTGCGGATCGCTCGACCAGGAGCCGCCCGAAGCGCCCATGCCAACGCGCGACATCGACTCGACGCCGCCGCCGATGGCCATGTCGGCCTCGCCGGACATGACCTTGGCCGCCGCCATGTTCGTGGCCTCGAGGCCCGAAGCGCAGAAGCGGTTGATCTGCACGCCCGCAACCGTGTCGGCGTAATCCGCGTTCAGCACCGCGATGCGCGCGATGTCGCCGCCCTGCTCGCCGACCGGATCGACGCAACCGAAGACGACATCGTCGACGCGCGACGTGTCGAGGCCGTTGCGGTCGCGAATGGCCTTCAGCACCTGGGTGCCGAGCTCCAGCGCCGTCACTTCGTGCAGCGCGCCGTCTTTCTTGCCCTTGCCGCGCGGCGTGCGCACGGTGTCATAGACATAACAGTCGGTCATTTCCGTCTCCTGTCTGGTTCCATGGCCCCAACCCTCGAGGAGGCAGCTGCGCCGCCATCCTCAGGACGAGGAATATTTTTGAACGGGTTCCCCGCCCGGAGACGCGGCGCGAGAGCGCCGCATCTCCAAGTGCGAGGCAGAACGCAATTAGAGCGTACGAGCGATCAGCAGCTTCATGATCTCGTTGGTACCGCCATAGATCTTCTGAATGCGCATGTCCTGGTACATCTGCGCGATGGGATATTCCATCATGTAGCCATAGCCGCCGAAGAACTGGAGGCAGGTATCGACGATCTGGCACTGCTTCTCCGTCGTCCACCACTTCGCCATGGCGGCCGTCGTCGCATCGAGCTTGCCGTCGAGAAGCTTCATCGCGCAGTCATCGGTGAAAACGCGAGCGATCGCAGCTTCCGTCTTGCACTCGGCAAGCTTGAACTGAGTGTTCTGGAAGTCGAGCAGCGACTGGCCGAAAGCCTTGCGCTCCTTGACATAGGCGGCGGTGAGGTTCACCGCCTTTTCCATCGCGACGCAGGCCTGCACGGCGATGATGAGGCGCTCCTGCGGGAGCTGCTGCATGAGCTGGATGAAGCCGCGGCCTTCTTCGGTGCCGAGGAGGTTCGAGGTCGGAACCTTCACGTCGTCGAAGAAGAGTTCCGACGTGTCCTGCGCGTGCATGCCGATCTTGTCGAGGTTGCGGCCGCGGCGGAAACCTTCGACCTCCTCCGTCTCGACCATGATGAGCGAGATGCCCTTCGCGCCGGCCGAGGGATCGGTCTTCGCGATGACGCAGATCAGGGTGGACTGCTGGCCATTGGTGATGAAGGTCTTCTGGCCGTTGATGACATACTGGTTGCCGACCTTCTTCGCCGTCGTCTTGACGCCCTGAAGATCGGAACCGGTGCCCGGCTCGGTCATCGCGATGGCGGCAACCATCTCGCCCGACGCCATTTTCGGCAGCCACTTCTTCTTCTGCTCTTCAGTGCCATAGGCCTCGATGTAGTGAGCGACGATGCCCGAATGCACCGAGTTGCCGAAGCCGGACACGCCGGCGCGGCCCTGTTCCTGGGCAATGACCATCTCATGGGCGAAATTGCCGCCACCGCCGCCGTATTCCTCGGAGATCGAGGCGCAGAGGATGCCGGCCTCACCCGCCTTGTTCCAGGCATCGCGGTCCACATGGCCCTGCTTGTTCCAGCGATCGGAATGCGGCGCAAATTCCTTTTCGTAGAACTTGCGAACCGCATCCTGAAGAATCTCCAGCTCTTCCGTGAGCCAGGGCGACTTGTAACCGGCGATCAAATCCATCTATTTCGCTCTCCTGTCAGCGCCCGATTTTCGGGCTTCTTGTTATCAACCGAAATCCGCCGATCAGAACTCGTCGGCGGCGAAATCCATCAAGGGCGCGGCACCCACGCGAATGCGCGCGAGATGCGTCGCCGTCTCGGGCACGACGCGCTCGAAGTAATAGCGTGCGGTCTTGAGCTTCGCTTCGTAGAAGCCCTTGTCGGCACCGCCCGAAGCAAGCTTCCCGGCCGCCGTCTTCGCCATCATCGCCCACATGAAGGCAATGGAGGTGACGCCGAAAAGCTGAAGATAATCGAAGGAACCGGCGCCCGCATTGTCGGGGTTCTGCAGCGCGTTCTCCATGAACCACAGCGTCGCCGTCTCGAGGTCCTTGCGGGCCGCAACGAGCGCGTTCATGAAACCTTCGGTCTCGGCGCTCATGTTCACGGCAACGAAATCGTCGATCAGCTTGAAGAACCCGAAGACGCCGCGGCCGCCATTCTGCGCCAGCTTGCGGCCCACGAGGTCGAGCGCCTGAACGCCATTCGCACCTTCATAGATCATGGCAATGCGCGCATCGCGGACATACTGGCTGAGGCCGTTTTCCTCGATATAGCCGTGGCCGCCATAAACCTGCTGCGCCTCGACCGCGTTCGCGAAACCGCGATCGGTGAGGTAGCCTTTCACGACGGGCGTGAGCAGCGCCATCATGTCATCGCCGAATTCGCGCGCCTTCGCGTCGTCGGAGGCGTGGCTGAGATCGCCATGAAGCGCCGTCCAGACGAGGAGCGCGCGGGCGCCCTCGTTGAAGGCCTTCGCATTGAGGAGCATGCGCCGCACATCGGGATGGACGAGCAGCGGGTCGGCGGGCTTGTCCGCCTCCTTCGGGCCGGTCAGCGAGCGGCCCTGAATGCGATCCTTCGCATAGGCGAGCGCATTCTGATAGGCGGCTTCCGACTGTGAAAGGCCCTGCAGGCCAACGCCGAGACGCGCTTCGTTCATCATCGTGAACATGGCGCGCATGCCCTTGTTCTCCTCACCGACGAGCCAGCCCCTGGCGCCGTCATAGTTGAGAACGCAGGTCGCGTTGCCGTGAATGCCCATCTTGTGTTCGAGCGCACCGCAGGAAACGCCGTTGCGCTGGCCGAGGCTGCCGTCTTCCTTCACGAGGAACTTCGGCACGATGAAGAGCGAAATGCCCTTGATGCCCGCAGGCGCGCCTTCGGTGCGCGCCAGCACGAGATGGAGAATGTTGTCGGCAAGATCGTGTTCGCCGGCGGAAATGAAAATCTTCGTGCCGGTGATGGCATAGGAGCCGTCGCCATTCGGCACTGCCCTGGTGCGCAGCAGGCCCAGATCGGTGCCGCAATGCGGCTCCGTCAGGTTCATCGTGCCGGTCCATTCGCCGGTGACCAGCTTGGGCAGATAGGTCGCCCGCTGTTCATCCGCACCATGATGAAGAATTGCCGAATAGGCGCCGTGCGAAAGGCCCGGATACATGCCGAAGGCCATGTTGGACGATGAGACCATCTCATTGAAGAGAACGCCCAGCGCATTCGGCAGGCCTTGTCCGCCGAAGGCGGGATCGGCGACGAGCGCCGGCCATCCGCCTTCGACAAGGGTCTTGTAGGCCTCCTTGAAACCCGCAGGCGTCGTCACCACGCCGTTGGCCAGCTTGCAGCCCTCGCGGTCGCCGACCTGATTGAGAGGATGCAGCACCTCTTCGGCGAGCTTCGCAGCCTCGTCGAGAATCGCGTCCACTACGTCGAGCGGCGCATCCCGGAATCCGGGAAGCTCCGAATATTGCGACATATTGAACGCTTCATGCAGGAGGAAGCGATACTCCCGCAGGGGTGCTTTGTAGCTCGGCATGTTTGGCCTCGGGTTAGGAGCGGCCCGACCTCAGACGGTCGCCGCGGATGTCTTCGCCTGGGCAGCGGAAGGCTGGCTCCGGGTGACGCGCTGGCGCTTCTTCGCATCGACCAACGCCTTGGCCATCTGGCCCTGCAGCGTGTCTTCCAGCTTCTGGCAGCTTTCCTTCAGCGTCGAGATCTGGATCTCGATCTCCTTGCGCTGCTTTTCGAGGCTGGCAATGCGGCGCTTGAACTTGTCGATGGCGACGCGGTTCTGCGTTTCGCAGCCATCTTCAAGATCGTAGAGGCCGAGGATTTCCTTGATCTCGGAAAGCGCGAGGCCGACGAGACGGCCGCGAACGATGAGGATGAGCCGCGCACGGTCGCGCGGATGATAGATGCGCGTCTGGCCCTGACGTTCCGGTTTCAGGAGGCCCTTGTCCTCATAGAAGCGGATGGCGCGGGTCGTAAGGCCGAATTCCTCGGCAAGCTGGGTGATCGAGAAGGTGACGGAACTGCCGTCGCAATGTCCGGCGGCAGCAGCAGCGGCCTGGGCCGCATTATCCAACTGGTGGTCCATGACGTTTTCCTGTTTCCCTTGTCGCCGACCCCGCACAGATCCTGGGCAACAGACCGAAGTCCGTTCCCCGCGCGCGAGAGCGGCATGTAATGAGCTGGCGGTTTTCCACCGTTTTTCTATGTGGGCGCCACGCTAGTTGACGTTAACGTAAGCGTCAAGAGGCTTGGAGGACCCACTTCGCCACAGGATGCCAGTTGCTCTATCCTCGCCCCCGTCGAAATGGAGGGGGTGAACGATGCCGCAGGTTTTCAAACCTTTGATGTACGTGTTCATGGCGCTGGCGCTTGCCGCATGTACGACGCAGAACGCGAGCGAGCCGCCCAAGCCCCAAAGGGTGAGCCTCACCTCCCTGCCTACCGGCGCAAGCGCAGCGGCACAGGGCGAGAGCGCGCTTACCCGGGCCATTTTCGACGCGGTTAACGCATGGCGAAGCGAAAAAGGCGTCGCGCCGCTGGCGCCCGACGCCGCGCTCCAGCGCGCCGCCGCGATCCACAGCGCCGATATGTCGCTCAGGAACTTCGTCGGCAGCTTCAACCCGGACGGCCAGGGCACAAGGGAACGGGTGCTGGCGGTCGATCCGAACCATAACGGCGACGTCTTCGAGACGATCAGCCTTCTGCGCGACGCAGCCGGCCAGCCGGCCGAAGCCGTGGCCGCGGCTGTCGTCAAGGGCTGGACCACCGACCCCAGCCGGCGAAAGGTGCTGAAGGACGCCACCCTCACGCGTTCCGGCGTCGGCATCGCCAGCAAGGGCGCCGATCTCTATGTCACGGAAGTCTTCTCGACCCGGTGACGCTGCGGGGCCCCTGCCCAAAGCTAAAAGTTTTCAACAGACGTTAATGATGTATTTACCGCGTCTGCCGTTTTATGGATTAGCAGCTGCGTGTGATGCGGTTGTCTGCGCGGAGGATGGGCCAATTCCCGGTTGAAAGGGTCCTTTTTACCGCCGGATTTCGCGGCCATACTGCAAAAAGGCGTCAAAGGGTTAGTGATTCGGAATGAGACCTGCCGTCCCCTGGAGCGTAAAGGGCATTGAGCCCGAGGCGCGCGAAGCCGCCAAGCAAGCGGCTCAACGCGCGGGCGTTACGCTGGGCGCGTGGCTGAATCAGATGATTCTGGACGCAGGCACCGATGAAATCGGCAGAACCAGCGCCGAATCCATGTCGCGACCCGCCCCACAGCCTTCCAACCAGCAATCCTATATTTCGCAGCCCGCTCCCTACGACCTCGCGCCAGTGGCTGAAACCATGCGCGAAGTCATCAATCGCGTGGAAAGCAGCGAGCGACGCAACGCCGAACTCGCGCGTCGCCTGGAACAGACCGTCGGCCAATTGGCCGCGCGGTTCGAAGAGTCGGAGCGCGCGATGGACGAGACCCCCGACCGCCAGAATTCCGACCGCCAGACGCTGGACCCGCTGGAGCGCAAGATCCAGCAGCTCGCGGACCGCCTCGAAGAGCAGGAGCGCGGCCGTGCCGCCAGGCGTAATCCGGACGACAAGGCGATCCAGACGCTCGAAAAGGCGGTGAACGCCGTCGTTGATCACCTCGACACGGCCGAGCGGCGGACAGAAGAGTCGCTTGCCGACATTCGCCAGACCCTTGCCAAGGTCGCCCAGCGCGTCGATGCGCGCGAAGAAGAGAAAGAGCGCGAAGCGGCCGAAACCCGCGCCCGCGCGCTCGATACGAATTTGCAGACCATGGCGAGCCGCCTCGAAAAGATGGAGCAGTCCGTCGGCACCGTAAGCGCGCAGGCCGTCGAGACGGCGCTCAAGGCCGTCGCGGAAAAGTCCGACGCCGAGCAGCACAAGGCGACGATCAACAGCCTCCAGCGCAGCCTTGCCGAGATCACGCAGCGGCTGGAGCGCGCCGAGCAGCGCACCGACGACACGCTCAAGACCTTCGAGAAGACGGTAACGAGCATCGCCCGCCGCCTCGACGATCTCGATGCACCACGCGCGCCCGTGCCCGATACGACGCATATCGTCGAGAGCCGGCTCGAGCAGATGGCGAACCGCCTGCATGACAATGAGCAGATGACGGTGCAGGCCGTGCAGACGATCGAGCGTGCCATTGCCGGCATGTCCGACAGTCTGAACGTTGCCGAAAACCGGTCGCGCGAAACGACCGAGTCGCTCCATGTCATGCTCGAACGGATGACGGATCGCCTCGGCCGCCTCGAAAAGGAAGCCAAGGCGGCGCTCGCTCAGCCCGCGCAAATGCTCTCGCCGCAGATTGCCGTGGGGCATAGCCCGGCCCATGGGGCAGGCAGCGGCTTCGTACCTGGCGCACAGGGTTTTCCGATCCCGAATTTCGATGCGCCACCCATGGGCGGCTTCGGCGCGCCGGCGAAAGCTGACTTCCGCAATCCCTTCGCCGACCCGGTATTCCCGGACGCATCGGCATTGCCATTGCCCGCACCGGCCCCCTCGTCCGCCAAAGTCCTGCCCGGCAGCGCGGCAAGCGACGTAATCAGCGATGTGCCGCCGCCCTTCGCGACGGCCGACGACGAAGCCTCGGTCGAGTTGCGCGAGCCGAATGATGCTGACATCAGCAATCCGACGCAGGAATCGGCGCATGCTGCGCATGATTTCCTCTCCGCCGCACGCCGTGCCGCGCAGGCCGCAGCGCAGGCGGGCCGCAATCCGCAGCAACCCGGCCAGTCGCCCTATGCCGAGTCCGCGGCGCGCTTCACCGCCATCGGCGACGATCGGGACAATCGCGGCAAGCGCATTCTCCTGGGCCTGCTCGCTGCCGTCATCCTCGCGGGTGCCGGCTTTGCCACACTCCGCTATCTGAAGCACGAACCGCTGGTGCCCTTCATCGATGCGCCCGCCAAGCCCGCCGTGGCGGTCAATCCCGCGCCCGCTATCGACAAGCCGGCGGATATCGGCGCAAGCACCGAAACCGTCGTGCCTGCACCACAGGAACATCCGGAGGCCACACCGGACGACGCCGGAGCCAAAGCGGCGGCTCCGGCGTCCACCACACCGGCGGCGCCTGCCCAAGCAGCGCCCCAATCGGCCCCCGAGTCGCCTATCGTCCCGGCGCCGAAGAAGCCGGCGAAGCAGGCCGAGACGGTCATTCCGCGCATGGAGGCCAAGGGTCCGACGCTTGCGCCTTCACCGGCGAAGCCCGTCGCGACCGCCGCGCTCGACCAGCAGACTCCCGGACAAGAGAACGCCCCCACGGGCGACCGCGCCCTTCGCGCCGCTGCAACGCGAGGCGAGCCTGCCGCGCAATATGAAGTCGGCCAGCGCTATGCGAATGGCGAGGGCGTCACCGCCGATCTCTCGCAGGCAGCCTATTGGTACGGGCAGGCCGCCGATCAGGGCCTCGCCATCGCCCAATACCGGCTCGCCGCGCTTTACGAAAAAGGTCGTGGGCTGGCGCAGGACGATGCGCAGGCGCGCAAGTGGTACGAAAAGGCCGCCCTGCAGGGCAACGTGAAGGCGATGCATAACCTCGCCGTCATCTATGCCGAAGGTCGCGGCACGCGGCAGGACTTCACCACCGCGGCGCGCTGGTTCGGGCAGGCTGCCGAACTCGGCCTCGGCGACAGCCAGTACAATCTCGCCATCCTTCAGGAGCGTGGGCTCGGTGTGCCGCAGGACTACGCCTCGGCCTACAAGTGGCTCTCGATCGCGGCCAAGGGTGGCGACAAGGGCGCGTTGCAGAAGCGCGACGAACTCGCCGCCAGGCTCGACGCCACGACGCTCGCCCAGGCGAAGGTCGCCGCCGAGACCTGGGCGCCGAAGCGCCGGGACCCGGCCGCCAATGGCGATCTCTCCTGAACCGCCGGCGCCCCAAGGTCTAGGAATCGCCGCGGCGACGTGCTACCCCGAATAGGCCCTCCCGCGGACGAAATGCGTGCCTTTAAGGCCGGCGGAGACCAAGCCGCATGCAGATTTATCTGCCGATCGCCGAACTGCCGATCAATGTGCTGGTGATCCTCGCCATGGGCGCGGCTGTCGGCTTCCTGTCAGGCATGTTCGGCGTCGGCGGTGGCTTCCTGATGGCGCCGCTCCTGATCTTTCTCGGCATACCTCCCGCGGTCGCAGTCGGCACGCAGTCGACGCAGGTGGTCGCCTCCTCCGTCACGGGGGCGCTGGCCCATTGGCAGCGCGGCAGCATCGACTTCAAGATGGGCGCGGTGCTGCTCGGGGGCGGCGTGCTCGGTTCGGTGAGCGGCATCTACATCTTCCGGCTGCTGACGCGCCTCGGCCAGATCGACCTCGCCATCTCGCTCATCTATGTCGTGTTCCTGAGCATTATCGGCGCCTTGATGATGACCGAAAGCCTGCGCGCCATGCGGGCCGCGGCGCGGGGAACGCCGGTTCCCGCAAGTCGTGGCGGCCAGCATATCTGGATGCACGGCCTGCCCTTCAAGATGCGGTTCCGCCGCTCCAAGCTCTACATCAGCGTGATCCCGCCGATCCTTGTCGGCTTCTTCGTCGGCATGCTGTCGGCGATCATGGGCGTCGGCGGCGGCTTCATCATGGTCCCGGCCATGATCTACCTGCTGCGCATGCCGACCTCGGTCGTCATCGGCACATCGCTTTTCCAGATCGTATTCGTGACCGCGCTCACCGGCGTCATGCACTCGGTTGAGAACCAGACCGTCGACATGATGCTCGGTCTCCTCCTCGTCATCGGCGGCGTGGTCGGCGCCCAATACGGTGTGCGTGCGGCCCTGAGGCTCAAAGGCGAGCATCTGCGCGCGCTCCTCGCGCTCATCGTGCTGCTCATGGGAATGCGGCTCGGCTGGGATCTCGTGACGACGCCGCCCGATATCTTCTCCATTTCCGATGTGGCGCCCCATTCATGAGGATGAGGACCCTGCATAAATGGCTCCTCGCCGCCTTCCTGGTTCTGAGCGCGAGCCCCGCGCTCGCCGACCAGCTCGTCACCGACCTCTCCGAACACAAGATCGCCATCCGCTCGAACTTCACGGGCACGCAGATTCTGCTGTTCGGCGCGGTGGAGGCGAACACGCCGGACGAACGCGCGCTCGACCGCGACGTCATCGTCGTCGTCACCGGGCCCAGCCGCGCCATGACCGTGCGCCGCAAGGCGCGCGTTGCAGGCGTCTGGGTCAATCACGACTCGCTCACCTTTCCCCGCGTGCCGAGCTACTACGCGGTGGCGAGCACGAGACCGCTCGAAGTAACGGCGGGCGTCGACATACTGAAGCGCGAGCAGATCGGTATCGAGAATGTCGATCTCGGCACACCGAAGGCGCAGGCGATAGACGGCAGCGAGGAAATCCTGCCGGCCGAGGAAGAGGCGACTTTCACCAAGGCCCTCATCCGCAACAAGAAGCGCGAGAAGCTCTATATCAGCGACCCCGGCGGCGTGACCTTTCTCGGCCAGACGCTTTTCCGCGCCACCGTCGACATTCCGGCGAATGTCCCGGTCGGGCTCTATACGGCGACCGTCTTCCTGCTGCGCGACGGCCAGGTGGTCGACGCCATCGCCTCGCCCCTTTATATCGACAAGAGCGGGCTGGAACGTTTCATCTACCGCCTCGCCCACGCCCAGCCGCTCTTCTACGGCCTCGTCGCCGTGCTGGGCGCGGGGCTGGCGGGCTGGCTCGCCTCGGCGCTCCTGCGGGAACGGTGAATCATTGCCGCATGGCATCGTCGCAGCCGCACCGCTAGAGTGCGGCGCGACGGAACGGGACGGAAAATGGCTGATCTCAATATTTCCTATGCGGCGGCGGCGGCGGGCGGGCTCCTGAGCTTTCTCTCGCCTTGCGTGCTGCCGCTCGTCCCCGCCTATCTCTGCTTCATCGCCGGAACCTCATTCGAGGAATTGACCAGGGACGAGGCACAGGGCCACGAACATCTCACGCGGCGCGTGGCCATCGGCGCCATCGGCTTCGTGCTCGGCTTCACGACTATCTTCGTCGCGCTCGGCGCCAGCGCCTCCGCGATCAACCCTTACATCCTCGCGCACAAGGAAACGCTCGGCCGCATCGCGGGCCTCATCATCATCGTGTTCGGCCTGCACTACATGGGCGTCTTCCGCATCGCCCTTCTGAACCGCGAGGCGCGCTTCCAGCCGGACCGCATTGGCGACGTGACGCAGAGCCTCTGGATGCAGTTCCTGAGCCCCTATGTGCTTGGGCTTGCGTTCGCCTTCGGCTGGACGCCCTGCATCGGGCCGATCCTCGCCACGATCCTCGCCATCGCCGCATCGCAGGAAAGCCTGCGGGCGGGCGTGGCGCTGCTTGCCACCTATTCGCTCGGGCTCGGCATTCCCTTCCTCGCCGCCGCTTTCGCGATCCGGGGTTTCCTCGCCTTCGCCAAACGCATCCGCCGCCACATGCAGAAGATCGAGATCGCGGCGGGCGTGCTGCTTGCGGGGACAGGCTTGCTGATGGTGCTCGGCTCCTTCGAGACGATCGCCATCACGCTCATCAACCTCTTCCCCTTCCTCGCGAAGCTCGGCTAATCCGCCTCCAGCCGACGCGCGGCGACCGGGACCACGCTTCGCGCGCCCATCATCCAGGCGTGAAAGTCGAGGCCGGGCAGAAGATCGTCATAAGCGACATCGAGCACGTTGAGCCCCCCCGCATAGGCGCCAAAGGCCGGAAGGATCGCCCGCGTGCCGTCCGACGCCACGCAGCGCCGGCGCAGACGTCGCCCACGCACGCGCACCGCGGCGCAAGGATGGAGATGGCCAGCGATCTCGCCCGTCGCGGGCGCAGGGCGCGGTTCATGGCGGAAGGTGAGCGGCCCGACGCGAAGCTCGTCGAGAACCGCGCCGCCGAATGCGCGTGAAGGGCGCGGATCGTGATTGCCCGCGATCCAGACCCATTCCGTCCGCCGCGTGAGTTCCGAAAGCATCGCTGCGTCCTCGCCACTCATCCGCGCTTCGGCACCCTGATCGTGAAAACTGTCGCCCAGCGCGACGAGGCGTGACGGCCGATGCTTCGCAACCAATGCATCGAGGCGGCGGAGCGTCGCTCGCGTGTCATAGGGCGGAAGCGCAATTCCCCGCTCGGCATAAGCGGAGCCTTTTTCGAAATGGAGATCGGCGACGACGAGCATGTGCTCGGCTTCCCACCACAAGGCGCCTTCAGGCAGCACGGTGAGCGCGGCACCGCAAACGCGCAAGGCGGGCGCGGCGTGAAGCCTTTCCTCCGGTACTTTTCCGAGCGTCTCAAACAAGTCGCGTTGCCTCGTCGATCAATTCATCCGCCGCTTCGTGAAGCAGTGCTTCGTTCGCCTCGCCATGCACCTGCTCCTTGCCGATATCGAGCAGGACGGGAACGGCGAGCGGCGAAACGCGGTCGAGCCTCTTCAGGACGATGCGTCCTCCGACCCGCTTCAACATATCACCGACACGGGCCACATCGAGAAGACCCGTCGCCGCATCGGCATAGGTTGCGCGCAGCAGAATATGGTCGGGTTCATGCTCCCTGAGCACGTTGTAAATGAGATCGGAGGAAAAGGTCACCTGCCGGCCGGTCTTTTCCTGCCCCGGATAGCGCCGCTCGATGAGCCCCGCAATGATCGCGCAATCGCGGAAGGTGCGCTTCAGCAGATTTGACTCGGCGAGCCATGTTTCGAGATCGTCGCCCAGCATGTCCTCGCCGAAGAGATCGGCAAGCGACAGCGAACCGCGCTCAGCCATGAGCCCCATGTCGCGCAGGCCCCAGATCGCCAGCGAATATTCGGAGGCGACGAACCCCAGAGGACGTGCGCCCATGCGGTCGAGGCGGCGCGTCAGCAACATGCCGAGCGTCTGATGCGCGAGCCGCCCCTCGAAGGGATAGCAGACGAGATAATAGCGGTCGCCGCGCGGAAAGCACTCGACAAGCAACTCGCCCTCGCGCGGCAGGATCGAACGCCACTCCTGAAGGCGCAGCCATTCCTTCACCTGCGCGGGCAGATAGGCCCATTCCTCGTGATGCGCGAGCATGTGGCGCACGCGTTCCGCGAGATAGGTCGAGAGCGGGAACTTGCCACCGTAATAGGATGGGATCATCGGCTCGCCACCCTCCGCACGGGTGACGAGCGCCTCTGTTTCGGCAAGGCCCTCGAAGCGCAATATGTGGCCCGCGAAAATGAACGTATCGCCGGGGGCGAGCTGATCGACGAAATACTCCTCGATCTCGCCCAGCATGCGCCCACCCATTGCAGAACGCGGACGCCTTCCTTTGCCGATCAAGCGAATGCGGATCATCGGCGCGTCAACAATGGTGCCGACATTCATGCGATATTGCTGCATGACCTTGGGGGAGGAAGGCCTGAGGCGCATGTCTCCCGTCAAGGGGGAATTGGGGCGCAGGCGCGCATAGCGATCATAGGTTTTCAGCGCATAGCCACCGGTCGCGACGAAATCGACCACGCGGTCGAAGCTCTCGCGATCAAGATGACGATAAGGCGCCGCTGCGCGAACCTCATCGAAAAGCGCGTCGGGCATGAAGGGTTCGGAGCAGGCGCGGCCGAGAACGTGCTGCGCCAGCACGTCGAGCGCGCCATCGCGGCTGATCCGCGCATCCTGCGCGCCTTCGACGGTGGCAGCGCGGGCCGCTTCGCATTCGAGCACTTCGAAACGGTTTGCAGGCACGAGCAGCGCGCGCGATGGCTCATCGAGACGGTGGTTCGCGCGGCCGATACGCTGCGCGAGGCGGCTCGCGCCCTTCGGCGCGCCGACGCAAATGACAAGATCGACCTCGCCCCAGTCGATGCCGAGATCGAGCGTCGAGGTGCAGACGACCGCGCGGAGCGTGCCCGCCGCCATGGCCGCTTCCACCTTGCGGCGCTGCTCGGCCGCGAGCGATCCGTGGTGGAGCGCGATGGCGAGGCCGTCCTCGTTCAGGTGCCAGAGCGACTGGAAGACAAATTCCGCCTGACTTCGCGTATTGACGAAAACGAGCGTCATCTTGTTGCGCTTGATCGCGTCATAGACCAATGGCAAGGCGTGGCGCGCCGAATGGCCCGACCAGGGAATGCGCGCCTCTTCGTCATCCTTCGTCTCCGGCCCTTCGGGAACGAGGATGCTGATCTCGGGTCTGGCGCCCGGCGGCGCGACAACGACCTCGCTCAGCGCCTCGCCTTCCACGGGCTGGGGCATGAGATAGCGCCGCAACTCATCCGGCTCCGCAACGGTCGCCGAGAGGCCGACCCGGCGGAGCTTGGGCGCAAGGACACCAAGCCGCGCGAGGCCCAGCGCAAGAAGATCGCCGCGCTTCGAGTTCGCCAGCGCATGAAGTTCGTCCAGCACCACACAGGAGAGATTGGCGAAGAAGGATGGCGCATCGGGATAGGAAAGAAGTAACGCCAGCTGCTCCGGCGTCGTCATCAGAATGTCGGGTGGTTCGCGGCGCTGACGCTGACGTCTGTTGGTCGGCGTGTCTCCGGTGCGCGTCTCGATGGAAATATCGAGCCCCATCTCCGCCACCGGCGTTTCGAGATTGCGCTTCACATCGACGGCCAGCGCCTTCAGCGGCGAGATATAAAGCGTGTGGAGGCTAGGCTTGCGCTCCGCGTGCGCGCTCAACTCGACAAGGCTCGGCAGAAATCCGGCAAGTGTCTTGCCCGCGCCGGTCGGCGCGATGAGGAGCGCGGAGCGGCCAGCCTGCGCGAGGTCCAGCAGCGCGAGCTGATGCGCGCGCGGGCTCCAGCCGCGCGTGGCGAACCATTCGGCGAAGCGGGCGGGCAGCCCGTTCTTCGCCGTGGCGGGCGCCGCCATCTTTCGGCTTGCAGATTTCGACATTTCCATTCGTTACCACGGCCGGAGCGTCATGCGCATCATTCCCTCCCAGCGACAAACAAGGGTAAAGTGCCGCGGGGGAGAGAAACGCGCATGACGGAACCCGAATGATGGAATGGCTGCCCGCAAGCATTCAACATAATCTTGACCTGATCCTGCCGCTCATCGTCGAGCGCGGGCTCAGCCTCTTCGGCGCGGCGGTCATCCTCATCCTTGGCTATTGGCTCTCGGGCAAGGCGCGGCATGGCGTAACCTTCCTGATCGGTCGCGCGCCCAATGGCGACGCGATGCTCCAGGGCTTCTTCGGCAGCGTCGCTTCCTATGTGGTGATGATTTTCACCATCCTCGCCGTGCTGGCCCAATTCGGCGTGCAGACGACGAGCTTCATCGCCCTTCTCGGCGCCGCTGGCCTCGCGGTCGGCCTCGCGCTTCAGGGCACACTGTCCAACGTCGCCGCGGGCGTGATGCTGCTCTTCTTCCGCCCCTTTCGCGCCGGCAATTATGTCGAGGTCGGCGGCATCGCGGGCACAGTAAAACAGCTCACCCTTTTCACCACCGAGCTTGCCACAGCCGACAACGTGCAGATCATCATTCCCAACAGCAGCGTCTGGGGACAGGCCGTCAGGAACTACAGCTACCATCCGACGCGGCGTACCGAGATCACCTTCCGCATCGACTATGGCGCCGATCCGCTGAAGGCGATCGAGGAGATCAAAGCCGTCGTCAAGGCGGATGCGCGCATTCTGACGACGCCGGAGCCGCTCGTCGCGGTCGCGGCGCTGAGCGATATTTCCATCGACCTGCTGCTCAGGATATGGACGGCCTCCGGTGACATGGAGAGCGTCAAATTCGATCTGCTGCGTCAGGTGCGAGCCCGTCTCGACGCCTGCGGCATCGCCGCGCCGACATTGCCCCATATGATCCGCGGCGATGAGCCCGGCGCAGCCAGCGCCTGACCCAACGCGCTCGTCCCGGCATCGTTTTGCGCTATTTCTTCCCCGATCTTATGGGGTAGGTTGCAGACGCGCCCCTTTGGGGGCTTGAGGAGTTTACTCATGGAACGGCTCTTTGGCGGCCCCATTCTCCCGACCCTGATCAAGCTCGCGGCGGCCTCTGTCGTCGTCGGCCTGCTCCTCGCCTTTTTCGGCATAAAGCCCATCGACCTTTGGTACGACTTCCTCGATACGGTGGTCCGCATCTGGCACATGGGCTTCGACGCCATCGACTGGTCGGTGAAATATTTCGCGCTCGGCGCGGTCGTCGTCGTGCCGATCTGGCTTGTCGTGCGTCTCTGGACCTATCTCATCGAAAAGAAGTGACGTAGCGGCATCCGATACTCCGCCGTCTGAAGCTGCAAGCCTCGCGCAAAAGTGATGGGCGCGGCAAAACGGCCTGTTATCCTCTCACCAAACAACAATGGGAGGACCAGATGGTTTCGATGTTTCGCGACGGATTGCTCAAGGGCAAGCGCATCCTGGTGACGGGCGGCGGCACGGGCCTCGGCAAGGAAATGGCTGAGGATTATCTGCGCCTCGGCGCCGAAGTTTACATCTGCGGCCGACGCAAGCACGTTCTCGACGACACGGCCAAAGAGCTGATGGACAAGCACGGCGGCTCGGTGAAGACCTACGGCGTCGACATCCGCGTCGCGGGCGCGGTCGACGAAATGATCGGCGAGATCTGGGCCGATGGCGGCCCGCTCACCGGCCTCGTCAACAATGCCGCCGGCAATTTCATCAGCCCGACCAAGGATCTTTCGCCCAAGGGTTTCGACGCCATCGCGGGCATCGTGTTCCACGGCTCGTTCTACGTGACTCACGCCTGCGGCAGGCGCTGGATCGAAGGCGGCAACAAGGGCAGCGTCATCTCGATACTGACGACATGGGTATGGAACGGCGGCCCGTTCACCGTTCCCTCCGCCATGTCCAAGGCGGGCATCAACATCATGACGCAATCGCTCGCTGCCGAGTGGGGACAATATGGCATTCGTCTCAATTCGATCGCGCCCGGACCTTTCCCGACGAAGGGCGCCTGGGAACGTCTGAGCCCCGGCCAATCGCTCGAAGGCGACACATCGCGCGAAGGCATTCCCATGGGTCGCGTCGGCAAGATGGATGAGTTGAAGAACCTCGCCACCTTCCTCATGGCCGATGGCTGCGAATATCTCACCGGCCAGTGCATCGCGATCGACGGCGGGTCCTATCAGGCGGGCGGCGGCAACTTCTCGCGCCTGTCGAAACTCTCCGAGGAAGAATGGGACAATATGCGCGACATGATCCGTAGCGCGAACGAGAAGGACAAGGCGCAGCGCAGCGTCTGACCTTCGCTCAGGTCGCGCTCCACATGATCGCGATCAACCGCCATTTCGCAATTTCAGCCGGCGGAGGCAGGATGCCAGCCTCTGCCGGCTTTTTTCCGCCGAAAATGTAGATCACATGATCGAGCTTCGGCACGGTGCAGAAAATGCGGCCCGTATAGCGCCCCGCGCCCGGAATGCAGTCGGGCTTTTCGCCGTAGTGATAAAGCGAGTTCAAGCTGGCCTTAACGCGGGCGCCGCGCGCATCGGCGATGCGCGGCGTGAAGACGGTGACGCCGGTGACGCGCGGCTTCTTGCGGTCCCCATTGGATTCGAGTTCCAGCAGAAGGTCCTTGCCCTTCGAGATGCGCAGGACCGTGTAAGGCGCGGCGCCTTCGAGCTCGACTATTTGCGGTTGGAAGGTCACGCCCTGCGGCAATATCTTTGCAAGCGCCGCCTGGTCGAAAGGCATCTTGCTGTCGAGCGGACCGACGCCCGCATCGCGCACGACATAAGACTCGAGCGGCTGGCCCGCCAGTGCAGCCGTCGCGGCGAACGCCGTCGCGGCAACCGCGACAAGGCACGACAAGATACGCTTCGATAACATGATGTCCTCTTGAGGCCGGATTGATTGCAGGTTCAGTTGATGGCCGCGTCGTCGCCATCCCATAGCATGGCGGTCACACGCCAGTCCGCCAGAACTTCCGGCGGCGGCACCTGCCCGTCGGGTGCGGGCGGCACGCCCTGCAATTCGTAGATGATGCGGTTTGAATTGGGCTGCGGACAATAGATGCGGCCCCGCTTCTCCATGGCGCCCGCCATGCAGCCGGACGGCTTTGACGGTGGGAATATGTCGCGATAGGTCGAGCCGAGATGGACGCCATTTTCATCACGCACAATGTTGCTCAGTATCAGCACACTGGCGACGCGGGATCCGTCGCCGGTCGGATAAAGCTCAAGCACTGTCTTGCCATTATCTACGACGCGGATGACATGCGCGCCCGGCTCCAGGGCGGACGACAGGCCGGCGCTCACCTTGAACTGCGGAAAGAGTCTGGCGATGGTGGCGACGTCGAACGCGGTCTCGACGCTGACCGGGCCCACCCTGTCGCCGCCGACGACGAGCCCTTCGCGCTTCGAACAGGCGAAGAGCAGGAGTCCGGCCACAAGAACAGCCGCCGCCTTTGGAACGCGCGTCATCTTTCCTCCTGCCGTTCCCCGAGCCTCTAGTCCATCGTTATAACGACTTTTCCCACGGCTTTCCGTTCCTGCAGCAAGCGCATCGCGTCAACGGCGCGCTCAAGCGGGAATGTTGCGCAGACATAGGGGACGATCTTGCCCTCCGCCGCAAGCCTGTCCACCGCCTCGATATTGCGGCGACCGGCTTCGGGATCGCGGCGGCCATATTCGCCCGCGCGCACGCCGATGACTGAAAAACCTTTGATGAGCGGCATGTTGACCGAAATGTTCGGGATGCGGCCGCTGGTGAAGCCGATGACGAGCAGACGTCCATTCCAGGCGATGCAGCGCACGCTCTCGTCGAAAACATCTCCACCCACGGGATCGTAAACGACATCGGCGCCCCGGCCTCCGGTAAGCGCCTTCACCTCTTCGCGGAAGCCCTTTGTCACATTGAGTACATGATCGGCTCCGCGCGCCTTCACCGCCTCGAGTTTCTCATCCGACGCTGACGTCGCGATGACAGTGGCCCCCCAGAGCTTGCCAATATCGACCGCCGCCATGCCGACGCCGCCGGTGCTTCCATGCACCAGCAGCGTCTCGCCCGCCTTGAGATTGCCGCGAATGACGAGCGCCACATAGGCCGTGAGATAGGCCGCCGGATAGGCGGCGGCATGAACGAAATCCATGCCCTTCGGAATCGGACGACAGGCCTCCGCCGATGCGATTGCCTCCTCCGCAAAACCGCCGATCCGCAGGCCAGCCACGACCGCATCGCCGACCTTGAGCGAGGTGACACCCGGCCCCACTTCGGCGACGACGCCCGCGCCTTCCATGCCCGGGGCGAAGGGAAGCTCGGGTTTGAACTGATACTTTCCCTGCACCATCAGAATGTCGGGAAAATTCACCGAACAGGCCTTGAGGCGGAGCCGTACCTCGCCGGGACCGGGCGGCGGCAGGGTAACCTCGTCCATGCGGAGGACGGAAATATCCTCCGACACCTCATGCACAAGCATGCTGCGCATTTTCATCTCCCCGAATTCAAGTTTCTTTGGGGCGAGCATGGTGCATAGCCCGGCCCAAATCAAACGATGCCCAAGGCTTCGAGGATGGTGACGAGACCAAGGGCAAAGAAGATCGCCGCCGCGATCCCGTGCACCAGCGTCAGCGGAAGCGCCTTTGCCGCCGCGTTGCCAAGGAAGACGACGGGAACATTCGCCAGCATCATGCCGATGGTCGTGCCCGCGGCGACCGAGATGAGATCGTGGAACCGCGCCGCAAGGCCGATAGTCGCAAGCTGCGTCTTGTCGCCCATTTCGGCGAGGAAGAAAGCGATTACCGTGGTGACAAAGGGGCCGAAGCGCGATGCGCCGCCCGGCACCTCGCCCGCCTTGTCGGGAACAAGCATCCAGACACCGCCCGCGACGAAAGAAACGCCGAGTACCCACTGAAGAACCTGCGGCGTCAGCCAGTTCGCGACGAGAATGCCGACCTCGGCGGCGAGCGCATGGTTGAAGATTGTCGCAACGAAGATGCCCGCGATGACCGGGAGTGGTCTTTTGAAGCGTGTCGCGAGGACCATCGAGAGAAGTTGCGTCTTGTCGCCAACTTCGGCGATAGCGACAGCAGAAAGCGAGAGAAAGAAGGCTTCCATATCGGGAACTTCCAGCCGGGCGTGTTGGACCAATGACCTGAGAAACGCGTCGCCCGGCAGGGGACACGCCTCAAGCCAAAGGTCTCGTCAAGCGGCGCGGTTTCCGCACCTGCCGCGCGCACCATGATCCGAAGATCAAGTTTGTTGATGCGCGCCCCTCTCTCAATGGAGGGCGACTACTCCCCTAAGGATGCGAGGGAATTAACATGGCCTTCGCCACGAACGCAAGCACCAACGATGGGGTTGCGGCCTCAGTAACTTGGTGGAACATTATGCGCCCGGAGGAGCACTCATGGACGATATTCGGTTCGGTCGTGCGCAGGTCAACGGCATCAATATTCATTATGCGGAAGCTGGCGCCCCCGACGCGCCGCCGGTCTTTCTGCTTCACGGGTTTCCTGAATTCTGGGCCGGATGGCGCGCCCAGATTCCGGCACTGGTCGCGGCTGGTTTTCGCGTCATCGCACCGGACCAGCGCGGCTACAATCTGAGCGGCAAGCCAAAGGGTGTGGCCGCCTACGACCTCGATGAACTGGCGGCCGATGTCGCCGCACTCGCCGATCACTTCGGCATTACCCGGCTGAAGCTCGTCGGCCACGACTGGGGCGCCTCGGTTGCCTGGTGGTTCGCGACGACCATGCCCGATCGCCTCGAACGCGTCGCCGTCATCAACGCGCCTCATCCAGCTCTCTGGCTCAAGGCGATGCGCGAAGACAAGAAGCAGAAGCGCAAGAGCTGGTATGTCCAGATGTTCCGTCTGCCCTGGCTTCCCGAGGCAATGATGAGGGCTCAGAATTTCAGAGGCCTTGCCGATGGGCTTGTGCAATCGAGCCGCCCAGGCACGTTTTACGAGAGCGATTTCACGGAATATCGCAAGGCGTGGTCGCAGCCCGGCGCGCTGACCGCCACGGTCAACTGGTATCGCGCCCTTCTGAAGAAGCGGATGCCGGAGGCGCTGCCCTGGATCAAGACGCCGCTGCTCCTGATCTGGGGCGTCGAGGATCGCTTCGGCGAGAAGAGCGGCGGCGAGGCGAGCCTGGCGCTATGTGAGAATGGGCGCTCGCTCTTTGTCGAGCGCGCGACGCATTGGGTGCATCATGAGGAGCCTGCGCTCGTCAACGCGGCCTTGATCGACTTCCTGCGAGGTTGATGCCCGATCAGGCGTGGAGAATGCGCCGTACGTCGCGCGCAATCTCCTCGCAGGCCCGCTTCGCTGCCGGCACGGCGCCCGTCATCGCCGTGAAGGCATGACAGAGGTTGTCGTAGCAGCGATAGGTCGTGTTGACGTCGGCCTCCCGCAGCGCCTGCGTATAGGCGATGCCCTGATCGCGCAGCACATCGAAGCCCGCCGTGATCACGATGGCCGGGCAGAGATCTTCGAGGTCGCCCGATTTGAGCGGAGATGCCAGGGGGTTCTTTGCATCGCCGCGATCGTTCACGTAGTGGCCGATGAACCACTCCATGATCTCGCGCGTCAGCGGATAGACGTTCGCGCAGCTATCCCAGGAGCCGCCCTGCCACTCCATATCCGTTACCGGATAGATGAGAAGCTGCAACACAGGCTCTTCCTCGCCCGTGCGGTTCGTCTCCTGCGCAACGACCGCGGAGAGATAGCCGCCCGCGCTGTCGCCGCCGACCGCGATGCGCCGCGTCATGCCGAGCTTCTCGGCATTGTCGCGAGCGTAACGATAGGCCGCGAGCGCGTCGTCAACGGCTGCCGGGAATTTATGCTCCGGCGCGAGCCGATAATCGACCGAAAGCACCACGCATTCGCCGATCTCGGCAAGCATCGAGCAGAAGGTGTCGCAGGTATCGAGGTCGCCGATGACGCAGCCGCCGAAGTGATAGAAGACGAGGCCAGGAAGTGGCCCGCCCGCATTGCGCGGCGTATAGAGACGCGCGCCGAGCGGCCCGGCGGGACCGGGCACGGTGACGCTTTCGACGAGGACCTGCGCGCTGCGCGCTCCATCGAGAAGCTTCAGGCCCTGCGCCGTCGCGGCGCGAGCGGTGACGGGATCGAGCGTCGTGATCGAAGGAGCCTTGGCGCCTTGCACCGCAAGAAACTGTGCGCGTGCGTCGAGCGTGCGGCCGTCTATCGTCAGCGGCTTGCCGCCTGCCATGGCGACGAGCGCGCCATCGGGCAGCTTCAGCAAGGTCCGCACGATCAGCTTCTGGATGCTCACCAGCCCCTCCCCTTAGCCAAAAGTCTATTTCTGCTGCGCATCGGTCTTGACCGGCAAGGCATGGAAGCCATGCAGGACAAGCGTGGTCGCGAAATCCGCAGCTTCCTTCGCCTCAAGCTCGGGCCGCTTGATCATGCGGTCGCCGATCTCCATGGCGATGCCGACGACGGCAGCCATCAGATATTCGGAATCGACCGGCGGCACATTGCCGTCGCGAATATCCTCTTCGATATATTCGCGGATTTCCTCGAAGCCGGCGATCATCTCCGGCGTATCCATGCGCACGCGAAGGGCGGCGGGATTGCGCCTCATGATCTGAAAGGTCATGCGATCGGACGCGAGATAGTCGAAATAGGTGCGATAGGCGTTGCGGATGAATTCCTCGAAATTGCGCGAGCGGATGCGATCCGCCTTCAGGCGCGGACGGATACGGCGCATGCCGTCATCCATCAGGGCTTCGAAGACCTCTTCCTTGCTCTTGTAGTAATTATAAAAGGTGCCGGACGCGAGGCCGGTCTTGCGGATGATGTCGCGAACCGTCGTCGCGCCGTAGCCGAGTTCGGCAAAAACCTCGCGGGCCGCATTCAATATGGACTCGCGGTTGTTGAGCTTGGTCTGCTCGCGCTTGCCGATGGGTTTCACAGAATGCATGAACGCTCCGCCCTGCCCGCCCGGAAGCGCTTTCTCCTTCAGGTTGGTCATGAGCGAACCAGTGCCCTCGTACAGGCAGACGCAGCCATCATCTCTCCTATGGGCGCGGAAGCGCGCCGATTCCTCTTTCACCCTAATCTAGACGAAAGCGCCGCAAGGTCAATTTGAACAAGTGTCACCTTGGAGAAAACCCCTTCCAATTCAATGGCTTGTCGGAATACACGGCGGATACGCGACGGAAATGGCGCGTATCTACGCGATGGGAGCGCCTCAGGACCGCAAATCGGCGCTTCGATTCCACGACAGTCGCGGCGAGCGCGATCAGAAACGCACCCTCGCCGCTCGCGATTGAGCATCGTCAATGAGCCATGTGAACGGTAGACTCGCGCACCCCCAATTTTTGACGTAGTTCCGGGAAGTACATGGCTGCCGAATTCAAAATGACGCCAGAGACGATGATGGCGCTTAAGGAGATGCTCATTCAGCATGTCCCGCATATGCGCGCGCTCGGTGT
>Ga0255338_1001077_pt1 | contig 59239 bp, 54 predicted proteins | sample MeOH1_35cm_T4_19_FD_203715 | JGI IMG/M metagenome (GOLD analysis project Ga0255338, IMG submission 203715) | Sandy soil microbial communities from University of British Columbia, Vancouver, Canada - MeOH1_35cm_T4_195 | ecosystem: Engineered > Artificial ecosystem > Sand microcosm > Unclassified ... | reverse complement strand
GCGGCGATGGACTTCTTCATGCGGGACTGCCTTCGGACTGGTGGATTCTTCGAGTGCCTTGCGCTTTCATTAGCCATGAGAGGGCCGATCTCAAAGCGCTCTATTGCTTCACCGCATCGGCCAGCAGACCGACCGACAGGGCGTAGAAGTTCGAGCAGTTATAGTCGAGGATCGCCCGGTAATTGCTGGTGAGCAGATAAGCGGTCTTGCCCGGACCATCGGGTTCCAGCAGCGTCGCCATCACCCTGTCGGCGGGCCAGATCCCGCCGGTTGGCACGGCCCCCATGCGTCGCCATTCGGCCATGTTGAGCCAGCGGCTGTGCCGGTTGAACACGCGTTCGCAACGGGCCGGATTGGTGCGCGCGGTGATGCTTGCGCGATCGAGGCTGGCGGGCACCGACACGGCCACGCCCCAGGGTTGAGCCCGCCGCCATCCGGCATGGACGAAATAATTGGCGATGGAGGCAAGCGTGTCGGCTTCGCTGTTCCAGATGTCGACCCGGCCGTCGCCGTCGCCATCCTTGCCGAACCGGAGATAGACGCTGGGCAGGAATTGAGGATAGCCGGTCGCCCCCGCCCAACTGCCCACCAGTCGGCTGCGCGGAACGCCATTGTCCAGCATCTTGAGCGTCGCGAGCAATTCCGGCTCGAACAGCGTCCGGCGCCGCCCTTCGTAAGACAGTGTGGCGAGGGAACGGATCAGGTCGAAATCGCCGGTGTAGGAGCCGTAATTGGTTTCATGGCCATAAATGGCGACCATGACCTCCTCCGGCACGCCGGTTTCCTCCTCGATCCGGGCCAGCCGGGCGCGATTGGCGAGATAGGCGGTGCGCCCCCGGTTGATGCGCGCCGCATCGACATGCTCCCGGCGATAGGGTTCGAAATTGGGGATCGGCGCAAAGGCGCCGCCGCCAGGCTGGGTTTGATCGAGTTGAACCACGCGCGGATTGGGCGTCAGGCCGGGAAACACGTTGTCCAGGGTCGCGTCCCGGATGCCCAGAGCACGAGCCTTGGGGCGAAGGGATTCGAGATAGGCGCGAAATGCGACATCCTCCTGCGCCATGACCCTGTCAGCCGTCAGGCTGCCGGCCATGACGGCAGCAAGTCCCAGCAACAACGACATGATCGACGAACGCATTGAAGAATCTCCTTATCCCCTTTTGTTGCACAGGGATGCCGTGGCGTGAATCCCCTTATTGGCGCATGGCGCCATTCGGGCGATGAAAGCGCCGTGCTGCGATTTTACGCTTGGCATGGCCGTCGGGTTCGCTAGGAAGCGTGGCAACGGACAGGTGGCCGAGTGGTTTAAGGCAGCGGTCTTGAAAGCTAACGGGGGTTTCGGCGCTCGGCGGCACGGACTGGCGAAAAAGGAGCGTAGTTAGAATCGCTTAGCGGTGAGTCGGGAAATAGCTAAAGCGAGCGGCAGCGCCGCCATCTAGCAGATTTCTAGCCGCGCCGCTGAATCGGTAAGGAAGAGTGTCCGAGTGGTTTAAGGAACTGGTCTTGAAAACCAGCGACGGGGCAACCCGTCCGTGGGTTCGAATCCCACCTCTTCCGCCAATTCTGCGATCTGGTGATAGCCTCAGGTAGTTGGCGGTATGCCCGCTAAGAGCTTTGTCCGTATCGCCGCCCGCTCTTTCGAGAAGTGGGCTCGCCTATGATCGTTGGCGCATAAGGCCACCACATTCCTATCGTCGTCTGGACCGCCCTCGCTAAGTGGGATGACGTGATGTGTCTCAAGATACAGCGCCCCGCTTTCCATGCGGAAACCCGCCTCGCCGCAAAGTTCACAATATCCTGATGCACGGTTCAGGACTCGTTTTCTAACCGCCGGGTCGCGAACAAACACAGAGCCACTTACATCTTTGCGCTCAGGTTCAGATTTATCTGCCTGATCGAGATCGAACTGATCCACATATCGCGCGGCGAGAATCCCGCGTGTCAGTTCGAACGCGCCCGTATCCCAAGAGTATTTCGTGATTGTCCAAGGTTCAGGATCAAGCTCTCGCTTTTTGACGCTCGAAGGTTTTGAATCCACTTCTTCCTTGTTCCGCATTAGGCCGTCGAGAAGGACGACCCGAACAGGAAGGTTGTCGCGAAGGGCTGTTTGTATCGCGTCATCGAGCCTTTGAGCGCGCCTCGCCCATTCCGCTTTGCCGCTCACAGTCCTATGAAATTCAGCATCCGAGCGAAAATTCGCTCTTTGGATGATTCTCCCATCTTCCTCGACCATGCTGGGATGCCAGAGGTTCAAAATGATGAGCTTGCCGGGCTGCACATAAGCCCACTCGTAACAGTATTTCGGATTTGCTTTTGGACCACGCGGATCGTTCGAGCTATCTCGCCAGTCGGTCATGTCAAAGCCGGCCTCTTCAGCCAGATCGAACATGAGTTGTTTGCTGCGAGGTTTGAGGTCGGACAGTTGTGACATGTCCGCAATAAGCATGTAACGTCTAAGCGCGGCAACAAGATGGTTGCTTCGCACAGCGCTCCGCGGACGGAGCCGCGAACAGCGTCAGGGCGGAAAGAGTGTTGCCTATCCCCGCTGCTGCGGATGATCGATTAAGGAGGGACCGTCCGCTGGTTCTCGGCGAGGGTGCTGGCGACTAAGGCCCGCGCAACCCTATGCTGCTACTGGTGGGCACCGTCAGGCAGCGCATAGCTGTTCCAAAACGCGTACCGTCAAACGACAAGGTTGCTCAACGAAGGCTTCTGACGAGCCATGCCAAATCGCGTTCGAGGAAACGACGCTACATAAAGAATCGAAACTGGTAGGGTGTGCTGCCGAGGTTGGTCATACGCTTCAACACCCGCGCAAGCACCTTAGCATAGCTCATCGTCACCGGCAGCGGATCATAGAGCCCGTCATTGTTCCAATTCATCTTCGATAGGGCGAGCGCCGCGCGGGCGCTGTCGTCCCATGAGCCGTGCCCGGCATGACGGACCAGCCGGATCGGGCGCGGTGTGCCCCGCTGACCCTGAAAATAGGTTTTTGGTCCCAAAGTCTCAACGGCACCGTGCATCCACAGCAAAGCCTCACGCTCGCCAAGCCCGATCAGTGAGCCGCGCTTGACCGGAAATGCCGCTGCCTTCCCTCCCGGATTGGCCTGGTCGCGCTCCCAGCGCGCTCCGCGCCAGCCCACATCTTCGACCACCTGAATCAGATCGACCGCCTCACACAATGGCAACGCCTCGAAGCAGCCGAGCACTTCGGCGTCCTTGAACTCGGTCGACTTGTGAACCATCACCCGGCGCGGCGAGCGTCCGCCGTGCCGGTGACGATACAGCGCCATCGACCGCGTGATGACCCGGAACATTTCCGCTTGCGAGAGAAAGGGATTGTCGCGCTGCACCTGCACGTCAGCGGTGTCGTAGGCGATAAATTCGAGGCCCGCCCCCTCTGCGTCGAATACCTGACTACAACAGGTGACGAAGCGCGGCTTGTCGGCACCGGTGGACCGCACCGCATAGGAAATGCCGATATAGGCGGTTTCGGGATCGACATCGGCGAGCTTCCACGGAACGCCGCCGGCCTTGGCATAGAGCGCGAGCCCGACCCGCCACATCACACTTGCGCGGCAGCGATAGGCAAGCGCTTTGTCCTCGCGCACGATCTGGATCGGTATCCCCCGCGCGGCCGTGTAGGCTTTAAGGTGGTCGTGGAGATCGAAATCGTCGCTCGTGCCGTAGAAACCGCGCTCCCAGCGTTGCGGCAGATAGATGAACAGGACGTCAAACTCGCTACGAAACGCTTCGAGCGGCTGGATAGCGCGGACAAGTTGTTCGGCAAGCAGCACGTGCGGCATTGCCGATTGCGCCATCTCGTTCTCGAACGATCCGTCCAGCTCGACACGGCATTTCTTGACAGCCGCCGTCACGCGCATGTCGAACACCGTGTTGAAGCCCGGCCAGTCCGGCAGATAGTCGGTTCGCTCAACCGGGCGCACGCTCTGGCTTAGCTCGCGCATGAATGCGAACAGGCGTTCGGACTCGCCGGACGGTGCCAGCGTCGCCACGCGGATCGGCGATTGCACTAGGCCACGCGAATGGGGGCCGAAACGCTTGAGCCCACGAAGCGGATGGATGTCGCGCTCGCTCGTTCGCTCGGGATGAAACACCAGCTCAGGTTCGGGATACCAGATGGTCGGGGCGATTTCGCTCGTCATGGCTGCACCAGCTTGGAAAAGGCCGTGTTTTTGCCGACCGCGAAGCGCGCATCGATTCCATCCCCGATTGACAGCGCCGGAAGCGCGTCGCCCGCGAGGTGCTTAGCCCAAAAATCGATGAGCCGGTCGAGGTCGCGGTTATAACGTTTTACCGTCCGCTCGCGCGCGAAGTCCGCGGTGATTGCTTTAGTCTCGTCGGTTACGCCCTCGAAAATGATCTTGGGATCGAGCAGCAGCCAAAGACCGTCGTCCGCCCAGTCAAGCCGGACTCCGACCCCCTCGTGCCATTTCAGGCCCGGATGTTTGGGCACGGTGCCAGTCGTCTGACGAGTTATCGCGCGAAGTGCATCCCATGCGCTGTGAGCGGAATCGACTGGCACGAGCAAATCAGCGTTGCGGCGACGGATCGCCCGAACATTCTTGGCGGCGCAGAGCGCCTCTACCAGAGCGTCGCGTAGCAGGCCGCGTTCGCCGGACTCATAGCGCAGGCGCCGCTTCTCGAATGTGGCTAGATCGAACGCGGTGATTCCGAACGGGTCGAACACTCGACGGAACTCGGCATCGCTTCCGAAACCGAGCACACCCGCTTGCGTGCGCGTCACGATTAGGCGCGCGTTCGCCTCAGCGACCGCCGCGCGCACCGCTGCGATACCCTCGATCGTGCATACCAGCTTGCGGCAATTGGCCGGGATGGTGACGGCTAGCCCGTTGAGCCGAATGAGCGGCCAGCCCCGCTTGCCAGATGGTTCGGGAGCTCCCGACACGCGCGACCGTCCCGTTGCCAGCGCGTCCAGCGCGGATGTATCGAGCGCGGGAAGCAGCCGTACAAGATCACGCAGTATCTCGTCGAAGCTCTCAATCCGCACCAGCCCGCATTCGACGCCCGCGTCCCCCGCGCGCTGAAGCAGCCGGCTGACCCGTTCGAGCGGAGGACTGTCACCGCGATGCAACCAGAACAGCCCGCCCGGATAGCCCCCCGCCTGATCGAGAGCCGCTTCGAGAGCGTCCATCACGGAATCGTCGCGTCCGCTATAACCAGCGACAACGAGGCCAGAGCGCCGGCAGGCATCCACGAGTTGCTGTCGGAGCCCAGCGTCCTGCTGACGCAGCTCGTCTGTGGTGTTCTTGAGCCGGCGTGAGCGGAAATCGCCGTGGAGCTTCACCGCGATGGGCCATTTCTGAGCGCCGATCAGTTGCCCAGCCAACTCCGGGGCATCAAGCGCCACCACGCTAAGCGCGCCGGTGGTGCCATAGGTTCTCGCACAGGCGTCCTCAGTCAAATGATCGAAATTGGTGGTCCATACGAGCTGAGCGTGCCCCGCCTTCAGAAGCGCCGCGAGCGCAAGATGGCCGTAGGCCAGCTTGGCGCCGCCAACCATTCCTTGAATAAAGGTGGTGCGATCACGCTCGGCCGGATAGGTCGCCTCGAACAACGCCGCATACTCGTCCGGCGATCCTGGCGGCGGCAATTGCTCGGAACTCGCGATGTGCGAGTCCAACAATGCCCGGATGGCCGGATTGCCGAGATCCGCGACGCTCTCCGGCGACGCCTTACGCTGGGCGACGAATAACGTCTGCTTGAACTGCCAAATCATATCCCAAGCGCTGGGAATACCGGCGGACACTGACGCGCCTGCGCCCAGCAGCCACATCAATTGGCCTGGCCGTAACGCAAAACGCCGCGCAAAATCATCGCTCGAAAGTTCGATTTGGTTGATTGAAGCCCCCATCGGTTAATGCGTATCCGATCGGGCGAACTTGGCCAGTGGATTTTGTTCTACAATGGTTCTCCCGATGCGACCCGTGTCACTCCAAGCCCAACACAACGGTCGATGGATCGGCGGCGTGCGTGTTCCGGCTCGTTTTAGTTGAGCAGCGGCGATATCCACGCGGTCGATAGCCAATGCTGGCACTTACGCTGCCAACACTTCATCGCTGTCGTCCGCGACTCTGCCCGTTCCAAATCGGCGACTAAGGCTACGGTACGCATTGCTTACAGCATCGCGCCATCCATCGGCTGCGAGGCTAAGACTTTCAGGTTCGAGAGCCTTCTTCACGTCGTCCGAAGTCCACTCGCGGACAAGTTGCTTCGCTTGAGCATAGATGACGGCATATCCGACGCGGCCCATGACGAGCTTTTCAGCCCATTGACGCGCGAGTTCTCGCACCAGTTCAGGGTCTTCGTAGGTCGCATAGCGAAGCTGTAGATGCTCTTGGGCGCTCGCTACGGCCGAGTAGGTCAGATTCACGAAAAGCTGATTGGTCTCCCGGACATAGCGGGCCGCTTTGCTCGTCAGGCCTTTTTCAGCCACATCGTCCTCGTCGTAGAGAGGGATAATCTCCGGCGCCTGTTCGAGATTCTTAGAGATGTTGGCGCGCTTCGCTCCAGCCGGATTGAATATGAGGTCGGTCGGCGTGACAGGCTGACGCGTTCCACCGCCTCCGCTGCCTTCCTTGTGGTCGGGCTTTGCCCCACGCGCCCCGCCGTCTTCAACAAGCTGAATTCCATCGTCTGCCTCACGCGGGCTTTGGGTCTTAACACGAAGCTCGTTGAGCAGGTCTTGCAGTTCCTTGCGCAGATCGTCGGTCGAAGCCGAGGATTTGGGAGCCAGCGAATTGATGATTTCGATAAGCCAATCTGGCCGATGGCGAAAAACTAGTTCGGCAAACGCATCGACTGTCACCTGCCGTTGATCGCCGCCCGTAAGCTGGATGAACCGCCGGTAGGGTTCATGTCTGACTGCGAAGTTGTCCGGCAGTTCGACATGCACCGATATATGGCGTGCGCCAAACGGGATGCCGAACGAGGGTGCGTCCGCAGCCCATTTCCGCCCTTTAATTAGGTCATACATTTCGCCACGGAACACGACAGCGGCGGTGCTCAGCGACGATGTGAGCGACCCGGAGATTGACTTGTTATGGCCGCCGTTTTGATAGGCCGGATCGTAGTAGTAGTGGATCTTGAAGCCCTCGCCCACGTCAACGGCCTCGACGTGACCGAACGCATCTGCGCGATCAGGGATTGATTTGAACTGCCGACGACCATCGCGAGGGTGCGTGCCTTCGTGCAGCACCACCTCGACGCCCTCGGGAAGCGAATAGAAGCGGTGATACAGCGTTGTGGTGATCCACTGCCGGTCCTGAGCCGGGTCGCCATCATAGGGATCGGCTACCGTGTCTTGATCGGGCCGATTCCCGAACAGGATTACTTCGGTCCAATCTTCATCTAACCGATACTCCGCTTCGTCGCGCACCTGCTCAGTCACATCGACAACTTCCTCGAACGAGTCGTCAACGGGTATCCAGACCTTGCCGTATATACCTTCACGCTTACCGAGGATCACCTGGCTGACCACGCCATCCCTGCATGAGCGATAGCGCATTCCTAGCGTGTTCGACGGAAGCGAAGCGACTTTGGCTCCCATGCCGAAGTTGCCCTCAAGCGCCATATCTTTGCCGAGCGAGGCGGCAAGATCGCAAATGTGGTCAAGCTCGGTGCTGCTCATGCCCGGACCTGTGTTCCAGATCGTGAGCTTCCGGGCATCACCGCACTCGGCGACCGCCTTCCCCTTAATTTCAACGATGCGCCTTCCGACAGCGCCCTTAGCTGCTGCTTCAATCGCGTTCATCACCAGCTCGCGGAGCATCATCGTCTTGGGACACTGCTCAATCTGCCGGGACACCGTAAAGTCGATGTCGCGGATTGTGATGGGCGTAATCTGCTTGATGTGACTCACGGAAGCGCTCCCTCGATTACAGTTTGAACTCGCCACCGCTGCGGCTGGTCGATTTGCTGAACCGAGATTCGACCTCTGACACCGCGTCGCGCAGCGCCTTCACGATCTTCTTCACCTCTGCGTCTTCGTAGACGTAGGTTTGTCGATTGGAGAGATTCCCGATCAGGCGCACGGTTTCGAGCGCCTTATTCGTCCGCTTTTCCGCCAATTCGCGAAACTTTGCGTGCTTTTTCTCGTCGGCGTTCATGCGCGAATCGCTCCAAATATATTGCTTCTGTCACATAAGCGTGACTCAGAGTGAATTTCAGAGCAACATATTTCGCGATTATGTTGAGTATATTTTGAGAATATACGACGCATATAACGCGCGCGCGACTTAAGGCGGGCTTATCCTGCTTGCATAAGTGTTCAGAATAACGCGATATTTTATCGCGATGCGCAGACCGTCCCACCGATTTGATGTTTACCGGAGGTCACAGCAACGCCCCGCACCCGAAGGTGCGAGGCGCTGACAGCGTCAAACGCGAGTCAGCGGCCAAATTGGTGAGTGTAACCGATCACCTTACCTTCTTGGTCTACGCAGATGGCATAATGATAACCGCCGCCGCCACGGATTTTCATCCACTGGTAAAGCTGCCCGTTTGCCTGAGCGGATATAGAGGTAGGGCGACCGACTCGCTTTACGACCTTCTCAATCGGCCAGCCTCGTATGTTTCCCATTGCGACAAATTTGTTTTTCGATGGGATCAGCTCGTCTCCGGCTTTAACCCTCCACCAAATGAACGCGCACAACAGCGCAATAATTCCTAAAACTTCCATGGCCGCCTTAACCTCACCTCTGAGACCACGGCTATGTAGCGAGAAGCAGTTAATAGGGACTATATTCCCTAGAGAATATATGCCTGATCGTCATTCGCTCCCCCATGGACGATTGGCGCGCCATTGTTGGGAAGAATGTAAGGCGATTCCGCCAACGCGCCGATATGACGCAAGAGCAGTTGGCATTCGCGGCGGAGATCGACCTCACCTATGTCGGCGGCATAGAACGCGGGAAGCGCAACCCGTCCGTTCTGGTTCTGGTCAGGATCGCCACGGCGCTTGGCACCGAACCAGCCGAATTGCTCAGGGCTGTTTTAAAATAGGCAGAATTGCGAAGATCAGCGATCCGGCGTTAATGTGTTAATTTCTGTATTAGTCATATCTATCAATCGCTTCCGGGCATAATTTCCTGTTTCCTTTATGTTGATTTGAGTATTCGGTGCTGCATCCAGAAGTTGGCGCACGGCGCAGCGGCGAAATGGGGCGATTACAGCGCTGACTCGCGGCAGGGGTATACTATGGGGACGGCGGTCGCTGTTTCGCGCCCCAGCGCCCGGCGCTGTCGGCCTGTGCCGCGAGGGGATGGGTAAGCGCACAAACTGGCACTGCACAGTATGTCCCCCCTATATACCCCCGCACAGTGCGTGCCGGGCACGGCACACTGTGCACCGGGTGGCACGCTGCTCACTGTGTGCCACTGTGTGCAGGCTGTGCGCCCTGCTCGAAAGGCTCATTGGGGTCGCGGCCAATCGCCCACCGCTCCGCCCATGTGCGGTTGCCTCGACGATAGGATTCGATGACCAGCGCGCCGCTCCGCTCAAGGTCACGGATCGCCTCCGCTGTGCGCTTCCTGCTCAGCCCCTGCGGGAATGCAGGGTCGCCTTTCAGCGTGGCGTAAACGCCGGTTGGCGCATTCGGCGCCACCGATGTGCTGATATATTTGCCTCGAGCGTAATACTCGCCAATCAGGCGGAGGATGGTCGGGGCATGGTCCGGCGCGCTGCCGGGCGCAAGATCGCCACCAATCTGAACGCCCAACTGCCACAAGCCCCATTCGCCGCGTTGCAATTCCATTTCGGGCATGTTCGCGCCGTCCTGATTTTTCATCACACGCAGGACAAATCCCTCGCTCGTCACTGCACCGTCCTCGTCTTTTTTAACCTGATGCTGGAGGAAGACGCGGCGGCGACAGGAGTTATGCCATTGCGCGCTACCCGCATATCCGTCGTCGTTGGTAGAGTAGCCGCGAGCACTGGACCGGTCGATGTGGACGATGAGCAGCACGCCTACATTGCGGATTGGATGCACCCGGCGGAGCATCTTGATGAAAGCTCGCACCTCGCGCCGCGCAATCTCATTCCCGTCGAAGGTGTCGGATGCACCGTCGATGATGACAAGCTGCGGATCAAATTCCTCCACCATGCGGCGCAGGTTTTCAAAGTCGGCGCTCGGTCCCATCATCTTGGCAAACCGCCTCCCGTCCGGGCTGGGTTCCAACCTCTCGCCATAGAGCGGCTCAATCTCGCTGGCGTCGAGAACGCGCAAGTTCCGGCGCAGCGTCGTCGCGTCGTAGTCGAACATTTCGGTAACGCGGCGGAGACGGCGGGTTAGTCGCTTGCGCCCATCTTCCGCCGAATAATACAGCACGCGGCACTGGCGGGTGGCGCAACCCAAAATCGGCTCGCCTAGTGCAACGGCACAAGCCGTCTGCAACGCCAAAAAGCCTTTGCCGACACCACCGTGACCACCGAGCAGCGTCACTTCCTCGTCTGCGACCAGCCCCTCCGCAATGTCGGGCACGTCCGCCTCGTCTTCACCCGCCCAATCAATGCTGAGCCGGTCGAGCAACGACCCGCCTTCCTCGGTGCTGGATGGCACGGGTGGGATCAGGTAGCCCATCAACGCACTGCTGATGATGGCAAATGCCATTTCCTGCCCATGCTCTACTGTCGGCCCCGCTGCCTGCGATGCGCGAACGGCACGGATTGTCCGGTCAACATAGTCTTTCCGGCTCCTGGCCTTTTCGCGCTGGCCGAGGCTTGAAGCCAGGAACAGCCGCTTTACCTGTTCATTGTTGCGCGAATAGAACGCCAACATGGTGATGAGCGCCATGTCGGCGCGGCTATGGTCGGTGTGCCCGATACGATCAAACTGGCCGTCATAGTGCGCGACAAACCGCGCCCCATTGCCAGCCGCACGCGCGCGATCCAGAATTTCGGTATCGCTGTAAGTCTCCGGTCCATCAGGTAATGGTTCGGCCGCCGATGCTGCGTCGCGCATTTGCGTAACCATTTGGGCAAGCAACGCCTGTCGTTCGGCGATAGGCTTGTCCCGCACGACATTGCCGGTGCAGATCATGAATCGCGCCTGCGAATACACCTCCACACCATCGCGGCGCTTGCCATCACCTATCTTGCCTCTCACCCAGACATGAAAGCCTCGCCCTGACTGGGAATGCTCGGTGTAGCTGTCGAACTGGTCGATGATGGACTGATACCGTTCAAGCGTTTCGGGCGCTGTGCCATCCTTCGCATCCATGTCGATGCACGAATATGGATCGTCCGCCGTCTGCACATATCCGATGCCACAACCTCGCGCGGCTGCACTGTGGCTGGCGGTGCCGAAATCCGTCCATGTGGCAGGATTGGTAACGCTGGCGGGACGACCATCCGGTGTCAGGGGACGCTTGTTCTGCCCTGCCAGACACCATTGCGGGCGTTCGCGAAGCTCTGCGGGGATACGAGACCAATCAGTCATGACGGGCCTCCCTGCCGGTGGGGGTAGGATGGGATTTTTGCGCAATGCCCACTGCATCCGGCAAATTTTTACTCGGCCCGAATTTCGCGAAAAGGTCCGAACATGTTGATGTTTGCGACCTATGGCCGCTTTCGGTTACGCTGCTGTGCACGGTGATACTCCGGCGGCAGGACATGGTGGACGCCCGGTCCTGCCGCTATTCATGAGGAAAGGATCAGGCGGCGATTTGCTCGCTGGTGCTGTATCTCGCGCCGGTGGCCAGCCATGCCAGCACGTCCCGTTCCGCATACCGGACGATACGGGTTCCGGGTGGAGCGAAATGGCGAAGAGGAATGCCGCGCCCACGGTATCCTTCGAGGGTATCGACCGAAATGCCGATGAGTTTGGCGCATTCCTTGGGATCGAGGGGACGCCCCTTGGGCGTATAATTGAACAACTCGCAAAGCTGCTCGAAAGACAGGTCAGACATACACGCAACTCCGGCGCATCCTGCCAATGGCAGGTCCGTCATGCCTCCGAGTTTTGTGTCGTCACCTGCCCCAGTCGGCTTCGGGGGTGTCCGGGGGACTAAGAGGGACTTTCACCCTCCCGCATGTCCGGAGTCGTCTCTGGAATTTTCCTCGTGGGCACGCCCCAGTGCGGCGCTGTCACCCGTAGGTGACGGTGAAAACCTTATGCTACCGGCAGTCAGTCGCGCAAGCTCTTATTTTCGCTTGATAAGCACATGCTTAGGTGACGATTCGGACACCTTGCAGCAGACCGTGTGGGAGCGATCGGCACCCCGCCGTCCCTACACCCGCGGCGCGCGGCGATCGGGGCTGTAACCCCGGCTGTAGCGGCCCCAGCCATGCGTCACGCGCGCTGTGGTATGGGCACCACGTTCGCACCATTCGCCTGCGCCGCTTGCTGCTCAATCCAGTCCGCAATGCGCTGGGTTTCCGGCTTGAGGTATTGGAGACGGGAGGTTTCGAGGTAGTGCTTGGCGGTGACGCCGGTAGGGATGTGATTGGTCAGCAACTCGACCTTGTAGTAATCCAGGTCGCAGTTTGCCACGCCGATGGTGATGTAGGTCCGGCGCAGATCGTGGTTCGTGATCTTCGTTCCGGCAACCTCGCTGATCTTCCGGCGCGTATCGCGTGGGTCGATAATGTGGCCCGACCGCGACCACGATGCGAACACATGCCGATTGCCTTCAACCCTTGCCCGTGATTCCAGTAGCGCAACCGCCTGCGACGACAACGGGAGCCACACAGGATTCCGGTTCTTCGGGTCGGGCAGATGGAACCAACCCTCCTCCAGATTAACGCGATCCCATGTCAGCGAGGCGGCTTCCTTGAGGCGGCACCCGGTCAGCAGCAAGAACATCGACAGGTCGATGGCAGCGAGGGTTTCGCGGTTGTGCGTATCGCCGCGCCACTGTTCCAGCGCGTTCCACACCGCGCCAACCTTGGAGTCGGGCACGCGGCTGGTGCGCGGTTTCAACTGAATCCAGTCGTCTTTGAGTGCGCCGACCGGATTGTGCGTGATGACGGGCGACCCGTCCGACCGCTTATAGCGGCGGCTGGCGAAGTTAATAAGGGCGCGCAGCACGGCAAACCCCTGATTTGCTTGGCCGGGCGCCCCTGCCTTCCCGCGCAGGCCCTTCGTCAGCATCTCGCGATACCGCTTCCGCACATCGTCCTCGGTGATGGACGCAATGGGCTTGGACAGCCACGCCTCAAATGTGGTGGTGACGTGACGCTCGATCACGTCCGCGCTCGAACCCTTGAGCTTGCCCGGCCGGTCCATGTAGGCGTCGGCTACATCGCGGAGAGTCACCGCCACGGCGGCGTCGTGTTTCTTGGCATCGCGTGGGTCGATCCCCTCGCGCATGTCCTGCAACAGCTTCTGCGCCCGCTTGCGCGCGGCGTCCTCGGTGTAGGTGCCATAAGCGCCGATGGTGAACTGGATCGACTTACCAGCGACCCGCCCCATGACGATGAACACCCGGCGCGGCGGCTTGCCGGGTTCGGCTGGCGGTGCGACCCGCAACCCATAGCCCTTCACCGCCTCGTCCCAATGGATTTGATAATCCTTCTCTGGCGCATGGACCTTGTCGATAAACGCCTTGGTGAGCTTCACCATTTGACCTCCTTCTAGCGCATTTCTAGCACGCAGCATTGTGCTACGACGTGCAGCTACGAGCGCGCAAGGAGGTTAAGTATTTGATTCAACAGGTGTTTACGGGTTTCTGCGTGCTGCTACGGGTCACTGCCGGGCCGAGTGTCCCAAACTTGAAAACCGCCGTGGGTTTACGCTCACCGTGGGTTCGAATCCCACCCTGTCCGCCAAAACCCATTGATTTTACTTTGCTTTTTCCTGATTCGGTAGGGCTGCCCTAACCTGTGCCCTAACGGGCGCAATCGGTTGGGATAGACCACGCACGTTCCCCCAGCGTTGGGTCCAGAACCAGGTGACGATCTCTGGTTGGATGGTGCCCGTAGATCCGAGAAAGCAACCGGCGAATCGCTCATGGGCGCCAACATCCATCCCCCATTTGCGATCCATGCGGGAGAGCGGCTGAAGACCGAGATTGTCGACGCCAATGGTGTTTCCATCAGCGATCTGGACGCGGCTTTCCGATTTAGCTGGCAGTCGATCAGCGCCCTACTCAACGGCCGGGCCGCTCTGTCGGCCGATGTGGCGATACGATTTGAGCATGCCTTTGGCGTCAAGGCTGAGACATTGATGCGGATGCAGACCCGCTACTAACTGTCCAAAGCTCGCGAATATGCGTCCCACCTGGCGGTGCGCAGCTGCGATCGGTAATCCGAAATTTCGATTGCGTAATGAAAGAGGCCGCGCGACGATGTCCCCCGACTTTGGCGGAGGACCTCTATGCTACGCGCCTCGTTTGTATCGGCACTCGCGCTCGCAACCACTCTGTCACCTGCCTACGCCGGTAACCTAGAGAAGAACACCGCACGCATGGCCGCTATGTCGCCGGCAGACTTCCGTGACGCGGTATCCATTCAGGACGACAGCATGGAGACGGTTGCTGTCATATCCACGAAGTCGGCTTACAAGTCGAAGGGTGACGCCGATACCTGGATGATGGCGGGCATCGACAAACAGACCGGCCGCACCGTCTACCAGCTGGTAGGCTTCACCCGCTATATCGGTGGATGGCGGTTCTACAGCTACGGCACTTACGCTCGACCCAAAGGCCCGGTGAGCGGGCAACTGCGCACCCAGAGGCGCGTCGACAACTGCTACGTCAGTTGCCAGTTCGAGGAGACGGTGTCGCTCGACATTCCGGAAGCCTCATTGCAGGAGATCCCGGCTGACCCGCGGATGTGGAAAATGCGCTTCCAGGGGCAGGGCACCGCATGGGATGATGCGATGAACCCTGCCGAGGTCGCGGCGTTGTTGGAGGTTGTCGAGTCTTACCGGCGATCGCGGTTTTAGCAGAAGACCGCCTGTTGCCGGCGCCCACCGCCAGCCCCGGTCTCGTCACTTGCTCATAGCATCCTGAAACGCACGTCGGTTGCGCGTCACCATGTTGAGCAGCGCGCCGGCCTTCACCTCGGCGATGGGAACGCCGCGGCCGATAGCAGCGAGGTAGCGAACCAGTTCCGCGTTTCCGATTATGGTTTTCGTTACCTGCTCAATAGGCAGCCCATTGTTCGGGTCGGCCGCAGCGAGTTGTTCGATGACTTCTGGGACTGGTCAAACAGCCGGTCGATATCGGCTGCTGTCATAGGGTAGGCCATGTGTTTGCTGTCCTTCTTCCACGGCCTCCCCTTCCTGCAAAATATCAAACTACAGGCCGCAAGTAAAATCACGTACTACGTGAGTTTCTACGGCACTATGAAAGAATATATGAGACGGTATGGTGCAAATAGGACGCATTTTATCTTTGACTCCCCCGACACGCTTATGATCAATTTGGGAGGCGAGATGATTCGCTTGTCGGGGGAAAGTCATGGACAATTCAAGGCAAATACGGGATATCTTTGATTGGCATCCAGCGCGGACGGGCAACTATGTCGAGGACTGTGAAGTCGGAGAGATCGCCGCCTGCCAGATGATCTCAGTCCTCCGAGGATCAGAGTGCCCATCTCTGCTCGGTAATTTCGTGCAGCGTATTGTTCGATCGGAGGACTGGGGCGGGTTTGAGGTGGGCTTTATGCATGTAATCGCGCAGGCTGCGCGTGGCGTTATTTAAGGAACGGCTTCCGGCAGGATGAGGAGATCAGCCCGGCTGAGAACGCCGGGCTGGTCAGCCGCGTTGGCACCTATAAAGCGGTCGACGGCTTTTGCTGAGCATCTAGAATTTGGTGCTGCCATGCTCGCACTTCGGAGGCCAGCCAGAACTTGCGCACGCCTCCGTCCCGATAATCATAGTTTCTGGGAAACCGCCCTTCGGACATCCGCCGGTACACTTCGGCTTGGCTAAGGCCTACCTTCTGAACCACAACCTTTAGCGGCCAAAATTCAATGTCGTCAGCCATGGGCGATTCCTAGTAATCCAGTTTGACCAATTAACCAGTTCGGCAATTTGCTGCTGCCGCCTGGGACGTTGCACCGACGGGCTCCCCGCCGCTGGACCGCTATGCCTTGTCGTTGCTCCTTAAAACGGTGTCCTGCCATGCCTTGATCTCGGTCGAGAGCCAGAACTTCTTTTTTCCACCGTCACCGTAGGATCTGCCTGCCGGGAAGCGGTTTTCGGCTATCCTGCGGTAGATCTCCGTCTTACTAAGTCCTACTCGTTGCAGGACTTTCCTCAGCGGCCAGAACTCAGTTTCTTCCATGATGCACATAGCCGCTCTCACTGGCCGGATATGATGGCGTCCTGCCAAGCCCGCACTTCCGTTGACAGCCAAAACTTTCGACTGCCGCCGTCACGGTAATCGCGCGACTTCGGAAATGTGCCTTCGGCCGCCCGGCGGTAGATTTCCGTTTTGCTTAGGCCCACCTTCTGGACGACGACCTTCATGGGCCAAAATTCAATATCGTCAGCCATCGATAAGTCCTTCGGTTGCGCCGAAGGACTTTAGCATAGAATGGCGAACTAGGAGTAGAAGCAAAAATTATTCAACCATTTTCAACCAAGAAATCACGTTGTAATTGATTATCTAGTTGAGTTTTCCCGCTCCACACCGAGCATATCGATCAACTGATCGCCTGTGGTGTCATCATTTTGTTGGAGGATGGCCGCGAAACCGCCGATCAACTTACCAAAATGTTCACCTGATAGCCGGATGTCCCTTGGCGTCTTCTGCCGCTCGTCAGCGCTGATGAGCATGGCAATGCCCATAGCCAAGGCTTCAGCCAGCATCGGCATAGCAATCGAGGCGTGCCCTTCCTTCACCTCACGTGAGCCCATCGCGTAGGTGACCGCTTGGATTGCAATCTGTGCGCAGACATGGCGGTATTCGCCGGGCGACAGATCGTCAGGAATGTCGAAGAGTTCCTCTGGAACAGCCTTTATGCTCATTTCACTATCCTCTGAAGCGGCTTACCGCCCGCTTCCATTCTCGTTCATCCGGAAGCGGAAAGCGATGTCGCGCGGGTTTGTTGCTTGTCTCCATGATGGCCGGCCGCACCTTTCGCCCGTATCGCTGTGAGCAGGACTTGCAGTAGAAACGGCGCCTCGCCTCCCGAAAGTCATCGCTCCAGCCTTTCCGCTGAAATTTCCACCACAGCCCGTGCGCCTCAAACAGACCTTCCCCGCGACAGCGGCACTCAACCCTGACAGTGTAATGCCACGCCGCGGCCTCGAAGATGCATGTCGCCACTTTGAGCCCATCCTGGTACCGCGCCACATCAATCTATCACTAGATCGGGCGACGGCATCGAAGCGATGAGATCGCCCGAACTGATGTCCCAAGCGCGCGCCAGCGCGTCCACTTCAGCGCGCGACACTTGACCGCCGCGATCGATCGTCATCAGCCTCGGAAGCGAAATACCTGTTTGTCGAGCCAGTTTCGCCATCGGTGTGGCCCGCTGTCGGAGCCAGGCATAGAACCACTTGTCGCCTTCGTGAATGGTGCGAGCTACCGGGTGATCGTCGGACCAGCGGTCAAGCGGCCGCGCGATGGGCCGTTCGCCTTTTCGCCGAGTCACAGCAGCGCACCCTGTTCGATAGGCTGGAAGAATCGGGCTGCCGTCACCGCATTACGGTAGTGAACGGTCTGAAGCCGCTCCGCCTCGTCGAACGGAACAGGCGTCCATTCTTCTGAAGGATATACTGTGTTGTAGATGGTTCGTGCTGCCTCACGCAGCGGCCCGTCGTGCTTGGCCATGATGCTCCTCCTGATTCGCAATCAATATAGAACAAATGGGGAACATATGGGAGTGGTTGACAGACGGCTGGCCGCAACTCACCTTCCACTTATGTCCAACCGGGCTGAACGCGGCGACACACAGAAGACGCTGAACCTCTTCGGTGCCAAGCGAGGCGCGCGGTTCAACGAAGGTCCCCTGCAAATCCACCCCGCCCAGCCGGGAAGCGTGATCCGCATCGAGAACGGCGAACGGGTGCTGGAACAGATGACCTCGGGTTTTCCTCTGGCGCAGAAGAGCAAAAAGACGGGCAAGCCGCTTAAGCCTAAGCCGGTGAACAATGCACGCTTCGACAAGCTGCACACTTATTTCTGGAACTGGGCGGCCTCCAAGCCGGAGCATCGCTGCCTGATCCCCACAGCGCGCTATTGTGAAGCGTGCGGCGAGCCGGGCTGCATGACTGAAACATGGCTGTCGGTGAGGGATCAGCCGATCTTCGCTTGGGCAGGCCTATGGGCCAACAGCGACGAATGGGGCGCCGTCTTTACCGGCGTGATGACTGACAACGCGCCCGACCTGATCGACATTCACGATCGCTCGCCTGCGATCATCGATCCCGCAGACTGGGACTTCTGGCTGACGGCGCCTCTCGAGGATCTTTATCGGTTCGACAGGCCCTATCCGGCTGATCGGCTGGCGGTGGAGCATACCGACGCGCCCTGGTTCAGGAAGAAGGGCGAGATGCCTGTTGGGCCTGCGTTGCTCTAATATTCGATGTGGCGGCGCTCCATTTCGTCAAGGATCGCCTGATCATCTGGCGTCCGATTTTCGTGATCGTTCACAGCCTCCCAAGCGTGACACAATTCCTCATTGGTCATTTTGCGGGGATCAAGTTGCTGCGGTTCCTGTGACATGACAGCTCTCCATCATGAGGAGGTTCATTATCTCATGCCGCGCTGGCGCCCGCAATGCTCGCGCGCAATTCGGGCTAGCCGAATAACCAGCGTATGGCCGAAAATGCCATCGATCCGAACGCCAGCAGCATGAACGCCGCGAGAACGCCTGCCTCAATCCGTAAGGGCCACGGGCTTCGACGGTTCACGAGATCGTCATGCCGATCTTTCCAGCGGTAACGATAGCGGTTCAACACCAAGGCTCCCGCCGCCCGGTCCACGCCCGCGCCAGCCCTTCGCTGACCAGCACATCGCCGAGCGAATGCCCCTTGCGCGTCAGTACGCGCAGCTTGCGACCATAGCGGTCGCTGTCACGATCACTGATCGGCGCGACCGAAAACGGGCCGGCATTTACCAATTCGTGAAGCCGGCGGGTCGCCCTCACGCCAACGTCCCCTTCCGCCGTACATTTCGGCTCGTGCGTCTCAGGCGTGTCGAAGTCAGCAACGCGGATCTTCTCGCCATCCAGCCAGATTGTGTCGCCATCGACCACGCAGTTTGTCCCGCCACCCGCATGGCAGAGCGTAAAAGAGCGGGAAATTTCATCCTTGGCAGTAGCTGGAGCGCAGGCCGAAAGCAGCACACCGGCGAGCAGCGGCAGTTTGGTCAATCTATTCCCCTATTTCCCGTCAGCGTGAGGATCCGACCCATAGGACGGCGACGCATCCGAGAATCCGCCAAACCTCCTGCCGTGCTAGTGCAACACGCCATTCTGGCCCACCGCCCTACTGTGGAGGACGAGGAACAAATTCATAAGGTGGCTCCATCCACCAGTTGACGAAATGCCGGCAACGTGCCGTCGAAATAGTGAAGCCGTGGTGCATCGAAGGTCGCCATATACAACAGCCCTTTGATCAGCGCTGCCCGGGCCTCTCCTTTCCGAGGAAGATTGTCGGCATCCACATACTCGTAGGTGAACCGAATCCCCTCCTGACCCAGAAAACGATCGGCAGTGGTGCCAGTGACAGCGAAACTCGCGATCCCCTTTTCTGTCCGGTATGTACCTTCAAGCAGTTCCGGAATCTCGACCAACAAAGTCTCGCGCGTGAACTTCGGCAACGGCTTACGTTTCTTGCTGCGTTCGCGGATGAGAGGCTGGCCAGCGGCGATGCCGCCGTAGAAGGTGACGTCATTCAGTTGCTCGCCATCCAAAGTCCAAACCTCAGCCTTCTTGCCAGGCTTGATTTTCAGGCTGTTCCAATCGCGGGTAGGCGTGACCTTCATACCGGAGCTGGCCACTGCCACCGTCTTGTTTTTCTCACGGAAGTTGTTGGCGTCCGCTGAGGGAGCCGTGAGCAACCCGGATGCACCAAATGCCGCCAGACCCCAGGCAAGTTTCGAAATCGACTTCATTGCGCTCCTCCCTCAGCCGGCGCCAACATTCTGATCGCGCTGGCGTCCGATGCATTCGGCTTAAGTTGTAAATATTGGCGCAGCGCTGCCTGCCCCTCGGTTCGACGCCCGGTCTTTATCAGCGACAATCCCAGTCCTCGGTAGCCCTCGGCCAGCAAAGGATCAGACTCAACTGCTTTGCCGTAGAACTCGGTCGCCTGAACAAGGTCCCGTGGATTGCCGCGGGCACGATACAGGTCGCCGCGCGCCAACCACAGCGGCGCTGACCATCCCCGTTCCGCAAGCGCGTTGATGATGTGTTCGCTCGCGCCGAAGTCATTGAGTTTAACCTGATCGTCCAAAAAGCTGGGCAGCCAGGATGCCATAGCCTTCATGTATCGATCCGCGCCGTCGTCCCGCTGAGCACCGTCTGCCACAGCAAGCGTTGCAAGTGTGTTCGCGCGCTCGCCTTCAGGCGGATGGGTTGCGAAGAATGCCACTTTTTCGAAGCTGGGCTTCCTCAAGCCACGGGCAGTAGCTGATGCTTCTACCTCCCCCATAACGTTCTGCCAGAGCGTCGATGCCGCCTGTGGCCTGAGCGAGCTCTGATTGAGATAGCCAATACTTAGAAGGTCCGCTTCGCGCTCCTGATCCCGGCCGAAGCGAGAGAGACGGCCGTAAACCGACAGTTGGAGGCTGTCGAAATTCGAGTAGGATTGGTACGTGTTGCCCATTGCGGCGAGTACGGCCGCCCAGCTTAGAAGATCAGTTCCGGACCGGTGCGCCTTAAACTGTGCGAGTGAATGGCGCTGTTCAAAATGACCGAATTCGTGACCGAGCACGGCCGCAAGTTCGGCCTCGCTTCGCGCTCGGAGGAACAGACCGCTGAAAATCCGCATCGTGCCGTTGGGGGACATCGAAGCATTGAATATCGGCACGCGCAGAATGTAGATGCGCGTGGCATTGCACCGATCGGCTCCCACAGCCGAACACAGGACGTTCCTCACATAGCTGTTCAATGCTTCGTCACGGATGAGGATCGGAGAGTTGGCAAGAGCCCTCTCCCCTTCGTCGTCCTCTCTCCAAAGGCCCATCTCATCGACGCCCTTCGGCTGGTAGGCACCAGCGTAAGGCGGCGGCGGAGGCGCAACCTTGCTTGGACTGACGGCGGCTGTCGCAGTCGCGGCAATCCCAGTGGCGGCGAGCAATGCCGCGATCATTGACCTCACGGCCGCGCTGCCACCAGCATAGACGCCTTGCTGCCTGGAAATTCCTCCAGCAGTTGGTTTATTCGCTTGTCGGCACCGTCCACCTCGCGAACGTCCCCGCCCATCGCTCCATCAGCATTAAGCCACAGAAGATCGCCGGTCTTCAAATCAACCAGCCCCGCATAACCCGCATGTTCACCAGACTGGATGGCAACACCAGCCCCCAGAAGTGCGACCGCTTGCAGCAGCTTCCGACCGGTCGAGCCGTAGGCATCCTTATTGTAGATGAACAACGCGTAGTCGGCTTCCTTAGCGCCGGGGAGAGAGGCTACACCTTTTCCCAGCGACCATTCGAACACGTTGGCCTTGTTGTCCCGCTTCTTCGTGGGCAAACGATTCCCGACGAAAAACTGATATTGGATCACAGACTGAGAAACTGCTGCGAAAAGGGCGGAGTATTCTTCCACCAACTGCGCTTCTTCACCGTAGGAAACCGGGGCAGAGATAACCTTGTTGCCCAATGAGCCCTGGCGTTTCGCCAAAGCTTCGGCAATATTTTTCCGACCTTGATCTGTCCAATCGGCGTTCGGCTCGAACATCCCGCCGGTCGATTGCGCGCCGACGCGCACCGTGGGCCGAAAGACTAGGATGGTTTTGCCACTTTGAGGCGCTAATTCGAACCCGCCCTTGACGGCTGTTCTCTCTTGAGCGCCGGCAGGTGCAACGGCGGTCGCCGTCAGCAGCGCAGCCGCAACGATGCGACTCACAACATTCATCAGATTTCCCCCCTGCTGATTCCCCGTAGCAGATGGATGTTGCTAATCTCCTGCTACTGCTCTGACAAGATGCCCAAATTTCAGAGATGATAAAGGTTCAGCGAGTAAGGAGTGCCTGTCGACGTTGAGGAGCAAAGTATGAGACTAGCGATTTTGTCATCCTTGATCTTGAGCGGCGGCATAGGTTCAGCGCCAGCAGGCGCACATCCCGGCGGGTTGAATGCTGAGGGTTGTCACAACAACCGGAAGACAGGCGAGTATCATTGTCATCGTGGGGCTGTGCCCATTTCGAGGGGTCGGCGGCAGAGCTTCGTTGGTGGTGGCGGAGCCGGGGCCTTTCCGAACTGCGCGGCGGCACGTGCGGCCGGCGCCGCTCCGATCATGGCTGGCCAACAAGGTTACGGGCCGCACCTTGACCGCGATGGTGATGGCATTGCTTGCGAACCATATCGAGGTCGGTAGGTCCCGCTCGCCGCCGCTGCGCGGATGACAAACTCGCGAAAACGGTTGATATCAGACGTATGGGGGACGACTTCGATTTTCGCCGGATGCTGAAAGCCGCACCAAGGCGGCGGCGCGGCAACGTTCTCCCGTTTCGCCGACCAGTGCGGCGAAGGAAGCCAGCGAAAGCCGGACGGCTCGGGCCATTGGTTGCGGGTGGCATCATCATCGCGGCGGCACTGGGCATTGCGATAACTCAATTTGACGGCCGGCTGCCTAGCTGGCCTGCTGCCGCTTCAGACGCCACCAGCCTCGGCGTTGGCTGCATCAGCCCTACCGTGGTAGATGGCGATACCCTGCGCTGCGGTTCCACCCGCATTCGGCTGTCATCGATCGATGCACCGGAGATGCCGGGCCACTGCCGGCCTGGCCGCGAATGCACGCCGGGTGATCCTTATGCCAGCACCGGCAATCTGCGGTCGCTGGTTAGCGACAAGGCTGTGGAATGCCGGCAGATCGATACGGATCACTATGGCCGCGCCGTCGCCCGATGCTCGGTTGAAGGGCGAGATCTTTCGTGTGCGCAGGTTGAAGCTGGTTTTGCCGTGAGGCGATATGGCTGGCTGAGTTGTTGATAGCTTGATTGTCATCAGCATCGTGCAGCGATGCGTGGGTTGCGGAAGGCCCGGATTTAAGCGTCTTAAGTGGGAAGCGGCCATTCAGCGCTTCAATAAGCCTCATCTGCTCGCGACGCTCCTCGCTGGGTCACCACCCGATGCCGCAAGCGGACATTCTAACCTTTCCTTCTGAAACCAGGGAAACAGCACAGAGCGTGCATCCGCCTGCAGTATTGCAATTGTCCGGTTGGCGAGCCAGCGACTTGGTCCCGGCCACATTGACTACTGGCTGCCACCATGTTCTGACGGATGCACAAGCCGTTCGATTTATGTGGGGTTTATGCTGACGAGAGGATCTGAGTGGCGGCGATGGGAGCCGCATATTCATACGCCGGGGACAGTCCTCAACAACCAGTTCGGCGGGGTTGGTGCCTGGGAGACCTACCTGTCGAACATCGAGACGCGCTCGCCCACGATCGAGGCGCTAGGCGTCACCGACTATTACCTGACCGAGACCTATGAGCAGGTTCGGCTGCACAAGGATGCGGGCCGGCTTCCGAACGTCTCGCTGATCTTCCCCAATATCGAGCTGCGTCTGAGCGTCGCGGCGAAGACGGGCTTCGTGAACATGCATCTTCTCGTCAGCCCGGAAGATCCGGACCATGTGAATGAGGTCCGTTTGCTGCTGACCCGCCTGCAGTTCTCTGCGTTCGGGGATGTGTTCGATTGCACCCGTGAGGGATTGGTCAGGCTCGGTCGGCGGGTCGATGCCACGGCCACCGACGATCGCGCGGCGCTCGCGATCGGCGCGACACAGTTCAAGGTCGATTTCGACCAGTTGCGCAAGGTGTACGAGGCGAGCGAGTGGGCGCAGGCCAATATGCTGACCGCAGTGGCAGGTGCAGAGGGCGACGGCACCTCGGGGGTGCGTCAGGCGGCAGACGCCACCATGCGGCAGGAAATCGAGAAGTTTGCGCACATCATCTTTGCGAGCAGCGTTGCGCAGCGCGAGTTCTGGACGGGCCAACGCGGCGTCACCGTTGAAGAGCTGACGCGGCGATACAATGGCTGCAAGCCGTGCCTGCACGGCAGCGATGCGCATGACAATGCGACCGTAGGACAGCCGGTTCAGGACCGCTTTACGTGGATCAAAGGCGCGGTGACGTTCGATGCCTTGCGGCAAGCCTATATCGATCCCGCCGGGCGTGCCTTCGTGGGATCAGAGCCGCCCAAGACCGCGATGCCGTCACAGGTTATCGCCAGCGTGGAAATCGAGAACGCGCCGTGGGTGTCGACGCCGTCAATCCCGCTGAATGCGGGACTGGTAGCGATCATCGGCGCGCGCGGATCCGGCAAGACCGCACTTGCTGACATGATCGCCGCAGGCTGTGACTCCGTGCCCCCTGCGGTCTGGGAGGATGAGAAAGGCATTAGCCCTTCATTCCTCTCGCGCGCGAAGCCGCTGGTCGGAGAGGGCCGCGTCAAGCTGACGCGGGCTGCCGGTGCAGTAGTGTCGCGGTATCTCGATGGTCGCGACGCGAATGATCCATTCTCCTATCCGAGCGCGCGGTATCTGTCGCAGCAGTTCGTAGAGGATCTGTGCTCGGCCGCAGGCGCGTCCGAAGGCCTGCTTCACGAAATCGAGCGCGTCATCTTCGAGGCGCACCCGGTCGAAGGCCGGGAGGGTGCGCTCGACTTTGAAGCGCTGCGCGGACATCGCACCCACCGATTCCAACTTGCACGCGAGCGTGAAGTCGAGGCGATCGGGGCGATCTCCAACCGCATCGCCGATGAACTTGAGAAGGAGGCGTTGGTTCAATCCTATGACGCCCAGATCAAGCAGAAAGAGAATCTGATCGCCGGCTACAATGCCGACCTGGCCAAATTGGTCGTGAAGGGGACGGAACAGCAGGCTCAGCGCCATGCCGCGCTTAACACGGCCCTGCAGGGGCGACTTACGGCGTCGCAGGCCTATGCCGCGCAACGTCGTACCTTCGTCGCGATGCAGGATGAGGTGCGGCGAACGAAGGCGACCAAGGCGCCGGAGATTCTGCGCGAGGTCCAGTCTCGCCATCAAAATTCCGGGCTCTCGACGACACAGTGGGATGAGTTCCTTCTCGTCTTCAAAGGAGATGTCGATGCCTCGCTGGTCGGATATCTGGCCTGGGTAGATGGCGAGATCGCTAAGATCGAGGGCGTGCCTCCCGTGCCGCCCCCGCCGGGTGTCGCGATGGCCCCGCTGATCGCGGAGGATGCAGACCTGACCGCGCAAACGGTTGCGATCCTGCGCGCCGAAATGGGCAGGCTGGAAGGCCTGATCAGCGCGGACACGGTGGTGCGGAATCAGTATGCGGCCTTGTCGAAGCGGATCGCAGCGGAAAGCGGTGCGCTTGCGGCGCTGCGGAAGGCACTTGAAGACGCGCATGGGGCTAGCGAGCGGCGAAAGCTGCTGCAGGCCGAGCGCGAAGATGCCTATGAACGCCTGTTCAGCGCGGTGATCAGCGAGCAGCAGGCGCTGGTGGACCTGTACGCACCGCTGATGGCGCGCCTCGCTGTCGCGACCGGCACGATCCGGAAACTGAGTTTTCTGGTCACGCGGGTCGTCGATGCGAAAAGCTGGGCTGACTTCGCCGAGGAACATCTCATAGACTGTCGTCGCGCCGGCCCGTTCTACGGCCGGGGTTCGCTTGTCCGGCGCGCCGAGGTAGAGCTGAAGCCGGTGTGGCAGACGGGCACTGCTGCCAACGTGCGGGCGGCGGTGTCGGCGTTCATCTACAAATACTGGAAGGATCTGCTAGCGCACGCGCCCTATGCGCCGACGGAGCAGGAGGCGTTCCGTGACTGGTCGAAGCGGTTCGCGCATTGGGTATTTGGAACCGGTCACATTTCGGTGCGGTACGAGCTAGCCTATGACGGGATCGATATCCGGAAGCTGTCGCCGGGCACGCGCGGGATAGTTCTTCTCCTGCTGTATCTCGCGCTCGATGATGCGGACGATCGCCCGCTCATCATCGATCAGCCAGAGGAGAATCTCGATCCGCAATCGGTATTCGTTGAGCTGGTGTCGCTGTTCATCAACGCCAAGAGCAAGCGCCAAGTGATCATGGTCACGCATAACGCCAACCTAGTGATTAACACGGATGCGGATCAGGTCATCGTCGCACACGCAGGGTCACACGCGGCCGGCGGGTTGCCGACGATCGAATACTCATCGGGGGGGCTGGAGGACGCCGAAATACGTCGCAGGGTTTGTGACATACTCGAAGGCGGCGAGGACGCATTCCGCGAACGGGCGCGGCGACTGCGGGTCAGACTGAAGCGATAGTCGAAGTGGCGAGGCTTCCCTCCTAATCGTTCGACGTTGACAACGCCTCCTCGAGCGCGGGGTTGACGGACTGGGAGAGCCAGGCACGCGCCCATTTTGCCTTCGGTTGATCAGGGTTCATCCCGGCAAGTTGGTATAGCGCTTGCGAAATGCGGTTGAGGAGTGGCGCCGACTTCTCGTCGCAGGCTTCCTGCAGCCAATCGTCCGCATTCTCCTGCTGACGCTCGAGGAAAAGCAGGATCGAGAAGGTCACGGGCTCGACGATGCCGTCGTCGCGGCAGGTCAGGCTCGCGCCGTTCGGCCCGTCGTGGGTATGGAGGCCCGATCGCTCCAGATTGTCCGGCGCGCGCCGCAGCGGGATCGGGCTCGTGCCAACGAGGCCTAAGATAGCGGGCTCCATCAGGCCGACGATCTCGTCATGCTCCAGGTTCAACACCCTGATTGGCTGGCTCGCGAGATGCGAGAGGATCAGCCAGGCGTCGAGGTCGGCATACGTCACGCTGCCTTCGCCAGGATCGAGCTCGACGCTGCCGGCGTAGCCGGGCCGCTTGACCACGGTCACGCCGTCGGGGCGGACAAGCATGTCCATCCGGCCAACACTCGGCACCCATACGACGGAACGCGTGCCGGGCTTGAGCGGCCGTATGCTTGGTGAGCGATTGAGCAACTGGTTCATGAAGGGAAGCGAGAGCCCCGGCGTCCCGTTCTGCAGCTTGAGCAGATCGAACAGGGACGCCGCGCCGATCACGTCGCCGAGCGGAAGCCGGGCGGTGATCCCGACCAGCCAGTTGGCGGCGTCGCGGTCCTGCTTGTCATCGCCCATGCGATCGGCCAGTTCGGCGGCGATCTGGCGCGAGAGTTCGGACGCTATCAGCTCGGGGATGCGACCGGTGAAGACGCCGCGGTTCTCTTCGTCGAGCACGGTTCCTATCAGGCCGGATCGCTCCATATCGGCGATGTCTGCGCTGTCGGCATGGCCTCGCATAGTCTGCTTACGGACCATGAACGTGTGCAGCGACCGAAGGCGGACGTCATAGGGCCGATCGTCGCGGGCGTGATCATCGAGCGCGGCGCGCGCGAAGGTGGCTGCCTGTTCGGTCAGCGGGTCCTGAACGAAGCGTTCGCGCGCGCGATGGATGAGGTTGAGGCTGAGCAGCGGCGGCAACACCGCCGACATCGCCTGCTGCATCATCGGGTCGTCGATGACGTCCGCCGCCATCGCATGCAGCACCCAGGGTTGCCGAAATTCATCAGCTTTTTCGGCGCCGTTCATGAAATTCACGCCGCGAGTATCGAGAACGCGGAGCGCGCGATCGAACTCCTCGTCGTCGAGCTTGTCGACTTCGATGCGGACACCGCGGCGGGCGAAGGGCGTGTCCTTGCGCCGGGATTCGCCGAACCAAAGGCGATCGATCACCGAGGTATCGGCCTCGATCACGAACTTGAGCCGCGTCCCCATCGTCTGCGCCGACAGCGTCTCAAGCTCGCGACGGATGGCGTCATGCTCGAGGCCGAGCGCATCGATGGCGATGACCAAGGTCGGCCCGTCGGATTTGGAGAGCTGCCGCAGCCAATGACGTGCCTCGTCGGCCGATATCCGCCAGCCGACGGCGTCGCCGAGCAGCCGGGCGACCTCGTCGGCAATGCCGATCGCGGCGGTGCCGGACGCCTCGACGAAGAGCACGGCCATGTCTTCTGCGGTTTCGGCGCTGAGCGCGACGGCGCGCACGACATGGCTCTTGCCGACGAGTGGCGCGCCCTCGATTGCGATGACCCGGCGGGGACCGCGGAGCGCGTCCAACGCAACAAGTGAAGCCTTGCGAGGTAGGTGATAGCCCGTCGTGAAGGGTGTGTAAGGATCGTTCCAGTCGCCGGTCAGCTCATCGAGCGTTTGTCGGGTGGCCGCACGCACGGCGGTCATCCAGACGTCGGAACCCGGGCCCATCAGCGTGGCGATGGCGTCGCGAAGATCGGAATCGGCGAGCTTGAGGGCTGCTGCCATCAAGCCGGCGAGATTCGCCTCGTCCGGCAGCCCGCCGTTCAGAAGGTCGCCGGTGTGCGTGTTGTAGCATTGGGTGTCGGTGCCGTTCGACACGACGACGATGGGCGGCCGTGGGTGGAGGACGCGCGCATAGGACAGGCCTTGGGCGACATCGTCCGCGTCGAGCGGCTGGCCCGGCTTCTTCAGTTCGAGGATCGCAAGGCGCTGGCTGCCTTTCTCGATGAGGATGTCGAGACGGCCGCGCCGCTTGGACGATGCGCGGCCGTCAATCATGATCGGGCTGTGGCCGAGCTGAATAGAAAAGGTGAGCTGATGCTTAATCGTGGTGACGTCGAGCCACGGCATCGCGGCCTGAAGAGCGGCATTGGCACGAGCTTCGAGATCGGTTTCGGTCTTGCCGACGGTGGTTTGAATAACGGTCATGTCCTCGGTTTACACTGTCGGCGGCCACGATTTCATTATTTAAATCTACCCTCGCCATCTGGCTGGGGACTATTTCCGGTCCCGCCAGTTTGCTATCCCGGAAAAGGGCGGCAGCAATCAGCTTAAAGTCCACCTAACCGCATCGCAGGCGAGCGTGTAAGGCCGGAACTGGCGATAGCGGACTTTGAACGCGATGAGCGTGCACGGCAGCAAAGTCCCACGTCGTGCCAGCACGACCAGCTTTTGCAAGGTCTGCTATCCGCGTAGAACGGGACTAGCGAAATCGAAGAGGTGTTCGCGTGGGGCCGGAGAGTTGAGGAGCTGCCCCCGAACAAGGCCGGTCATAGAACTTTGCGCGCAAAGATCCGTCAGCGGTATCATATTACCGTCAGCCCCTGTCGGGCGTTTCTGCAAATCCCCGTCAGCCCCCTAGAGTGGTTCCGCTACTGTCAGCTTCAGCGGCTCAGCGTGACGCACCCAAGCATTGAATAAGGGAATGGGACCCGCGATGGTTTTTTCCGGCTGGTCCAATGAGGACCAATGAACGGTCCAATAAAATGCAGACGTAAGTTGTTGAATTTACGCGCATGTCCAAACAGTCCCATCAGTCCACATGGAAAATCTTTTACACGTTTTCGAATTCGGGCTGATGCCCGTCATCGCCCATGTGAGTTAGAGCCATGCTTTCCTCACGTATGGTACTCTCTTTGGACTCTTTGGACTCTTTGGACTGGAAGGTAAAAAGCTAACAATACCGCGGGTTTTCGCAGTCCAGTGAACGATCCAAAGAACAGAGGATGTCCAAAGAATGGGCAGAACTGGGAAGCAGAAGAGGTAGCGGCCTGCACCCTACGGGGCAAAGCGGCGCTCGATCGCTTCACGGTGCGCACTCACCGCCGGTGAATCCCCCCCAGGTCACGAGCCACGCACGATAACTGCAAGCGTGGAACTGCACCTCATCTCCTCCGACAGCCGCAGCAAAGGTGTCGACTTCATCACGATGGCGCTGCTTTTCTTCGGCGGTGATGATGCGTCCCGCCCGATGGCTCGGCTCAGCATATATGTAGAACAGGATCGGTTTCTTGTTCAGGCGCCGCGCATCCGTCACCAATCCGTAAGCGTGCTTCACTAGCTGCGCCGCATCCAGATGAACGAAATGCATGCTGCCCGACCGCAGCGCGTCCCGCATCAGGGAATAGCGAGACATATTATTGCCCCAGACGGGCCTGTCGTAAGCCTCAGAGAGCGTAACCTGTTTCCTGTCGCGGAATGGCTCGAACCGCTTTGACTCAACGCCTATCAGGTGAGTGGCGCTGAATACCGCCGCGTCAAGCCAAGGGTGCCGCCCACCTGACCAAGGAAATCGAGCACAATATTCAACCTCCACCCTCTCGGATGGACCAGTAAAGTCGGTTCCGGGCAGTGGCGGGAAGAGATCCGGGCGATCTACAAACCAGCCGAACGAATTCACCGCTAGGGCTGCGGAACTCTCCGCATTCGCAATCTTGCCGGACCCGATCGCATCACCGCCGGCAGAACGCAGCCGCGCAAGGACATGGGCAGCAGGAAAGCCCGGAAGAAAGTGGTCGGCGGCGCCTGCATCATCCATTTGGAGTCACCCCGCGTTCAAGCCTGAGCCTTCAGTGCCTCACTAAGTTGAAGTGCCCAATCGACCTCGCTTCGATGATGCTGACCGTCGGCGTCCATGATCATACTGCAATGGTCAAGGATTAGGCGGGATGCCTGCTTCCCAATCGGCGAAGCTCGCAAACGCTTAACAGCCAACAGCACGTCGCGGCCATCGGGGGCGATCGCAGGACATCTACGCAGCGCCCCTTCGATCATGGCTTCATCACCACCAAATCGGATGACATAGGCGGTGACTGCGGCCTCCAAGGCATCCGCCTCCATGGGGTGGAAGTCGCCGTCACATTTGGCCATGAACAGCGCGATCTGGGTGAAAGCCGTGAAGCCCTTGTCTTCGAACGGCAGGACTCCCATCGCCGCTAGCATGTCAAAGTGGCTTACGGCGTCCACCATCTCACCTGTTGAGAGGTCCATAAGCTCCCGGATGCTGGCTATCTTGAACGTCCGCGGCCGCTCCCGTGAATGACAATATGCCTGGATGTGCGTCGCAGCACCGTAGCCGTCGAGCTTGCTACATGTGATCTGGCGTTCGGTTTCCACACCCTTCGTGTCGACGTAAACTATTTGGCAAGCCCATGAAGAAACCTGATCCCGTTCGGACAGATCAGACAGGTGCATTTCATCGTCATCTTCGCCATAGATGACCGAAGCCGCACCTTGGGCAAATGGCTGAGGAGTCACCCGCAGCCGCAAGAACTCATCTGTGAACATCTTCCCCCCTACGTTCCGGCCCCACAGAGCGTAGCATCCGTGAAGCTAGCTGATCTTTCCAGCACGAATTTTTGAAATGCACGCTTAGATTTTCGGCTTTACGGCTGAGCAGCGCTGCTTCCAGACCCACAGCGAACTTATGCTCTTTCCGTGCTTCGCCCGCCACTTGGCAATGAGGGGCTCAGGTAGTATGGTCCGTATCTCCAGCTCGCCGCTAATTCGGTTCAGAAGCCACGATCTCACCACATCTGGTTCGGCGGGATTGTCTTGGTATTCCTCGGGAATCACCGCCTCCGCTCGGATTGAAGAAGGGCTGCTATCACTCACTTCGTAATCCTGAAGTGCATTCGGTGAAGTGACGGTTTTTGCCTCGATATCGAGTGCCCATGTGGTTGGCGGCTGTATGACGAACAGGCCAATCCCACTCTCCGTCAGGTCCGAAAAATACTGCTGATCGTCTGGCGGCACGTCCCGATAAACGTCAGACAGTGGGAAATCTGGTTCTGCAATCATCCTGCAGGTTAAAAAGACCGATTCTGTTCTTGCGGCACTCGGCAACAGTGCTGCTATCGCCGCGGCAATGGCTGCTAATTTCATCGGCATTCCCCCTTGAAGCTCTTGACACTGCTAACCCCCTCACGACAGCGAATCGAGCCCTCAGTTGCCCATGGGCCGCCTTGCCGACGAACACGAAAATGTGCAAAGCGCCGGAAGGGGGTCACCCCTCCTCCGTCTCCCAATCTACCGGCTGCCCCAGCCATCGGTCAAAGGCTGCCCGGCAATCGGCAAGCGTGGGAACCTCATACTGCCGGATGCGCGTGACGCCAGGCTTGGCAGACGGTCGCCGTGTTGTGATCTCGGGCAGCATGTCGCTCATCCGCCGGCCGAAGTGACGCTCCTCAAGGGCCTCGCCATCAAACCGGCGGCCCTTCATCCATTCGAGATAGCGCCGGCGCATTTCCCGGCAGCCGACAAGCTGCACGGCTGCGGACCACCCGTCCCCATCCTCAAAGTCGGACAGAACGCCGCGGTTCAGCATCTCGAACCACCACAAGTCGATGTTCCGAAGGCTGGCAATCTTCTGGTTACGCAGACCCTCAGTCTCCGGTGCCTTGCGGACGTTGAAGCCCGAGAGGTCATAATTCTGGAGATAGTGGAGCAGCGCGGCAGGCCCGTTGCCGTTCATCTCCGTCCGTAGGGCAGTGAAATATGCTTCATTCCCGCGCCGACGGTCGGAAACTTCGAAAACGGCCCACCGGCGTTCGTCGGCACTGGCCGGCACCACCCAATCGGCATTTGCTGATATGAACATGCGCAGCACGCTGGGCAGGTTGATGGAGTCGATGCCCTTCCGCTCGATTTCGATCCGGTCGCTGGTGACGAGATACTTCAGCACCCCTTCAGCCCGGCGATCGCCGGCCCAACTACCTTCCTGGACATGCAGCAGCAGCGCGTTTTCCAAGCGGGCGTTGAATTTGCCCACGATGTGTGATGATTCGGCTACTGTTGGCGCGTGGCGGCGACCGATCATCCGCGACACGTAATCAGCCACGGTATCCTTACCTGCCCCTTTGGCGCCGCGCAGCACCAGAGCAACGCCGGGCTTCTCGTCGGGTCGCTGCACCATGTGCGCCAGCCAGCCGAGGAGGTAGGTTGATTGCTCTGCGTCCCCGTTACAGACGACATGGCGAAGATGATTGAGGAAGCGCTCACAGGACGCCGCCGGATCGGGTTCCACCGCCCAACCGCGCCAGAGGTTCAGCATGGTGGGAGAACATCCGCCCGGAGCGAACGTCACACCATCGCGAAAGGTGCGCCGCTCCGGATCTCGCATCCAGCGCTTTGAAGCAGCTTCGGTCTTACCCTTCGCGACCGTGACCTGGTCGTTCTCATAAAAGGCGTGGATGTCCCGCACAGTGCCGAACGCGATGCTACCGTCTCGCCCCTCGGTCGTGATCACCGTCCGGCCGCCGGTGACTACGACTGCATGACGCCGGTTCAGCCGCCTCGTGACCGGGTTCTCAGCCTCGTCATCGAAAGAATGATCCGCTGATTTGCTTTGCAGTTCCTCTGCGTCGTCGAATTCATCGGGGTGGGTTTCAAGGCTGGCATCATATCCAACCAACTCGCAGAAACGGTCAGCCTCTTTCTCTCCGAACGCCTCCTTCAGTGTGGGAAGCCCGTAAAGAGATTTGTCCGCTGTGAGCCGCTCGCTGGCGTCTTCCGCCATCTTCCGCAGAGCCTTCTTTGGATCAGCGCCGGCGGCGCACCGTACCGAGCGAACGAAATCAACTATCCGGTTTTGGTCCCAGCCCGCGCGAGTGAGAAGGCCGATCAACGCCAGCGTCGCATCATGACGGCCCTTAGCTGGAAACGCGATCGTCAAGATCGTCGCAGCAGCCAACTGACGAAACTTCGACTGCAATTCGCTTGGATCGATCTCCGCTGGCGCACCGCTACGATGCCAAGTCACCGGCTCCCCCTCCACATGAACTGAGCCAGGGAAGACGGTTTGGCAGGGCTGATCCGTTTGGCTGTTGCTGCGAAGTTCCAGCAAGGTCTCCCGTGTGCCAGGACGCTTGATCTGTTCCGTCACCATATCAGGCGCACGGTATAACCAGTGAGACTTCGGGTTGCCGGCGCGGCCGAAGATGGCCTCAGTTGGAGGCAAGAAGGCGGTAGCCAAAGCTACAGCCTGCGGGCTGTCCAGATCGATGTCGACCAGGCCATCACTCGCGGTGCCAAGGATAACCCCGACGTTCTGGGGTCTTCCGCTGAAGTGCTGCGCGGCGGTATCGTGATTCAACCGCAGCCGGCCCCATTCCGTCAATGTCGGTCCCTTCTTACGGTATGGGACCGGGACGGGCGACCATCCCGCGGCGATATATCGGCGGGCTACGGCAAGCGGAGTGTCTTCGGATGGAGCGGCGCTGGTCGGAAGCTTTGTATGAGTGGAGGTAAGAAGGTCGTCAAAATCGTCGGTCTGTAAGGTCATTACATCTGCCCTTGGCAACCGGCCCTCAACGTGGTATCTGGATACCTGCTTCTTCCACGTTGAAAACTCGGCGCCGATCGGGGGTCCCATCCCGGTCGGCGTTGTGTTTATGAAGTTCCCCTTGAATTGGGAGCGATCAGTCTCGCTCTAGCGGCCGGAATAGGCCCTCTATGTTCTGCAGCTTCCGCCAGGTCTCTCCGTCGATCTGGTCGACAACCACGAAGCCGAACCAGAGGTCGGAATCCCTGCCGCCATCGCACGCCATCAGCTGCAGCGCCTTCGCTTTCCGATTGCCGATGATCTTGCCGATTTGCACCCGCACCCGCCGTTCATGAAGCGCCAGTGACTTGCTGCCGGCGTAATCGAGGACTCCGTCGGCTCTGAGTTGCCGCCGCCTGTCCCGCTCCCATTTTATGAACCCCTTCACTGGAATAGGGTGCATCAGGGTAGCAACCTTCCCGTCAGCCGCGAGCCGATCAGGGGTGCGTTTTCGTGCGCCTCCTCAGCAAGGCGGATGACTGTTCTCAGTTCAGATTTCGGTAGCCCGATGGGATTGCTATGTGCGAGCCGAGCTATGTGCCGAGCGAAGTGGCGCTGTCGGGCAGTTGCCCGCGACGGCGAAGACCATGAGCAGGTCACCGGATTCCAGCTCATTTGCCCGCATCCTTTCCGCCGATGACGCCAAGCAACCGGAGCGACGAGATAACGGCATCATCCTCGGGTTGATGCTCGGCTTTCGCCTTGGCGGTTTCGGCTTCGTAGCCCTTCAGCCCTGCGCGGCCGGCGAGTTCGCGCAAACCTTCGGCTTTGCTGCCGCTGTCGATTGCACCCATCGACTCCAGCGAGGCAATGACTTCGCTGTCGTCGCCGGATGCGTTGGCAGCTTTGGCGGCAGCTGTTTCGCGTTCGAAGCCTTTCAACCTCATCCGACCGGCCAGCTCCCGAAGGTGTTTAGCCTTCCCATCGCTTCCCGCGTGGGCGGCAGGTTTCGGCGCGTCCGTTACCGAGGGGCGAGTCGGCGCGGTTGCCGCGGCGGCAGGTGGAACACTGCCAGAGGCTTTCTGCACCTGTCGCGGCTGCTGATCCTGACGACGCTGCACCACTTTCAGCTTGTTGATGGCCGTGGGCAAATCGCACCCCTCAGCGTGCATGCTTTCCAGCGCGCAGATAGCAGCACTAAGGTTTCTGATACCGCTCATCGATCACGCCCCTTTCTGGTCGCGTTCAAACAGCGCGGTTTCGGTTTCGGTAAGGTGACGAATTGCGCCCATGTCGAGCAGGCGCTGCACTTCGGCGTCGCCGCCCTGCAACAGAGTCACGGGAAAGATGGTGCCGGCCATGATCGACATGCCGGCTTTGCGCATGACAGGCGTACCGTCAGGATTCCAGGCGCCTGTTGCGATCAACTCAACATCGGGATGGGGCACGCCGAGTTTATGAACGGCGTAGTAGTGCGTAGCTGTCGTCATTGGTCGTTTCCTCGGATTTGCGATAGAATGGGCTGTGAGATTTCACGGGCTGCGGCACCAAGAGAATCAGTGCCCAGTTCGGTCGGCCGCAGATGTTCGGGGATGCCCTTCAGCAAGGCGCTGAGAACGTGCGCCCCGTTGATGGGCATTGGTGCACCGCGGGGAACTGGAAACCGCCCTGTCCCGACAGTGCCGGCCATGATCTGGTCGGCTGCCAGCAACCGGGCGGCAGGCTGTGCAATGGCGGCCAGGGCTTGCCGAATTTCCCCCAATGCTTCGCCCTGCACGTCGACCACGACTTGCAGCGACGCCGCAGCGAGAGGGGTTAGCAGCGGTGCGATGGCCGCCTCGGCTTCCGCGATGCGGTTTTCCTGCAGCTTGATCGCTGCGGCCAGCGCCGGCGCGTTATCGTCCAGCTTCTGCTGCCGATTGCGTCGCCGCGGCTTTTCAGGGGCCGCATCGTCGCCATCAACAATTCGGCGGGCTGCGTCTTCTTCCTCGGCGGCCCTCAGACTGGCGCGTTCCTCGTCTGCCTCCACCTTTTGGCGGCGAAGGGCTGCGAGTTTGTTCCGTTCGGCATCGACGTTGGCTTTCGCGGCTTCGACTTCTGCGAAGGCGCGACCGGCATCTTCGATTGCGGCTATCATGCTGCGGCCGCCGCGATGATGGCGTCAAGCCAGGGGCGCGGCACGCCGACCGCTGCGGTATCGCCGCGACCAATATGCAGCGGCATCGGCACAAGGCCTTGCCGAGCCAGGTTATAGTAGTGCGATCGAGAATAGCCGAGATACGCAGCAGCCTTCGCCGGCCGTAGCAGCGGACCAGTCGCGGCTATAGATTTCCAGGGTTGCTCAGTCATTTGACCTCCGTTGCTTAGGAGGTCAGTTTCTCGATTCGAGTTGCAGGAAAAAACCCTATTTTAGCAGCCGATTTTCCTACAGGTGTTTGGTCAAACGAATGGCAGCTTGCTCAGCGAGCTTAAACTGCTCTCCATAATGCAAGTAGCGTCGAATATATGACGGAAGGGCACGAGCTTCATCATCTTTGTTTTTCATCCACCAATCGCGTATTGTGCCACAGCTTACTGTCTTTTCTGCGTTTCCGGATTGCGGCACAAATTGACCCGTGCGGATTTGCTCGTTGATATAGTCCGCAGCAAATCTCGCTTTCGCGCTTATGCTTCGGGGCGGCTCCTTTCCAAGCTGTTCGGCAAGCGACTCCGCGCAGCCCATTATGATGCCGTAGTGCCAGTGATCGTCACCGAAGTGGGAATCGTCCTGTTCGATCCCAAACGCCACGGGTTCGCTTGCTATGGTTTGGGCCACAGCCAGTTTCCGATAATCTTCAAACGTGGCGCGCCAAGCCTGATAGTGGGGCTGAGAAGCATCCTGCTCAATTGCCATTCGGTCACGTTCGAAGTGGGCGGCAAGCTCGCGCTTTTTAGCGATAAATTCCTGATACGGAATAAAGCGCGGATGCTGTTGCGAAAGGCGGCTTTCTAGATCCGCAAGTTCCACCTTGTACCTTTCATGCCGGCTCGTCGTAGCTGACGTTATCGCGTCAACCACGCTCTTGCATTCCAAGGGAATTCTGAAGCGGACAAACTGCTTCAACAGAGTGGCTTCCATGGAGTCCGTCATGCCGCGGCCTCCACAACTGGGAAGGTAACAACATTGGAGGCAGCACGACTGAGGTAATCGGCCCAAACTTCCATCAAAACGCGTCGGCGTTCGATCGCTGTGCCGCGCCTATATGCGCGTTCGGCTTCGTCGCCGATCGTATGAGCCAATGCCTGTTCTACAATCTCGCGGGGGAAGTGGGTCGCGTCCCCTGCCCAGTCTCGAAAACTGCTTCGGAATCCATGCACTGTAACGTCACCGTATCCCATTCGCCGCAACAGCATCGTCATGGCCATGTTGCTGCGCGCGGCACCCCCAACGGCGAAAATGAGATCGGACGGCTTTGGATGATCGGGTCGCACCAACTGCAAGACCTTCAAAGCGGATTCAGACAGCGGCACGCTATGTTCCGCGCCGGCTTTCATGCGACTAGCCGGGACGGTCCAAATTTTCGCGGAAAGGTCGATCTCAGCCCATGTGGCACCGAGCGCCTCCCCGCTGCGCGCGGCGGATAAAATCGTGAATTGCAGACAGCGAGCGGCCAGCGCGGGACGCTTTTCTAGCGAGGCCCAGAAGGTCGGCATATCGGCGTAAGGTAGCGCCGCATGGTGGCCTCGAGTGAGTTTCGCCTGTTTGGGCAAAAGTAATGCGAGATGCCCGCGCCAAGTCGCGGGATTCATCATATCGCGCGAACGCAGCCCTTTCGCCTTTGCGGCATCCAGGATCTTCTCAATCCGGCCGCGCAACCGGCTGGCAGTCTGAGGCTTCGTCAACCAAATCGGCCTCAGAACGGCCAAAAGATCGTCCGTGCTAATGACGTCCAGCGGCTTATTGCTGATCGCGGCGGCGTGGTCACGCAGCGACTGCCGCCACTGTTGTCGGTGAACGGCATTTTTCCAGCCCTCTTCTACCGAAGCAATGTAATCCTCAGCAAACTCGCCGAACGTCGGCATCGGTGTTGCTGCCACCTGCTTTGCCGCGCGATCCGCTAGACGGACCTCAATTGGGTCGCCACCATTGATCACAACAGACCGGGCTGCTGAGGCCAGCTCACGCGCGGTAGCCAACGAAATGTCTGCGGCAGAGCCCAGCCCCATCTCACGCCGGCGGCCGCCAGTTCGCCATATGAACACCCATCTGCGGCCGCTACCACTGGCATTAAGATAAAGTCCTCCACCGTCGGAATGGAGTCCATCTTTCAGATTCGCAACCGACCTAGCAGTCAGCTTGTTGACCTTCTGTGCCATATCGTGCCCTAACCTCAGCCCTAACCAGTAACTGTGGCTTATATCAGACACAATAATACGACGCTATAGCCTGAAAAGCGGCTAAACGTCTGATTTTCAACTGTGAGTTGAAGCTTTGTCAGCTATCAGTTGAATCTGATTTACCTGTTTTAGACGCAATAATACTACAGTTCTGAGGACACCCTGTCCGCCATTTTTCTGCTCCCTGTTGAAATCAGTAAAATTGATCCTGGTTAAAGCGGGGCGATTTTTCCGATGCTAGAATCGGCTCGTCCACCATCGGAGGTGACGATGTCTGCCGATACTGACGCGCGCTATCTGTTTCGGCGCGCAAGAGAAGAAACCGCAAAGGCCGATGCTGCGGCACGGAGGAGCGCTTCGTCGCAGGAGGTCGCGGCCCATCGCGAACTCGCGCTGCGCTACAAGATCAGGGCCTTGGCGCTGTCCTGCCCCGATCAGGTTCTGCACGATGCGATGGAAAGAGAGCCGTGATCGGCTGACGGGAACTTTCGCCCACGTACCAAATTTAAAAAAGCGCCCCCGGGCAAGGGATAGCCGGGAGCGCGATCTGTATGCTGTCGGGCATCCAAATCATCCTTCGCATAGCAAGGGCGCGGGTTTCTGGCAATCTACCCAAAGGTAGAGCCCCAGCTTTCCCTAACGTAAACCTTATGGCCGAAGGCAGGCGCCCCTGGGGCAAAAAGCCCAATTGAAATTTCCCCGCAATACCGACATTTCTGCCGCTGATAGGATGGCATGACGATGGACGGCACAGGCGGGATTTCGGCGATGCAACCGGCGGCTGAAAATGACGGGCGATGGAAACGGCGTTCACCGATCGAGACAGGACTCTCGGGCCGCTGCCCGCGCTGCGGCGAGGGACATATATTTCGCGGCTTTCTGACGGTGCGCGATCATTGCGAGGTCTGCGGGCTGAATTATGACTTCGCTGATCCGGCGGACGGTCCGGCTGTGTTCGTGCAGTTGTTTGCCTGCGTGCCGGGAGTGGTCTTCATTATCATGCTGGAAATCCTGGCCCGACCGGGGCTATGGGTGCATCTGGCGGTCGGGGTTCCGGTGCTGATCCTGACGACGGTCCTACCCCTGCGGCCGATCAAGGGATGGTTGATCGCCGCCCAATATGTGAACAAGGCTCAGGAAGCCGGCACCGCTCAATTATGGGCGAAATTGCATGGCGATCGGTCCGACGATCAGGATTTGCTCAGCCGTCCCAGATGATTTGGTTCAGCGTCAGGGGCATTGCGGCGCGCTCAACTGAGCGCGCCGTGGCAATGCTTGTACTTCTGGCCCGAACCGCAAGGGCACGGCGCGTTGCGGCTGATGTCCAGATCAGCAAATTCTCCGCCCTGACCAGCGGTTACAGGCGGGCGCGGTAGGGTCGTGGTGATGCCGCCGATCTGTCCGCCGTCAATGTCCCCGCTATTATCTTCGCCCGAAAACGGATCGATATGCGTGGTGATGAAGTCGGGCAGCACCGGCAGTTCGAATTCGGGCAGCGGCTCTTCCATGCGGAACTGCACGCGGGCGATCGACCCGGTTACATCCTCCCGGATATTGCCGAGCATCCGCTCGAACAAAGCGAAGGCTTCCTGCTTATACTCGTTGATCGGCGTCTTCTGAGCATAAGCGCGCAAGTGGACGACCTGGCGGAGCGCATCGAGGGTCGACAGATGCTCCTTCCAATGATGATCGAGGCTTTGGAGCAGGATGCTCTTCTCGATCATGTGCCAGTTTTCGGGGTCGAGTTCATTGACCTTCTCCGCCACGGCTTCGTCAGCCAGCGCAGTCAGCCGTTCCTCGATCATTTCCGGATCGACATGATCTTCCGCCAGCCAGGCATCGAAATCGGGCTCGAGGTTCAGCACCTCGGCCGTGCGGGCCTTAAGCCGTTCCAGATCCCATTGTTCGGGATAGGTGCCCGGCGGGCAGGAGGCGCCCACCAGATCGTTGACCGTCTCATGCCGCATGTCGACGACGACATCGTCCACCGTTTCTGCGTCCATGATGTCGCTGCGCTGTTCATAGATGACCTTGCGCTGGTCGTTCATCACGTCGTCATATTCGACGACTTGCTTGCGGATATCGTAGTTGCGCGCTTCGACCTTCTTCTGCGCGGTCTCGATCGCCTTGCTGAGCCACTTGGACGGGGGCAGCGCCTCGCCATCCTCCAGGTTCGATCGGATCATCTTGGCGAACATCGTGTCCGGTCCGAAGATCCGCATCAGATCGTCGTCGAGGCTGAGGTAGAAGCGCGACAGGCCGGGATCGCCCTGGCGCCCTGAACGGCCACGAAGCTGATTGTCGATACGGCGGCTTTCATGGCGCTCGGTCGCGAGCACGAACAGGCCGCCGGCGGCGAGCACTTCAGCCTTTTCGGCTTCGATCTCGGCATCGATACGGGCGATGGCGGCTTCGCGCTCGGGGCCCTCCGGCATGTCACGCAGCTCGTCCTCGACGCGCATCTCCAGATTGCCGCCCAATTTGATGTCGGTGCCGCGACCGGCCATGTTGGTGGCGATCGTTACCGCGCCCTTGCGGCCCGCCTGCGCGACGATATGCGCTTCGCTTTCGTGGAAGCGGGCGTTGAGAACGGCGTGCTTCACCCCTTCCTGGTTCAGGAATTCGGAGAGCATTTCCGATTTTTCGATCGATACCGTGCCGACGAGGACCGGCTGCCCCTGTTCGGCGTGGACCTTGATGGTCTTTGCGATGCCGCGGAACTTGTCTTCCAGATTCTTGTAGAAACTGTCTTCTTCATCGACGCGCTGCACCGGCCGGTTGGTCGGGATGGTGACGACGTTCATCTTGTAGATTTCGAAAAATTCGGTCGCTTCGGTCGCGGCCGTGCCGGTCATGCCGCCCAGCTTGGGATACATGCGGAAATAATTCTGGAAGGTGATAGAGGCCAGCGTCTGGTTTTCCGGCTCGATATTCACCGCTTCCTTGGCTTCTACCGCCTGGTGCAGCCCGTCCGACCAGCGGCGGCCGTCCATCATGCGGCCAGTGAACTCGTCGATGATGATGACCTTGCCGTCCTTGACGATGTAATCGATGTCGCGGCGAAACATGACGTTCGCGCGCAGCGCCTGATTGACGTGATGAACGACGGCCGTGTTCTCGAAATCATAGAGGTTGGCGCCCTGCAGCAACCCGGCATCTTCCAGCATGCGCTCGATCTTCTCGGTCCCGTCCTCGGTCAGGGTGACGGTGCGCTGCTTCTCGTCCTTCTCATAGTCGCCCTCGTCGAGCCGCTTCACGATGGCGTCGACGGAGACATAAAGTTCCGACTTATCGTCGGTGGGGCCGGAGATGATCAGCGGCGTGCGCGCTTCGTCGATCAGGATCGAGTCCACCTCGTCAACAATGGCGAAGTTGAACGGGCGCTGCACCATCGATGCGCGATCGTACTTCATATTGTCGCGCAGATAGTCGAAGCCGAGTTCGTTGTTCGTCGCATAGGTGATGTCGGCGTTATAGGCCTCGCGCCGCTGGTCTTCCGACAGGTTCGGCACAATGACGCCGGTGGTAAGGCCGAGGAAACGATAGACCTGCCCCATCCATTCGCAGTCGCGGCTGGCGAGATAGTCGTTCACCGTGACGACGTGAACGCCCTTCCCCTCCAATGCGTTCAGATAGGTGGCGAGCGTCGCCACCAGCGTCTTGCCTTCACCCGTGCGCATTTCCGCGATCTCGCCGCGATGGAGGACGATGCCGCCGACCATCTGCACGTCATAATGGCGCTGGCCCAGCGTGCGCTTGGCCGCTTCCCGCACCGTGGCGAAGGCTTCGGGCAGAAGGCCGTCGAGCGTTTCTCCCTGCGCCAGCCGCTCCCGGAATCGAGCGGTCTGCGCCGTCAGTTCCTCATCGGTCATCGCAGAGATGGTGGGTTCGAAAGACGCGATCTGTTCGACGGTCTTGCCCAGCGACTTCACATAGCGGTCGTTGGAGGAGCCGAAAATGGACTTGGCGAGTGCGCCGAACATGCAAGTTCCTGACAAAAGGGGACGCACGCGCCTTAAGGGCAACGTGCGCAGACATGCGCGGCGATTTAGGGGGAGCACAGGCGTTAGTCAATCAGAGCAGGCATTCCCGGCATCCCAATAAGGAAGGACCGCGCCAATTTCCTGAAGCGAAATGATCCGAGTAAGCGGGATATTGGCGGATCGCGGCGTCTTGTGCCAAAGCCTGAGAAAATGAGAGGCATTTGACGATGGTTCCCGCCCCTGCCCGCATGAAGTTGCGTGGCGCGACTTTTATCGTGATGGCGGCGGTTGCGTCCCTTCTCTGGTTCGGGATTACGGCGCTCGCCACGCCCTTGGATCATGACGAGAGCCAATATGTGGCGGGGGCCTGGTTCAGTTCGCGCATGTTGATCTATCGGGACTTCCTCTACCTTCAGCCGCCGCTGCACGCCTGGCTGTTCGCGCCGCTCGCCTGGGCGTTTCCGGGAAAGATGCTGGTGGCGATGCGGATCGCTACGGCGGTCTGCGGGGGCGGGACGCTCCTGCTGCTGCACCTTGTTCAGCGCCGGGCAGGCGTTTCACGCGGCAACGCGGCCCTCGCGACCGCCTTCATGGCCGCGACGGCCGCATTCCAGTTTACTGCCAGCGTGACGCGCAACGATATGCTCCCGACGATGCTGGCCTCGCTCGCGATGCTTCTGATGATAGGAGCGCTGCACAGGGGTCGGCGGCGCTTCTGGTTCGCGACGGGGATGTTCTTCGGGCTGGCGATCGCCGCCAAGCTCAATTTCGTTCCATTGGGCGTGGCAGCGGGCGGCTTTGCCCTGTCAGCCTATCGCCGTTACGCCCTTTGGCTCGCCCTTGGCGCATTGGCCGGGATCGCGCCGATGCTCATAGCCTGGGCCGCAGCGCCAGCCGCCTTTTCCTATGGCGTCGTCACCTTTGCCGCAAGCGGTCCCTTTGCCTGGTATGCCGCCAATGGAGCGGGCGACGAACTGGCCTTGGGCGAGAAATTCGGGGATCTTGCGAAATATCTCTGGCGCGGGCCGGCCTTGGCGAGCCTCGCAATGATCCTTGGCCATGGCTGGGCGAGTCGCGCGCGAGCCTGCCCGCCGGAGAGGCAGTTTGCCTATTGGATGATCGGCGGCGGATTGGTCGGCGCTGCATTGCCCACGCCGTCGCAGCTTCAATATGTCATGCCGCTACTGCCGCCGCTCGGCTTGGCGCTCGGCATCATGCTGGACGATGCACGGGCATGGCATGGCCGTATGCGGCCTGGTTTGATTGCATTGCTGTGCATTGCCGCCGTACCGGGCCTGCTGCCCGCCGGTCGATATGTGACAGCGATGACGCGCCATGGATCGCCCATATTGGCCGCAAGCGCCAACGCCCGCTGGGCCGGAGCGCAGGTGCGCGCGCTGACCGGCGATGATGAGGTCGTCAGCCTTTCGCCTCAGCAACTGGTCGATAGCGGCCTGAACATCGACCGGCGCTTTGCCCCAGGCCCCTTCGTCTATCGGACGGGCTGGACGATGGAAAAGACCGAAGCGCGCCGCATCCATGCGATGATCCCGGCAACCCTGACGGACCTGGACCGCGATCCGCCCGAGGCGATCCTGGTCGGCTATGAAATGGGGACACGCAAACTGCCTCTGCGGCCCGATGACAGCCTGATCGCCTATGCAAAGCGGCGCGCCTATCGGATTGTGCCCATGCCGGATGGCATCGGAAAGCTGTATATCCGCGCATCTCGCCGTTGACGGACAGGCATATTGCGCTAATCGACGGGCATGACTGAACGCTCGCCCCTGGCCCCCGCCGCTTTCCCCTATCTTCCGCCCATTGCGGGCGTCACGGCTCGCGTGGCGCAAGCGCGCTACAAGAATTGGGACCGGTGCGACCTCACTTATGTCGAACTGGCTGAAGGTACGGCGGTCGCGGGCGTGACGACGCAAAGCAAATGCCCCTCCCCCGAGGTGGAATGGTGCCGGGACGCCATTCCACTGGGGTCGGCGCGGGCTTTGGTGGTGAATGCGGGCAATGCCAATGCCTTTACCGGGCACCGGGGCCGCGCCGCCGTGGAGGCGATCGCCGCCAAGGTCGCCAACCATCTCGACTGCCAGCCTTCAGATATCTTCATCTCCTCGACGGGAGTGATCGGCGTTCCGTTGCCGGTGGAAAAGGCCGAGGCGGGTCTGGAAGCCGCTTTCATCGCCGCGCCCTGCGGCTGGGAAGATGCCGCGACGACCATCGGCACGACCGACACCTATGCCAAGGGCGCCCATGCCTCCGCCATGATTGGCGGCACGCGGGTCGAACTGGTTGGGATCGTCAAGGGTTCGGGCATGATCGCGCCCGACATGGCGACGATGCTCGGCTATATCTTCACCGACGCGGCCATCGATTCCAAGCTGTTGCAGCAGATGCTGTCCGCCGCCAATCGGAAGACTTTTTCCTGCATCACGGTCGACAGCGATACCTCGACCAGCGACACGGTGCTGGCCTTTGCCACGGGCAAGGCGGGCAATGCGCCGCTCACTTCCGTGGAGGACGCCGGAGCGGATGCCTTTGCGGCGGCGCTGGGCGATCTCTGCCGCCAGCTTGCGCATCTGGTGGTGCGCGACGGCGAAGGCGCGACGAAATTCGTCGAGATCACCGTCGAAGGCGCGGAAAGCGACGCCAGCGCGCATCGCATCGCTCTTTCCATCGCCAATTCGCCGCTGGTGAAAACGGCCATTGCGGGGGAAGACGCCAATTGGGGCCGCGTGGTCGCTGCCATCGGCAAGGCGGGCGAGCCTGCGGATCGGGACAAGCTCTCCATCCGCTTCGGCACAACTCAGGTGGCTTCGGGCGGCCTGGCGGTCGAGGGCTATGATGAAGCGCCAGTAACGGCCCATCTCAAGGGGCAGGACATTTTGATCGGCGTCGATCTGGGGCTGGGCGAAGGCCGGGCGACGGTTTGGACATGCGACCTGACCCACGGCTATATCTCGATCAACGCGGATTATCGTAGCTGATGCCGACGGAATTGCACGAGCCTGTCGTCGCGCTGATGCGCGAAGTGGCGCGAGACGTCGTAATGCCGCGCTACCAGAATCTCGCCAGCCATGAGGTCAGCGAGAAAGCGGCCGACGATTTCGTCACCATCGCGGACAAGGAAAGCGAAATCCGGCTGGCCGAAGGGCTATCCGCCATACTGCCGGAAGCGGGCATTATCGGGGAGGAAGCTTGCGCTGCTGATCCGGCGATCCTGGATCGGGCGGGCGATGGCCTCAACTGGTTCATCGACCCGATCGACGGCACAGGGAATTTCGCCACGGGAAAGCCGCCTTTCGGCATCATGGTCGCGCTGGCCGATGCGGGGACGATCCTGGCGGGGTGGATATTGGACCCGCTGACAGGACGTCTGTGCCACGCCATATTGGGCGCGGGCAGCCATATTGATGGAGAGCAGGTCTATGCTCAGGAAAGCGGCGAGGCGCTGCCAATCGCCGCACTCGCCGTCTATTTCATGACCGAGGAAGAACGCGCCGACATCAGGCGCCGGTCGGAAGCCTATTTCCAACTGGTGGATATTCCCCGCTGCGCCGCCGAACAATATCCACGCCTGGTGCTGGGACAAAATGATGTTTCGGTCTTTGCGCGCACTTTGCCCTGGGATCATGCGGCGGGAACATTGTTCCTGAACGAAGCAGGCGGCCGGTGCCAGCGGCTGGACGGTTCGCCCTATGTCGTGGGCGATCTGCGGCGCGGGCTGTTGGGGGCTTCGTCCCCGCGCCTTTGGGATTTGGCGGCGGAGCGGCTGTTCCGCTGAAAATGGAAGGACGGATATGCTGACGATCTGGGGACGCCTCAATTCGCATAATGTGAAGAAGGTGGCCTGGTTCGTCGGCGAAATCGGCCTTCCTTACGTTCGCCACGATGTCGGCGGCCAATTCGGCATGAGCGACGCCTATGTGGCGATGAACCCCAACCGGCTGATCCCGACGATCGAGGATGGCGATGTCATGCTGTGGGAATCCAACGCGATCCTGCGCTATCTGGCGGCACGCTATGCGCCTGAGGCGATGTGGCCCGCCGGTCCCGCGGCGCGGGCGCAGGGCGACAAATGGATGGATTGGCAGTTCAGCTTTGCCGATGCGCAGCGGGATGCCTTTGTGAACCTCATCCGCAGGAAAGCGGCAGATCGGGATGCTGCGGCCATCGCAAAATCGGCACGGACATCGGGTGAGGCGATGTTGATCCTGGACCGAGCGCTGGCCGGGCAGCCTTGGCTGTCGGGAGAAAGCTTCGGCGTGGCGGACGTGCCGATGGGCACCTATGCCCACAGCTTCTTCACGCTGGAAATGGAGCGGCCCGACGTGCCACATGTGCGCGCATGGTATGACAGGCTGCGCGAACGGCCTGCTTATGCCGAAACCGTCATGATCCCGCTGACCTAGAGCGATTTAGCTGCGCTGGCCTTCGGCTCCAAGCGATAGAGCATCGTGCGGAAAAGTAGGAACAGGATTTCCGTAAAAACGACGCGACAACAAAAATTAGAGCGCGCGCCCCCCCGTCCGATTTAACGCACCGCGCTCTAGAGCATGATCCGATCAGTCTGGATCGGATCATGCTCTATGTGTCTTTTGTTTTCCGCGTTTTCCGAGCCAGCAGATGATGCCATCTGCTTCGAAAACGCTTCAGCCCAATAAAGAATCGTTCTCCTGCGCAGGCAGCAGAACTGAATGGGAAAGGCTGTCACAACCTTTCCCATTCCATCAAAGGACGCTTTCGATCCAGCCCTTGAGCGCGCTCTTGGGCGCCGCGCCGACCTTAGTCGCGGCGGCTTCGCCATTTTTGAAGAGGATCATCGTCGGAATGCCGCGCACGCCATATTTGCCGGGCGCATCGGGATTCTCGTCGATATTGATCTTCGCAATGACGATCTTATCAGCCAGTTCTTCCGAAATTTCTTCCAGCGCGGGGCCGATCATCTTGCACGGGCCGCACCATTCCGCCCAGAAATCGACAAGGACAGGCTTGTCCGCATCGATGACGTCCTGCTTGAAACTCAGGTCGGTGACTGCCTTGGTAGCCATTTTTGGTATCTCCTTCGGTTGGCAGATATTTAGGACGGTGTCGCGTCCGTCTCAACGGTCGGAAGCGGCAAATTCTCCTGCGTGGATGGAAAGCCCGGCTTGTACCGGGCCAGCAGTTCCGGCGGCAGCGTAATGAGCCGGGGAGCGGCGGTGTAAAGCAGCCCCGCCTCGACCCGGCGATCGGGGAAGATCACCTGCAGCGCCGCGGCATAGGCGGCCATCTGCCGGACATGGGCCAGCGGAACCTCCTCCACGACAAGCGGCGAGATACGGCCCGTCTTGAAATCGATCAGTTGCACCAGATCGTCGCTGATACGCAGCCGGTCGACGGTTCCGGCGATCACCGCTTCCCCCACGACGGCGGCGATCGGCGCTTCGGCCAGCGCATTCGGTCCGAAAAGCGCTGCGAATTGGGGATCTTCGATAACGCGCAGCGCCTGCTCGATGACGTCAAGCCGCCGCGCAGGATCGACAAGACCCTGTTGCGCCAGCCATTTGTCGGCACGCTGGCGGCGGCTCTCCGGCGGCACATCGGCCAATCGTTCGAACAGCCGGTGCAACCAGCGGCCCCGTTCGGCCGCATCCCGCATGGCCGGGGTCGGCGGCGGATAGGGCACATCATCCTCTACCGCCGCAGAGGGCGCGAGGGGGCGCGGCGGCCGGGCTTCGGCGGGCGCGGGCCGACGCAGCCAGGGCGGCTCGTCATGCACCGCCTGATTTTCCGCGACGCCCTGCGCCGCTTCCTTCGAGGGGAGAATTTCACTCCCGCGCCAACTGCGCCGCGCCCCCCAAATCGGATCGGCCTCCCATTCCGCCTCCAGCGATACCAGCGCACTTTCGACAGCCGCATACCAGCTTTCGGGTTTCACCTCTCCCTTGGCCCTGGGTCCGAGCGAGCCAGCGACCACCAGCCTTTCTTCCGCTCGCGTCAGGGCAACATAGAGCAAGCGCCAATGCTCTGCGCGTTCGATGGCGCTCGCTTCCTCGGCCACTTGTCCGATCGCGCCCAGCCGTTCCGCCTTGCGCGGCGCGATGATCGGCAAGCCGTTCCATTCGAGCGAATCCGCGCGATTTCCTGCATCCGGATCAAGGCAGGCATCGGCAAGAACAACGATGGGCGCCTGCAAACCCTTGGCGCCATGCACCGTCAGCAAGCGGAGCGAATCGCCCTGCGTCGCGGCATCGCGCACGATTTCCACCTCTCCCCGGTCGAACCAGTCAATGAACCTCTGGAGGGAAGGATAATCGTCATTCTCGAAGGCGAGCGCGGCGTTCAGCAATTCCTCAATCGGATCGGCGGCTTCGGAACCGAGGCGCTCGATCAGACGGCGGCGGCCATCCATCGGGCCGGACAATATCGCCTCCAGATAGCGATAGGGCGTGGTGAAGTCCGCTTGCCCCAGCAGCCCGCGCAAAGGCGCCAGCAGCGCATCGTCCAGCGTCTGCGTCAGATGCTGCCACAGCCCGGTGCGCCGGTTGATAAGCCGGTTCATCAACGCGTCCTGCGTCCACCCGATCAACGGCGACACCAGCAGCGCGGCGAGGTTCAGATCATCCTCCGGCTGCAACGCGAAACGCAGCGCCGCCAGCAGATCGCGCACCGCCAGCGGCGCGTTCAACCGCAGGCGGTCGATGCCCGCCACCGCCACTTTTTCCTCATAAAGCCGCGCAACGATCAGCCGCGCCAGTTCGCTGCGGCGGCGGACCAGGATCATGATGTCGCCCGCCGTCACGGGGCGGCCCCGGCTTTCCAGCATCAGCCCATCGTCGATCCATTGCCTGATCTGGCGCGCAATGGCCTGTGCCAGCACGCGCTCCTGATCGGCGGCCCAATCCTCCTCACCCTCGGCATCTTCGGACAGGCCGGCGACGACAGGCTTCCAGAGCAGCACTTCGCCGGGGAAGCGGTTGGCGCTGATATGCCGGACTTCGCCCGGTTCCAGACCGAAACGCTCGGCGCGCAGCGTCGCAATGGTGCGGTCGACCACATCCAGAACGGCGGGCGTCGAGCGGAAGCTGTGCTGGAGTGAGAGGTCATAAAAAGGATGGCTCGCATCCTCGGCATGGCGCTGAAAGACGATCTGCGCGGCGCGGAACGCTTCGGGGCTGGTGCCCTGGAAACCGAAGATCGCCTGCTTGAAATCGCCCACGGTGAAGATGGTGCGGACCTTGTCGCCCTTCGCCCCTTCGCCCGCGAAAAACTCCGCCGCCAGCGCGCCGACGATCTGCCATTGGCTGACATTGGTATCCTGCGCCTCGTCCACCAATATATGGTCGATGCGCTGATCGAGCTTATAGCGTATCCAGTCGGCAATGCCGGGCTGGGACAGCAGTTGCGCGGTATTGGCGATCAGATCGTCGAAATCGACCGCGCCCGCGAGTTGCTTGGTTTCGGCATAGGCGCGTGCATAGATGCGCCCGGCGTGCAACGCCTTGGCGAGCAGGGCGGCATAAGCGGCGCGGAGCCTGAGGCCCAGCAGTTCGGCACAACGCTCATGCATGCGCGCAATGGCGTCGCCATAGCCATCCACCGAAGGCGCCCAGCCCTTGGCGGTAGAGATCAGTTCGCCATCGGCCTTGGCCCAGACGCCATGAAGGTCGGAGAGAGAGCCCGCCCGCCCCGCCGGATCGAGATTCCGCCAGCGCGCGATCCGGTCGCAGCGCTCCAGCGCCCGCCCCGTTCCCCAATCCGCATTGGCCTGTGCGATCCATATCAGCGTGCGCATATCGAACAGGTCGTCCGCGCACTGTGCGGCTATATGTTCGTCGATATCGCCTTCGGGCAGTCCCAGTTCCCGCAGCAGCCAGGGCGCAATATCCTCCGGCAAGGCCTTGAGCGCGTCCAGCCGGGCCGCGCTGCGCAGCAGGAAATTCTCCGCCCCTCCCTCGCCCATGCGCAGGCTGAGCGCCTGTAACGCCTCGATCAGCGCATCGTCGCCCTGTTCCTGCGCCACCACCACCATGTCGGCCAAGGTCTGACGCGCCAGCGTCGCCTGCTCCCGCTGATCCAGCGGCCGGAAACCGGGCGGCAGGTCTGCTTCCAACGGGAAAGCGGTCAGCAATTGCTGACAAAAGCCGTGGATCGTCTGGATGCGCAGGCCACCGCCAGTCGACTCCAGCACTTCGGCAAAAAGGCGGCGCGCCCGGTCGCGCGCTTCTGGGCCGGATTCCTCGCCCAAGGCCTCCAGATCGTGGAAGAGATCGCCTTCCTCCATCTGCACCCAGGCAGCGAGCCGGTCATGGATGCGATCGGCCATCTCCGCCGCGCCCGCCTTGGTGAAGGTAAGGCAGAGGATATTTTCCGGCCGCACCCCTTGCAGCAGCAGGCGAAAGACGCGCGCGGTCAGCACATGGGTCTTGCCCGTGCCCGCCGATGCCGACAGCCAAACATGGGCGTCGGGCGCGGCTGCCTGCGCCTGCGCGCCGGCCAGCGGTTGCAGAGCCTTGACCTTTTTAGCCATCGTCGCGGCCATACCATTCCTCCAGCCGCATGAGCTGGTCATAATCGCCATAGTTCGCGACTTCAGGATTTACCTGTGCATCGAAGGGCGCCGAACCGAGGAGATAGGCACCGGCGACATCCTCGAACTGCGCATGGACTTGGGAGGTGAAGTCGGCAGTGATGATTTTGTCCCGCTTGCCCATCGGATCGACCGGGCTTTCGCGATAGCCGAAGGCATCGCCCTTCTTGGCAAGCGACCAATATTCGAAGCTCCCCGCCACAGGCGCCGGGTGGGGACCGGGAAAGCCATCATGCTCCGCGATCAGGCCCAGCAATCCGAGCTGGAGCGCATAGCCGGCCTTGACCTGCCGGGCGCTGGGGGGCTTGCCGGTCTTGTAATCGACAATGCCGAGTTTTCCGTCCGGCAACAGGTCGATGCGGTCGGCCTTGCCGGTGAGCGTGACCCCGGCAATCTCCGCGCGGCCCTCAATCTCGACGGAAAGAATCTTGCGCCCTGCGGCGAGGTCGCTGGCGACCTCCGCAGCGATCCAGCGGATCGCTTCGATCAGGCGCGGCTGCCAAAGCGCTTTCAGCAAAGGATGCACGTCCGGCCGTTCGAACATCGCCCGCGCCCGGGCCTCCAGATCGGCCAGGTCGCCGCTGCCCTCCTCCGCCCAAAGCTGCAGGATTTCATGCACAGCCGTGCCGCGCCAGGCTGGCCCGGCATCGGCATCCACCGGATCGAGCCGCGCCAGACGCAGAATGCGCTTGGCATAGAAGGCGTAAGGATCGGCCTTCAACCGGTCGACATCGGTGACGGGAATGACTTTAGGCCGCACCGACAGCGGCGGCACAGGCGCGGGTCGGCTGGCGGGCCGATGATCCGCCGCATGATCGATCGCCTGCGCCAGCGCGGCATAGCGGTCGGCGCTTTTCCATTGCGGCCCGGCCATGGCCTTCAGCCGCAGCCAGAAGCGCGAAGCGACCGCCGGGCCGCCCGATCCCCGCCGGGCACGCGTGATAAGGATTTGCGGCGCGCCCAAGGCGCTCGCGAAATCATGGGCGGCAAGGCCGATGCGGCTTTCCAGTCCCGGCAGCCCGATTTCCCGGCGGATGCGCGGCGCCAACCAGGGATCGGGCGCAGGCAGACCCGGCCATGTACCCTCATTAAGCCCGCCCAGGATCATCAGGTCCGTCTGGACCAGCCGCGCTTCGATGAGGCCAAGGATGCCGATGCGGGGATGCCCCCCCTGCGGCGGACGCACCGACAGCCCACCCAGAAGATGATCGAACAGGGCCGGTAGTGCACGTATGTCGGCCTGACGGGGCCCTTCGCTCGCCGCCTCCTCCATCTCAGCGAAGAGGTCGGCGGCGGCGTGGCCCTGATGCCCCGCCCAGACCGCATCATGCGAGAGGCGGCCGGCATGTTCGCGAATGGACGCCAACTGCCCGGCCAGGTCCGGCGCGGCGAGAAAGGCCTGCTCCAGCGGTTCCAGCAGAGTCCGCGCTTCCGCCCACCACTGCCGCGTGCGGGCGCGCAGCGTGCGTTGCCGATCTTCGCCCTCGCGTTCGGCAAGCAGCAGATCAAGACCGACGATCCCCGCCTGCGGCCGCGGCCCGCGCAGCAGCAGGTCGAGCCCGCGCACGCCCTCCAGCCAGGCAAGCCGTCCCTCCCCACGCATGACGAGCGGATGCTTGAGCAGGGTCAGCAGGGCGACCGGCGCGAAGCGTTCCGCCAATGCTTCCGCCATGGCGATCAGGAGGGTTCCGGGCGGCAGGCGGGAAAGCGGCTGACCAGCGGAATCGTCCGCCTCTATGCCCCAGCGTCTGAGATGCGCGGACACGCGGGTCGCCAATTGCCGGTCCGGCGTCACCAGAGCAGCAGTGCGGCCCGGCGTCTCGACCGCTTCGCGCAGGGCGATGGCGATGGCCTGCGCTTCCTCGCCCGGCGTCGCGATCTCCAGCGCCTCCACCCCGGCCAGCGAGCGGTCGGCCGTCCTGAGGTCGCGCCAGCGGCTGGTCAGGCGCGGCGGCAGCATAGCGTTGGAAATATTGCGTCCACGCACGGCGCGGGCGTCATGCTCGCTGCCCCAGCGCCAGAGCGCCACGTCATCCCGCGTCGCGCTCATGCGGTCGAGCAGGCGCTTCAGGGCATATTGAGGATGGGTTTCATGCCCGGCAGGCGCGCGGCCAGTCAGCGGATCGGCGTCGAAGGGACCGATAGCATCCCAGGCGTCGCCATCCATCTCCTGATCCAGACCGGCAAAGACGACAGCGCCCATGGGCAGCACTGCGATCCGCCGCAGCAGCGCAGCGATCGCGGGAGCCGTGGTGGAGATGCCTGCGGCAAAGACGAAACCTTCAGGCGGCGCCTTCGCCCAGCGCGCCGTCACACGGTCCAGCAGCCGATTGCGGCGATCCGCCAGATCGATGCACCCGAGTCGCGCCAGTTCCTGCGGCCATTGCGCCAGCAGGATGCCGAACAGCTTGAGCGATGTCTGCCAATGCTGCGACAGTTCGTCTGACAGAGTGAGATCGGCCAGTGCGGTTACCGAAACCCGCTCAACCTGTATCTGATCGAGGACCGTGCCCAACGCCTGGGCGAGTTGCAACGCCTGTCCCGCGTCCACCGGATGCGCCGATGCCTGCTGGACCATCCGCGCCAGGATCATCTGGCGGCGCATCGGCGTTATGGCGGGAGGCACAGCCTCGTCCACGCCCAGCGGATCGAGCGCGCTGCCAACCTGTTCGCCCAGATCGGCATCACCCAATGCGACAAGACGCGGCAACAACAGCCCGCCACCCGATTTCCGTACGAAAGCGTCGCTGACCGACCGAATGGCGCGATTATTGGGTAGCAGGATCATCCCCCGCGCCAGCCGCATCGGATCGCCGCCATGCTGAGCGAGGATGCCCGCGACCAGCGCATCGGAAAAGGCGCGGTGCGCCGGTATGTTGAACAACGCCGGGCGGGTGCGGTCACCCATAGGCCAGCATCGTCTCCACGGCGGGAATAGCTTGCGGCGTGCCGACATCGAACCACAGGCCCTGGTGCGAGACGCCATAGAGACGCCCCGCCTCTATCGCCCGATTCCAGAAGACATTGGTGGAAAAGACCTCCGACGGCGGATCGACCAGCAGACTGGGCGACATGATCTGGACGCCCGTAAACACGAAGGGCGCGACATGGGCCGTCTTGCGCCGGGACAACCGGCCGTTCGCGTCCATATGAAAATCGCCCGGCCCCTTATGGCAATTGGCGCGGGCCAGCGGGACCAGCAGCAACAGCGCATCCATGCGCTCCGGATCCCAGATCTTCCGCATCATGCCCAGCGTTTCTTGCGGCCCGTCGATCCACAAATTGTCGCTGTTGGCGCAGAAAAAAGGCGCGTCGCCCAACTGCTCCCTAGCATGGATCAATCCGCCGCCCGTTTCCAGCAACTTCCGGCGCTCATCGGAAATGGCGACAGTCATGCCGTTGCAATGCGACCGAAGATGCGCCTCGACCGTGTCGGCCAGATAGTGGACGTTGACCACCACCTTCCTGATGCCGCCCGCCGCCAGCCGGTCCAGCGCATGGTCCATCAGCGGCTTGCCCGCCACCTTGACCAGCGGCTTGGGACGGGTCGCGGTCAACGGTCGCATGCGCTTGCCCAATCCGGCGGCCATCAGCATCGCGGTATCGATCATGCGGGAACGAAATCCTCTAACGCGTGATGACGCTTGTCGGCGGGGATATTGGCCGCGAACCACTCCGCCACCGGCGCCAGCGCGGGATGGGCGAGGTCGCGCTCCAGAAGGCTCCACATGCGCGGCAGATAAGACAGATAGCGCGGTTTGCCATCGCGCTTCCAAAGGCGGGTGAAGATGCCGATGATCTTCGCATTGCGCTGTGCCCCCAGCACCGCATAGGCGGCATCGAAATCCGCTGGCGGGTTGGCGATGGCGCGATAATGGTCGAGCATGGCGGCCTCCAGAGCGGGGGAAACGTCGCGCCGCGCATCCTGGAACAGCGAAACAAGATCATAGGCCGGATGCCCGGCCAGCGCGTCCTGAAAGTCGAGCAGGCCGAGCCCATGGGAGGCCGCCCGATCGATCAGCATGATATTTTCCGCATGATAATCGCGCAGCACCGTCACGACCGGGCTGGCCGATTGCTCGACGATCGGCAGGACTGCATCCCAGGCCCCGACATAGGCATCCTCATCCACTGGCAGACCAATGGCGGGACAATACCATTCGGTCAGCAGGCCGGCTTCGCGCTGATAGACGGCGCGGTCATAGGGCGGAACGTCGGCGGCGGGCAGACGGTGCAGGGCGGCCAGCAAATCGACGGCGCGGCTGTACACATCCCGTTCGGCGTCGGGCACTTCCTCGACATGCTCCTTGACGCGCAGATCGCCGAAATCCTCGATCAGGACCAGTCCTTCCTCCAGATCGCGGGCCAATATCCGAGGCGCGGCAAAACCGTTCGCCGTCAGATGCTCCGCAATGGCGATGAAGGGGCGCGCGTCCTCATGCGGCGGCGGCGCATCCATCAGCACCGCCCGGCGCGCGCCGTCGATCACCCGAAAATAGCGGCGGAAAGACGCATCGCCGGCCAGCGGCACGATGGCGGCATGCCCCCACCCCGCTTGCGCGAGGAAAGCGGGGGCAGCGGCGGGCGGGATCATATCTGTGACCATCGCTCCGTCCAAGCGCCCGGCACGCGCGCTGTCAAGCGCCGAGCGCCATCGGGTTCGATGGCGATGTGGAACCGCAAGGCATCGGGCCAGGCGCCCTCTCCCAGCCGATCGGGCCATTCGACGATCAGCAGGCTGTCCATCAGATACTCGTCCAGCGCCAGTTCCTCCGCTTCCTCAGGCCTATCGAGCCGGTAGAGGTCGACATGAGCGACAGGCAGGCGGACTTCGGAAATGTCATAGGGCTGGACAATGGCGAAGCTGGGACTCGGCGCTTCTTCCTCCAGCCCCAGTCCTTCCAATATGCCCCGGGCCAACGTCGTCTTACCCGCGCCAAGGCCGCCTTCCAGCGCGATCACGTCACCTATGCGGACAAACGCGGCCAGACGATGCCCGAATGCCAGCATCTCGGCCTCCCCGGCCAGGATGATCTCGCTCTCAGTCACGGGGCAGCTCGATCACCACCATGGTGCCCTGCCCCGGCTCCGACACCAGTTGCAGCGTCCCGCCATGCGCCTGCGCCAATTGCCTGGCGAGCGGCAGGCCGATCCCCGCCTTGCCACCGTTGCGCGCCTGCTCCGTTCGGGAGGAAGCGTCGAAGATGGTCCCCTGCCGCTTGGCGCTGATGCCCGGACCATTGTCCGACACGACAAGGCGCGCATTGTCCGCCGTCCCATCGCCATGCAGCAGGACGCGGCCACCCCGGCTGCAATAGCGCACCGCATTTTCCAGCAGATGATCCAGCGCCTGGCCGATCCGGCGCTTGTCGCCTTGCACCATGCCCAGGCTGGTCTGTAGCGACATGGCGAGGTCGATCCCCTTGGCTGCGGCGTCGCCCTTGATCCGCGCCACGGCGTCACGGGCCTCCGCCGCAAGGTCCACCGGGGCTTTTTCGATGGGCAGCATCCCCGCCTCGCCCTGCGTCAAGTCCAGAACATTGTCGATCAGCATGGAGAGCCGATTGGTGCTCTGCAATATGCCGTCGACATACTCCTTGGCGGACGCGCTGAGTTCCCCGGCATAGCCCGCGCTCATCATTTCCGCGAAACCCGCGATGGTGGTGAGCGGGGTGCGCAGTTCATAGCTCATATTGGTGACGAAGGCGGTTTTCACCTTGTCCGCCTGCTCCAGCGCATCGTTGCGGTCGCGCAGCACTTGTTCCACGCGGCGGCTGTCGGTGACGTCGAGCATGGTGAACAGCGCATTGCCGTCGGGCAGCGGGATCGCCGCGAATTCGAAGATGCGCCCGTCCGCGAAGCCGACATGGCCGACGCGCTGCTTGCGCTCCACCGTGGCCGCCCGCACCAGTTCGCGGACGAGATTCGCCTGCTGCGGCTTGGCGAGGCGCGATTGAACCGCTCGCATCAGCTCGTCGATGCGCGGATGCCTGGCCAGCAACTCCTCGGACACATCCCAGATCGACCGGAAACGGCTGTTCCAAAGGTGCAGACGCCCGTCCGAGGAAAAGACGCCGATCGATTCGAACAGATTGTCGAATGTCGCCGTCCGGACACGGAGCAGCGTATCGCGCGCGCTCGACAACTGGACCTGCTCGGTCCGATCCTCGAAGATCAGCAACAACCCGCCATCGGGCAAAGGCTGCCCATAGACGCGCAAATGCGTGCCGTCGGCCAGCAGCCAATTTTCCTCACGCGGATCGGGCGAGAGGAACCAGTCGCGCCTTTCCGCGCGCCACGCCGGGAAATCACGGTTTTCGGGCAGTCGACGCGCTTCGCGCATCTGGTCCAGCACCCGCTCGAACGGCGGATTGTCCGCCAATCGCTCCTGATCCAACCCGAACAGGCTCATGAAGGGCTGGTTCCAGAAGCGCAACGCCCGGTCGGACCCGAAGCGCGCCACGCCGGCGGACAGGCGGTCCAGCAAGTCCCGCTGCGCCGCTTCCAGCCGCCGATGTTCGACGCGGGACTGCTCCAGCTCATTCTGGTCCATCGCGAAACCGGCCACGCCCGCCCCCCCCAGCGGGACGTCGACGACGCGCATGGTCCGCCTTTCGCCGTCGATCGTGGCGGGAACCATGCGCTCGACGGGCGTGCCGTCGGCAAGCGTCTGGGCGGCGGCGGCTTGCGGCGTGAGGCCGCCGACCGTCTCCACCAGTTCGGTGCCATGGGCAATGACTTCGCGGGCGCTTTCGCCATCCACCGCCCGGACATAAGCGGTGTTGACAAGGCTGAGCCGCATATCCGCCGTGCGGTGCCACATCGGAAAGGGCGCGGCCTCCACCAGTCCCGCCAGCGCTTCCAGCGCCTCGCGGAGCTGTTCGACCTTGCCCTTCAGCATCTGGATTTCCGACTGGCTGTCGGTCGCGTCGAAAATCCAGAGCACGACCCCGCCGCTTTCGGCCAGCACCGGGCCCGCAGGCGCGCCCCGCACCAGCAACAGGCGGGACGAATCGACGCCCCGCACCGGCAGCGCGAAGCTGCGGCCCGCACGCTGGGCGGCGGCGATTTCCTGCGCCAATGCGACGGCGTCATCGGCTTCCAGACCGCCATCGGGCGCGGTCAGTTCGGACACAAAGGTCGGCACCCGATCCTTGCCGAGCCATTTTGCAAGGCGGTCGGCCGCTTCCAGCCGGCCATCGGGGTGGATGACGATGGGGGCAGCCGGCGCGGAGGCCAGCAGAACCGACAGCCGATCCAGCTTTCCCTGGGCTTGCATGCCTTCGCGACGCCGGCGCTGGCCGCTCGACAGCGCCCAGATCGCCGCGCCCAGCCATGCAGCCAGCACGACGCCGAAAATCACGGCGGCAAGTGGGGTCAACGTCATTACGCCCTACTTCACCCTCATCGCGAAAAATTGCCCCCGTCCATGATCTTGAGGGGACTAACCCAAGTCAGATGCAGCGTGAAGCGCTGAGATGGAAAGAATTATATGTAGAGGGACCGCATCGCCGGCCTTTTGGAGGTGCTTGGGCGATGGCCTGGCAGCGAAACCCAGAGCGGCAATGGCTAAGATGGGTGGTTTCCTGCCATTGATAATATCGTCATCCCAGCAAAAGCTGGGATGACGATATTATCAATGTCTGCAATTGGCCAAAATCCGACAGAGCACCATTCCGCCCTGCGCCATTCCAGCCGAGCTATGCCGTATTCCTACCGACGTTTGCGAACTTCGTGGGGAGAATATGTCCGGGCATTTTTTCGCCCGGAAAATTGGTGGAGCCTAGCGGGATCGAACCGCTGACCTCCTGCATGCCATGCAGGCGCTCTCCCAGCTGAGCTAAGGCCCCATCGTTGCGCGGCATCACACCGCATCCCAATGGATCGAACCATGTCCGGCTTGACGCCGTCGGCCGGATGTCTGGACGCCCGTCGTTTGCGTATGGAGGTTGGTCGATGCCGTTTGCAACCTCGCCACATCCGTCGCTTACGTTCGGGAGTTTTTCGGGAAAATGTCCCGCGGACATTTTCTTTATCCGAAAAACTGGTGGAGCCTAGCGGGATCGAACCGCTGACCTCCTGCATGCCATGCAGGCGCTCTCCCAGCTGAGCTAAGGCCCCGTTTTCCAGTGTCGGCGCCGTT
>Ga0255338_1001076_pt1 | contig 59316 bp, 54 predicted proteins | sample MeOH1_35cm_T4_19_FD_203715 | JGI IMG/M metagenome (GOLD analysis project Ga0255338, IMG submission 203715) | Sandy soil microbial communities from University of British Columbia, Vancouver, Canada - MeOH1_35cm_T4_195 | ecosystem: Engineered > Artificial ecosystem > Sand microcosm > Unclassified ... | reverse complement strand
CGGCATGTACTGCGCCTGCACCGAGACGACGCGCATGGTGCAGGCGGAGCGGCACCTGCGCGCGCGCGAGGAATGGCTGCAGGCCCTCTTCGACCAGGCGCCCGGCTTCGCGGCCGTGGTGCGCGGGCCGGACCATGTCTTCGAGATGGCCAACGAGGCTTACTACGCCATCACCGGCAACCGCGCGCTGGTCGGCAAGACGCTGGCCGAGGCGCTGCCGGAGGTGAAGGAACAGGGCTTCATCGGCTGGCTCGACGGCGTCTACAGCAGCGGCGTGCCGTTCGTGGGGCGCTCCTGCCCCATCACGATCACCAAGGGCCCCGACGCCCCGCGCTACCAGGCCTACGTGGACTTCATGTACCAGCCGCTGCGGGATGCGGCCGGCCGGGTGCAAGGCATCTTCATCCAGGGCCACGACGTCACCGAGCAGCATCGCGCGCAGCATGCGCTGCGCGAGGCCGACCAGCAGAAGGACGAATTCCTCGCCACCCTCGCGCACGAGCTGCGCAACCCGCTCGCGCCGCTTCGCAGCGCGGCGCACATCCTGGCCATGCCGGGCGTGAGCGACGAAACCCGCCGCCGCGTCACCGAAGTGATCGGCCGCCAGGTGGGCCACATGTCGCACCTGCTGGACGACCTGATCGACATCGCGCGCATCACGCAGCGCCGGCTGCTGCTCAGGAAGGAACGGGTCGAAGTCGGCGCCGTGGTGGACGCAGCCGTGGAGGCCGCGCGGCCGCTGGCGGACGCCAAGAACCACCGGCTCACGGTTGGCGTGGCCGACCGCTCGGCACAGCTGCTGGTGGACCCGGTGCGCATCACGCAGGTGCTGTCGAACCTGCTGAACAACGCCACGAAGTACACCGACCCGGGCGGCCTCATCGGCCTGCATGTCGAAACCGTCGACGGCAAGGTGCATTTCATCGTCACGGACAACGGCATCGGCCTGACGGACAGCGCGCTGAAGACCATGTTCGTCATGTTCGCGCAGGAGAAGGCGGCGCTGGAGCGGTCCGAAGGCGGCCTGGGCATCGGGCTGGCGCTGGTGAAGGGCCTGGTGGAACTGCACGGCGGCGCCGTGTCGGCGTCCAGCGAAGGCGTGGGCAAGGGCAGCCGCTTCGTCGTGAAGATCCCGGGCGCGGACTTCGCCGCCAGCCAGCCCGGCGAAGCCGCCGCGGCCGAGCCGCAGCCCGCCGCCGCCGCCTCACGCCTGGTGCTGCTGGCCGACGACAACCGCGACGCGTCGGACCTGATGGCCGAGCTGCTGCGCATGTCCGGCCACACCGTGCACACCGCCCACGACGGCACCGAGGCCGCCGAGATGGCGCTGCGGCACAAGCCCGACGTGCTGGTGCTGGACATCGGCATGCCCGGGCTGAACGGTTATCAGGTCGCGCAGCGGGTGCGCGCCCAACCCTGGGGCGCCAGGCCGCTGATTATCGCGGCCACGGGCTGGGGGCAGGAGCAGGACCGGCAGAAGGCGGCCGAAGCCGGGTTCGACCTGCACCTCACCAAGCCCTTCGATCCCCGGATGCTGATGGAGATCGTTGCGCAGCGGGGGCGCTGAGCTTCGCCGGTCGGTTAGCCTTGCACGGATTCGAACCGCAAGGAATTCTCCCCATGAGCCGCCTCTTCGAACCCTGGTCCCTGGACGGGCTGCGCCTGCCCAACCGCATCGTCATCGCGCCGATGTGCCAATACTCCGCCGACGGCGAAGGCTCCGCCACCGACTGGCACATGATCCACCTCGGCCACCTGGCACTGTCCGGCGCGGGCCTGATGATCCTGGAGGCGACGGCGGTGTCGGCGCGGGGCCGCATCTCGGCGCAGGACCTCGGCTTGTACTGCGACGCCAACGAGTCCGCCTTGGGCCGCGTGCTGGACGCCGTCCGCACGCACTCGCCCATGGCACTGGCGATCCAGCTCGGGCACGCGGGCCGCAAGGGTTCGAGCCAGCGGCCGTGGGACGGCGGCAAGCAGATCCGCCCGGATGAACCCGGCGGCTGGCCGACCGAAGCGCCCAGCGCGGTGCCGCACGCCGACAGCGAAGCCCCGCCGATGGCACTGGACCGCGATGGCCTGCTGCGCGTGCGCGATGAATTCGTGGCGGCCACTCGCCGCGCGGCGCGCCTCGGCCTGGACGGCATCGAGGTGCATGGCGCGCACGGCTACCTGCTGCACCAGTTCCTCTCGCCGATCGCGAACAAGCGCGACGACGAGTACGGCGGCAGCCTGGAGAACCGCATGCGCTTTCCGCTGGAGGTATTCGACGCGGTGCGCGCCGCCTTCCCCGCCGGCAAGCCCGTCTGGATGCGGATTTCCGCGACCGACTGGGTGCCGGGCGGCTGGGACATCGAGGGCACGGTGGCGCTGTCGCAGGCGCTGAAGGCGCGCGGCTGCGCGGCCATCCACGTGACGACGGGCGGCGTCTCACCGCAGCAGGCCATCAAGCTGGGCCCGGGCTACCAGGTGCCTTATGCGCAAAGGGTGAAGGCCGAAGCCGGCCTGCCCACCATTGCCGTGGGCCTGATCACCGAGGCGGAGCAAGCCGAAGCGATCATCGCGAACGGCGAGGCCGATGCCGTCTCGCTGGCCCGGGCGATGCTGTACGACCCGCGCTGGCCGTGGCATGCCGCCGCGAAGTTGGGGGCGCATGTGTTTGCGCCGAAGCAGTACTGGCGCTCCCAGCCGCGGGAGTACAAGGATTTGTTCGAGGGGCTGAGCTTCGGACAGCGTTAGTCAGCGCAACGGCTTCAGGTACTTCGCCGTGGCGCAGGTGCCGATCTCGCCGCCCATGCGCGCGCCCACCTCGGCGGAGTTGCGGTAATGCACGCCGCTCCAGATGCGGGCGTTCGACACTTCCTTGGCGTAATCCGTAATGCGGACCCACTTGCGCGTGACACCGGGCAGGAACGGGCTGGTCATGCTCAGCGACACGTCGTCGCCCAGCCGTCTGCAACACCTTCGCCACGGCGGCGGAGCTGATGCAGTGCGCGCACGGGTATTCGGGGTGCAACGGCGCGTCCACCAGCGGCAGCCAGCCCGCGTCGCGTTCGACGGCGGGGTTGCCGTGCTGGTCGCCTGCGCACTGCCGTGATGGGCCGCCAGAAGCCGTACGCATACTTGGCGTCGAACACCGCGATCAGCGAATCCGTCGCCGCCATGAACGCCAACGCCATCACGCGCGCCGCCTCGGCGTCACTGAGTTTCTTGTTGGCCACGGCCTGCCGGATGATGCCGTTGTAGGAAGGCGCGCCCGTGACGATCCAGAACGTGGCGACTTCGGTTTGTTCCGCGGTGCGCTCCTTGCCGGCCTTCGCACCGATCTTGCGCGTTTCGTTGATGTCGCGCGCCCAGGCCTCGCTCGTCAGGGCCGGTGGCGGCCCGGGCCGGAACTGGTCCGGCCCGGTCAGCAGCCACGGGCGCGAGGCGCCGAAGTCATCGCCCACCGGCAACGTCGTCATCACATACTTGCCGGGCTGGGTCAAGGGCCGGTACTGCGTGGGCAGGCCGACGCGGTCATCCGCGCACCAGGCGAGCAGCGACCCGGCAGCGGCCAAGCCTACGGCCGCACCGTTGTTGCGCTCCTGCCCTTCCGGAATTGGGGCGAGCGACGCGGCCAGCGCCTCGTCCAGCGACGCGCGCTGCTCCGGGAACAACTTCATCAACACCCAGCGGCCGGGCTGCTTCGCTGATTTACACCGCAGTCGAGCGGGCGCAGGTTGAAGCCGGCCCCCCTGAATCGCATACTGGCTTGACGCCGTAGCGAACGGCGTCCCCACGGGCGGGCCGGCACTGGCCCCTCAATTCTTCAACCGCACTTTGAAGGACCACCCCATGAACGAACAGGAAAATTCCGCGTTGGTGCAACAAGGCTACAAGCTCTTTTCCCAGGGCGACGTTCCTGGCGTGCTGAAACTGATGAGCCCCGACGTGGCGTGGCAATTGCCCAAGCTGGAGAACGTCCCGTTCTCGGGCACGTTCCAGGGCGTGGAAGGCGTCGGAAAATTCTTCGGCGCTCTGGCCGGCGCGATAGACCTTCTCAAGTACGAGCCCCGCGAGTTCATCGCTCAAGGCAACAAGGTGATCGTGCTCGGCGAAAGCCGGTATCGGGTCAAGTCCCGGAAGGACGAGTTCGACGAAAGATGGGTCGACGTGCTCACGGTCGAGAACGGCAAGATCACCCGCTACGAGCAATACGGGAACACGGCGCAGTTGGAACGGGCGTTCAGGCCGACGCGCTGAGTGGCAAGGCGAGGCCGGGCGACGCGTCGCACATCAGCACGATCTTGCCGACGACGCCGCCTTCGGCGAGCAGCTCCTGCGCCTGCCTTGCCTGCGCCAGCGGGAACCGCCGGGCGACCAGCGGCTTGATCCTGCCCTGCCGGAGCAGCTCGAGCAGCGCAACGAGGTCCTGGCGGAACAGCGCCGGCTTCAGGCGCTTGAGCGTCTGGATGCTGTAGGGCACGATCCGCTTTCGCCCCGGCAGCAGCCAGCTGCCCGCGATGTACAGCGCGAACGTCGGCATGCCGTGCAGGCGGTTGCGCCGCCCGCCGCGGCCAGCCCCCAGTCCTTCGCTGCGCAGCGACGTGGTGGTGCCGTAGCCCACCACCCTGCCCCCGCGCCGCAGCGCAGCGCGCGACTTCCACAGGTGCGCGCCACCGAACGGGTCGAACACCGCGTCCACGCCGTCGCCCGTGAGCCGGTGGATTTCGGCGACGAAGTCCTGCTCGCGGTAATCGATCGGCGTGCCGCCCAGCTCGATGACGGCCTGCGCCCCGCGTGCGGAACAGGTGCCATACATCTCCAGCCCCGCGAGGCGCCCGAGCTGCAGCAGCGCGGTGCCGACGCCGCCCGACGCGCCGTGGAACAACACCCGCTGGCCCGGTCGCACCCTGGCCGAGTGATGCAGCATCTGCCAGGCAGTGATGTAGTTCAGCACCACGCTGACGGCCTCGGCCGGGTCCAGGCCCGCAGGCACCGGCACCAGCTCACCCTGCGGCAGGCACACGTATTGCGCGTACGCGCCGTGGATCGGCATCGCCGTGACCACCTGGCCCGCCTCGATGCCCGTGTCACCGGGGCCGAGCCGGTCCACGACGCCCACCAGGTCCCACCCCGGCGTATAGGGCGCGGCGGGCGTTTCGGGGTGCACGCCCTCGCGCGCCATGACATCGGGCATGGCGACGCCCGCGGCCAGGACCCTGACGCGCACCTCTCCACTCTTCGGCTCGGGGCACTCTTCCTCGACCACCCGAAGCGCGTCGGGCCCGCCGTAGTGAGTGACGATGACGCGCTGATGTCTCATGGCGCCCTCCACGTTCCGCGTCAACCATGACGGGACTGACGGAATGCTAGCGCCGCGGGGCGCCCACGTACAGATGCCGCGTCGCCCCTGTAAAGTCTCGGGGTGCAACCCGCAGAAAAATCCCTCGACAGCCGCACGGCCTGGCTGATGCTGCTGGTGTTGATCGGCGGCTTCGCGCTCAGCCAGGCCTTCCGCACGGCGCCTGCGATCATGGCGCCTTCGCTGGCGCAGACCTTCAGCCTGTCGCCGCAGCAGCTCGGCTTGTTCGCGGCGGCATTCCACTTCTCGTTCGCCGCCCTGCAGCTGTTCATGGGCATGGCCATCGACATGTACGGCCCGCGCCGCACCATCGTCGCGGTGTTTCCCCTCGCGATCGCGGGGCCGCTGGTGATGGCCGTCGCGCCGAACTTCGGCGTGCTGATTGCCGGCCAGATCCTCACCGGCATCGGCTGCGGGCCCGCCTTCCTGGTGTGCACGGTGTTCATCGCACGCAGCTTTCCGGCGGGGCGCTTCGCCGCCGTGAACGGCGCGGCGCTGGGCATCGGCTCGGTCGGCCTGCTGCTGACGGGCACACCCCTGGCGTGGACCATCGAGGCGGCGTCCTGGCGCGCGGGTTTCGTGGCGCTGGCGGTGATCGCGGCCATCGCATGGGTCGCCATCTTCGTCTTCGTGCGCGACGGCACCGCCGACGAGCCGCGCCGGACGTTGAACGTGGGCGCAGCGCTGCGCGGCTACGGCGAACTGTTCAAGCTGCCGCACACCGTCGGCATCTTCGCCCTGGCGCTCACCACGTATTCGTCCTTCATGGCGCTGCGCGGGCTGTGGCTGGGCCCGATGCTGATCGAACGCCACGGCTTCAGCCTGGTGCAGGCCGGCAACGTCGCCATCGCGATCTCGGTCGTCGGCATGATCGGCCCGCCGCTTTTCGGGCGCGTCGATCCCGGCGACCGAACCCGCCGGCGCTGGATCATCGCGTGCGCCCTCACGTCCGCCGCGTTGTTCATCGCGATGGCGATGAACCCCGGCGCGGCCGGTGACGTCGCGCTGGCACTGGTGGTCAGCCTGCTGGCCGGCTTCGGCACGCTGCAGTACGCGGACGTGCGCTCCTCGTACCCGCCGCACATGACCGGGCGCGCGATGGCCGTGTTCACGATGGCGATGTTCCTCGGGGTGGCGGTGATGCAGTGGTTCACCGGCGCCGTCGCCGGGGTCGCCGCCGCGTTCGGCGTCGAGACCTATGCGGCCGTGCTCGGCGCGATCGCGGTGTCGCTGACTTTGGGCGCCCTGGCGTTCAAGGTGTTGCCGGCGCCCGAGCGGCGCGTGGGCTGAAGCGCCTGTTGAACCAGGCTGCCTTGGCGCCGCCCGCGGTGACGGCTATTCTGGCAAGGATGCACGGGTCTCTCCCCCACGGGTTTGATGAAATCACGGGTGCGCTATACACTCAGCCGCGTGAACCGCCCTCCCATCATTCCGCACCTCCTCACCCGCCCGGGCGCGCTCATGCGCCACGGGCACGGCGATGCGGCACCTGCCGCCCGTGCCAATGCGGGCAGCTGCCGGTGGCCGACAGCACTTCCCTCGGCCCGGCGATTCACCCCCACCCACTGATAGCGCAACTCTGAATCGCCGGGCGGCATCCGCGCCCGTCACGCCGCGCCTCGTGCGTCTTGCGCGTGCGCCATGCGAAGGAGTGTCTCTTGGGTGTCATTTCAGCTGCCGGGCACAGGCTTGCCCGCACCGGCCTCGGGCCGGCTCCGCCAATGAACGATGCCGCCGGGACGGCCCCAGCGGCGGCGCTGCCGCTGCGAAGCGTCCTGGTGATCACCGACCTGTCGAAAGCCGGAACCCATGCCGCATGGCGCGCCGGCATCGTGGCGCGGGACCGAAAGCTGCCCTTGCACATCCTCAGCCTCCACTCCGCCCACCGGAGCGCCCCTGCAACGTCGGCCGTGCTGGACAAGCTCGCGCGCGAACTGCGCGACCGGCTGCTCATCACCGTCTCCGCGCAGGCCGTGCGCGGAGACCTGCTGCGCGAGGGAGCGCGGGCGGCCCGCGAGGCCGGGCTGCTGGTCATCGCTGCGCCGCGCGCGCATTCGCTGAGCGACTGGCTCCTGGGCTCCCGCGCGGAGCGGCTGGCGCGCCGCGCCCGCACGCCGGTTCTCGTCGTCCGCCGCCCCGCCCTCACCAGCTACCGCAATGTGATCGTGCCGGTGGCGCTCGAGAGCGAGTCATGGGGCCTGATCGCCGCCGCCGGGACGCTTTCACGCGATCCGCGGATGAAGGTGTTGCACGTTCTTTCGACGGACCACGAGGACGTGATGCGCCTTGCCGATGTGCCCGAGAGAACCATTGAGTCGGAACGGCAGCGAGCCGCGCAGCGGGCACGCGGCGCCCTGCTCGAGCTGATCGCCACCGCGGGCGCCCACGAGGATGGCGCCGTGCCGGCCATCTGCTTCGGCCACGCGCCCACCAGGGTGCTGGAGAACGAGCGAGCGACCGGCGCGGAGCTGGTGGTGCTCGGCCAGCGGCCGCATCGGTCCCTGGTCGACCTGTTGCCGGGCGGCGTGGCGCGGGCCGTGCTGCGGGCAGCGGGGGCCGACGTGCTCGTCGTTCCGCTGCGGCGACCTGCCGGTCTGCCCGGCCGACCCCGTCCGGGGGCACTGGACAGCGTGCCGCGGCTGGATCCGCATGCACTGCCGGCCGCCTCGGTCGCGCTGACCTGCGCCGTGCGCGAAGTCGCACGGCTCGCGGACATGGTGGAGCTGATGCTGCGTGGCCTGCTGCAGGTATTTCTCCGGGACGACTTCGCACTGGCCCGGACCGTGCGCAACATGGCCGACGCTGTGCACGATTGCCATGACCCGGTGAAACATTACCTGGCCGCCGTCCGGCGCGAGCCTTTGTCTTTGGACGAGGAGCGCCGCTGGCACGAGTCGATGGCATTCAGCACGGCCCTCGAACAGGTGGCGGACACGGTGGAACGCGTGCTTCGCGACCTGGATGCGCGGGCCCCGGCGTCCAAGGGCGCGTTTTCCAGTCCCGCCATCGCGGAGGTGTGCAGCCTGCACACCCTGCTGCTGCACAGCATGAGGCTGGCGGTGAACCTCCTTTTGCAACGGGACGCCGGCCTGGCGCGAACCCTGGCCGCGACCGACCGGGCGTTTCTCGACCTCGTACGAAGCTACGAGGCCGCCCACCTGGAGCGGGTTTCAAAAGGCGACGCCGGCAGTGTGGCGTTCAGCGCCGTCTACCTCGACCTTCTGGGGAACCTCGAGCGGATGAACACGCTGGTGTGTTCGCTGGCCGCCTGTTTCCTGCCATTGCGCAAGGAGGAACCCGGGATCACCATGTCACTTTTGCAAGGAGGCCACTAATGAACGGCTTGCACCTCACTGCCGACCTTTACGACTGCCGGGCTTCGGTCGCGCTCATGACGGACGCCGACCGGCTGGCATTTGTCTGCCGCACCGAAACCGAGCGCGTCGGCCTGACGGTCATGGATGAAAAGTGGCACACCTTTGCGCCGCACCAGGGCTCGCCCGGTGGCGTCACCGGCATGCTGCTGCTCGCGGAGTCGCATCTGGCGATCCATACATGGCCGGAGCGCGCGGGCGTCACCCTGGACGTCTATGTCTGCAACTTCTCGGGCGACAACTCCGGCAAGGCCCGCGAACTGCTGCACGTGCTGCAGCAGGCGTTCGAGCCCAGCCGGGCGCATGTGCAGCAGCTGCAACGCGGGATCGAACAGGCGTCCGCCGAAGACGCCGGGATGCGGCTCGAGTGGCTGAACGCACACAGCGTCTTCGGCTTCCGGTTCTCCCGACAGCTGCTTTCACAGGACACGCCGTTCCAGCAGCTGGAACTGCTGGAGTCCCCGCAGCTCGGACGCACACTCCTGCTGGACGGACGCTACATGACGTCCGAGCGCGACGAGTTTTTCTATCATGAGGCGCTGGTCCATCCTGCCGCGATCGCCCATCCGTCGCCCACGCGCGTGCTCATTTTGGGCGGCGGCGACGGCGGTGCGGCGGAAGAGGTGCTGAAGCACCCGACCGTGCAGCAGGTCACGCTGGTCGACCTCGACCCGGTGGTGGTCGAAGTCGCCCGCCGGGAGCTGCAAGGCATCCACCGGGGGGCGCTGGACGATCCGCGGGTGCGTGTGCACTGCGAGGATGCGGCCGCGTTCGTGCGCGCCACGCAGGACCGCTTCGACCTGGTCCTGCTGGACCTCACGGACCCCGACACACCGGCCGGCCCGCTCTATGGCGCCGCCTTCTTCGAGCAGTTGCGGCGAGTGCTGGCGCCCGGTGGCGCCGTGGTGCTGCACCTGGGCGCGCCCTTTTTCAATCCCGAGCAGGTGCGATCGCTGGGGAGGTCCTTGCAGCGCGCATTCGCCCACGTGTCGGCCTATGGTTTGCACATCCCGCTGTACGGCGCCTACTGGTCGCTGGCGGTGGCTTCCGACGTGCTGGTGCCGCCCTCTATCCCCCGGGCGCAAGTGAGCGCGCGGCTGCAGGAGCGGCGTATCGAAGGGCTGCGGTACTACAACGCCGACGTGCACGCCGCGCTGTTCGCCTTGCCCACCTTCTACGGCGAGCTGCTCGCGCCGGGGGACGGCCGAGGGCCCCGGGGCGAATGACCGAGTGCCGCGTGCCGATATCGGCTCGTGGCTATACTTCTATCCCATGTATCCCCGGGCCTTTTCCTGCACGCAGTTCGCTGCCGCCAACCCGTCCCTCGTGACGGCGTGCGGCCGCGCGGGCTCGTCCGCCGTATCGAAGGCGGGGCTCCAGCGATCCCCCGCACATTCCTAAGCCCGGCGGTCCGCTCCTTCCCCTTCAAGCGCAACCATCGACCGCCGGGCCCCTGCCAGGCGCGATTTCGAACCGTTCCCTGGACGGTTCGCTATTCGATTGGATTGCCTCGTGGATCTCACGCGAAATTTCATCAGAGCGAAGAGTCCGTGCGCGGACGGGTTCCGCTGGTACTTGCGCAATCATGCGGAGATCAGCGACTACCAGGGCGTGCTCGACTCGCTGGTCCTGGCAGGCCGTGTCGAAGATGCCTGCTGGCTGCTGGCGCAGTTCGGCCCCACCAATGCCGTTCTTCAAGTCGACTCCATTGAAGCCGAGGCGGTGGTGTTCGCGGGCACCATCGATGCGCGCCGCGGCATCGAGGTGGGCAGTGTCGTCCGCGCCGGTCGGGGCATCCGCTCCGGCGGCGGCATCCGTGCGGGGAAGTCCATCGTGGCCGGCGAAGACATCTGGTCGGCCGGAAACCTGTCCTCCGGCGACGTGATCGATGCCATGGGCGATGTCTACGCAGCGTGGAGCATCGAGGCCACCGGCAACATCCACTGCACCCACAACCTGCGCGCGATGCGAGACGTCACCTGCAAGGGCAACCTCGAAGCCGGCGGAAACATCCTGGTCGGCGAAGACCTTCTCGTGGACGGCTCGCTGCGATGCGCCAAAGGCGTGCGCGCGGGCGGCTTGCTGCGCGCGGGACAGGACGTCCGTGCCGGCGAAGGTGTCATCTGCGGGGGAGCCACCGAATGCGGCGGGCACCTGGAGGCCGGCTGGGGCATCAAGGCCGCCGACCGCATCGTGGCGGCCGGCGCCATCCGCGCGGGCGAGAGCCTTGCCACGGAAGGCGAGATCCGGGCGGGCGCCGGTTATGGCGTGTTCGCCGGCTTGTGCGTCCAGCGCGACGCCTGGGAGAGCAGTGCCCGGGTCTCGGCACGCGCACGGCCCGACGAATTGATGAGCGGCTGGTGGGTTGGTGGAGGAACATGACATGTCCGCCCTGGCCCTCCCCCTATCCTGGCGGTTTCCGTCCGGTCACTTGACGGAACTGCGTGTCGACGTTCAGCTGCGCCCCGATGACCTCGACACGGAACTGCAAAAGCTGCATGGCCGGCTCAACTCGCCGGGAAATTCGCTCCATGGCATCGCCGCCGTCCCCAGCCCCTTGCCCGGCCTGGTGTTCCGCTACCGCAAGGCCGACGGCGAGCACTATGTCTATGTCGAGGACGTCGCGCGCCGGCGGCTCGCCGGCTACACCGTGTTCAACCGGCTGGTGGAACTGGACCGCCGGGCCGACCGGCACTTGCGCGGTCCCCATTCAAGGTACGCGGAAGGCTACCAGCGACGCGGCATCGCCACCGCCGTCTACGAGTGGGCCTTGAACTCGGGACTGTGCCTCATCAGCGGCCCGCGCCAGTCGCAAGGGGCGCACGCCTTGTGGATGACTCTTTCGAGGAATCATCCACTGGGTTATGTGGACCTGCGCGACAAGGTCCTGCGCTTCCTGGGCGACGATGTGGACCGCGACGTGCTGGAAGACTTTCACACCCGGATGGTGCTGCTCGGGAAGGGGTGGACCTTCGATCACCTGATGGCGGATACGGGCTGCCGGCCCGCACTGGCCGGCTCGAGCTAAACCTCCTGGATCAGCGCCAGGATGCGGCCTTCGCGCTGCCCGGCATGTCGCAGTCTTACGCGCTGACGATCATCTCGAAGCCGCCGTAGATCATCCGCTTGCCGTCGAAGGGCATCGGGTTGGTCTCGGGGTTGAATCGCGGATCTTCCATGACCTTCTTCATCCCTGCGTCGCGCACGGCCTTGGACGGCCAGGTGATCCACGAGAACACCACCGTTTCATCGTCCTTGCGCTGCACAGCCATGGGGAACGACGTGACCTTGCCCTCCGGCACGTCATTGCCCCAGCATTCGACAACCTGCAGCGCGCCGTTCTCCTTGAAGATCTTGGCGCCGTCTTGCGCGTAGCGCAGGTACTTCTCCCGATCGGCCGTCCGCACGGCGACCACGAATCCATCGACATAGTTCATGCGACATCTCCTTTGATGAGGGCTGGCGAAAGTGCAGCCCACCACCATACGACGAACGAGGCCGGCCGTTCTCGACATGGGCTGGTAACAGGGGATTGCCGAGCTGACGGACGGCATCCGCACGGAGATCGCGCTATTCGAGTTTCCTGTCAGCGCGATCGACCAGGGAGGGTGGCAACTTGAGCCCGACTTCGGAAGCCGCTTTCAAGTTGACGACGAGTTCACGCCTTGTCACCGTTTCCACCGCGATGGACCCGGGCGCGGCTCCCTTGGCAATCCGGTCGGCGATGGCGGGCATGCGCTTCCATGTGTCCATCACGGTGGTGCCATACGTCAGCACGCCGCCGGCGTCCGACGTACCTCCGGGGAAAAGGCTGACCATGCGCCGCGCGGCGGCCAGGCGGGCGATGCGCTGGCGATGAACCAGTGTGACCGGAACTTCAAGCACGGCCACCGCCTGGACGCCGTCGTTGGCCAGCGCGGCAAATGTCGCGTCGAGATCGGGATCGGGCCCCTTGAGTTTGACGACGGATGCGGTGAAACCCGCGCCGCCCGCCGCGACCAGGTTGTCCCGGTCGATCGGTGCGAAGCCGGCCGAGTCCGCGCCTGGGATGTCCGCGTCGCTCAGGATCGCGACCCGCCGGACGAGTGGCGCCGCTTCCTTCAGGATCAGCATCTGGGCCTTGGCCTGGTCGCGATCCAGGTTGGTCACGCCGGTCGCATTGCCGCCCGGCGCCTGCATCGACTTCACCAACCCGATGGCGACCGGGTCCGTCACGATCGCGAAGACCACCGGGATGGTGCTGGTCGCGGTCACCGCGGCGCGCGACGCCGGCCCACCCAAGGGGAAGATCACGTCCACGCCCGAAGCCACGAGCTCCGCGGCAAGCGCGGAGAGGCGATCGAGCCGGCCTTCGGCGTAGCCGTGCTTGAAGAGGAGGTTGCGGCCCTCGTCGTACCCCAGCGAGGCGAAGCCCTCCCGCAAGGTCTTTCGCACCAGTTCGGCCAAAGGCGAGTCGGCGGCCCCGTTCACGAGAACACCCACGCGCAGCACCGCCGATTGCTGCGCAGATGACGCCAGCGCCAACCACCCGGCCGTCGCTGCAAGCCAATCTCTCCTGGAAATCGCCATGACCGCCTCCGTAGCGTCAACCCGGCGAATTGAACACCCAAATCGGACTCAATTCAACCGGGCTGGATTGCCGAGCAGACGGGCGCCCGGCGCCGATCAGCGGCGATACGGGTTGTTCGGCGCGCTGTCGTAGCGGTTGGGCACGCCGTCATGGTCGCGGTCCCAACCGGCCTGGCTGTAGCCGCCCCGCGCGTCGAAGCGGCGCGGATGGCGGTCGTACTTGTTCGGGATGCCGTCATGGTCCCAGTCGGCCCAGGCGGCGTTGCGCTCCCAGCGGCCGCGGTTGCCGTAGTCGTTTCCGTAGCCATTGCCGTAGTAGACGGGCTGCGGCTGCACGTACACGGTGCGCGGCTGCACATAGACCGGCTGCGGCTGGAAGTACACCGGCGCCGGCTGCACGTAGCCCAGGGGCGCGTTGACGCCGATGGACAGGATCACGTCACTGCGGGCGTGCGCGGCGGAAGCCAGCCCCACCGCGCCCAGCGCGATGGCGGCAACGGCGAAGGACTTGGCGGAGAAGAGGCTTTTCATGGTTCGCTCCTTGGTTGGGATGGAACGTATGGTGCGACCGGGCCCATGAATGAAGCCTGAACGAGAGGCGGCGGCGTGTTTCGCGCAGGTAAAGATCAGGCCACGCGTACCGAATCGCCGACGCGGATGGCCCCGCCCTCGACGATGCGTGCCGTCATGCCGCCGTGCCCGCGCATCGCCGCGTAGGCGCCGGGGCAGATCTCCTCCTCCATCCGCGAACAAGGTGCACAGGGGCCCAAGACCTCCAGCACCGCATCGCCCACGCGCACCTTGGCGCGGCGCAGGGCCAGCAGGTTGATGCCCGACACCACGATGTTGCGGCGCAGGCGCACCGGATCGACCGCGGCCACACCGGCCAGCTGCGCGATGACCGGCAGGTGCTCGGCCTGGATCAGCGTGACCTGCCGGGTGGAGAGCTCCGCCTCCCCGCGCTGGCCCAGTCGGTCGTCGGCCAGGCCGATGCCGGCGAGCGCTTCGGTGGCAGCTATGCTTCGCGCCGGTTCGCGCGGGCTGCCGCGCACGACGATCGCTTCGACGCGGCCGACGACGTGCGGAGGCGCGTTGAGCTCACGGATGGTTTTCATGAGGGGCGGCGCATGATCGCCGTGGCCGGCAAAGGCTCTGCGCGTCGAGCCGCCGCTATTTGGCGAGCGCCCGCAGCACGTCGTCGCGGTCAGGCCCGCGCACCTTGATGGCGTTGAGCACCTGCACGCGGCTGCGACCGGTGGCGCGCATGAGGGAGTAGACATCCTGCTCCAACTTGCTCTCGGTCTTCGACTGGAGATCGGCCTTGGTGGTGCTGTCGGTGGTGGTCATGGTGAGGCCTTTAGTGGGATGGCCCACTGTGACAGGTAAGTGCGGGGGTGTCCAACGGGTGGGTCAAGGGGCGGCCATTGTGGCGTCAGTCACTCGTGGTGTGTCGCAGCAGGCAGTCAAGCTCGATCGGCTACGCCATGGCAAGCACGGCCAGGCGCGGGCGCCTGTGTTTGCGCGAGAGCAGGACTGCTGATTGCAGACGCTGTCAGTCTCCTACAAGCGCAAATAGCCTCCCAGGTGCGTGCAGCGGCGACCACATCCCATACCATCGAGCGAGCCATGATAGCCATGATGCCTGGAAGGGATGGCTCTGTCGGGCCGACACAGGCAAAATGCGACCAGTGCCTTGAGGATAAAAAATGCAAACTTGGGATCAATTACTGAACAGCAACAGGCGCAAAAAAGCCGGCCGGCCTGCAGAGCCAAAGGACGCCACTGAAACACGGACGGAAATTGAAAGGGACTTCGACCGGATCTTATTTTCCACGCCTGTCAGGCGACTTGCAGATAAAACCCAAGTCTTTCCTCTCGATAAGAATGACAGCGTTCGCACGCGCCTTACGCATTCCTATGAGGTCTCCAACCTCGCACGCAGCATTGGAACCGCACTCGCGTTTGAGCACGGCGTTGCGGATTCGACGACCAACTCGAAGCGAGACATTCCGGCCCTACTTGCCGCTACAGGCCTTGTACACGATTTAGGAAATCCGCCCTTCGGGCATCAAGGCGAAATCGCGATCCAAAGCTGGTTCGCTCAGCACGCGGGAATTCTCTGCGGCCTCGCAACCGACCAACAGAAACAAGATTTCCTAAAGTTTGAGGGCAATGCACAGGGTTTCAGGTTGGTTACGCGTCTGCAACTGCTCAATGATGACTTTGGCCTGGATCTTACGTACGCGACCTTGGCCGCCATGATGAAATATCCGATCGGCTCAGACCAAACGATCCAGGAGCATGTGGCCAAGAAGAAGCATGGATTCTTCGCCGCCGAACAGCACGTGGTTGAGCAGGTACACGCAGCCACCGGCCTCACTTATGGCCGTAGGCACCCACTGGCTTACGTCATGGAAGCATGTGACGACATTGCCTACGTAGTTCTTGATACCGAAGACTCCGTGAAGAAGGGCCTAGCATCATTCTCCGATCTTATGGCCTTTCTACAGCATGACGGCGCCGCTGATCCGCTCATAGCACATGTGATCAAGCAAAGTCAGGAGAAACACGGGCAGCACCTCCGCGCTGGATTGTCGCCCGCGGAACTAAACGACGTGTCGATGCAGCGTTTTCGCGTATTTGCAGTTGGCGCGATGGTCAAGGCCGCGATAAAGACATTTGTGGATACGCAGGGTGCATTCATGGCCGGCGATGTTGAGAAGTCGCTTCTTGCGCTTAGTCCGGCTGAACCTTTGAGAAAGACTCTAAAGTCGTTCGGGCTGAAGCACGGCTACACACACCCGTCCGTTCTTCGCATAGAGCTTGAAGGCGACCATGTGATCAGGGGACTCATGGACCTCTTCTGGGCAGCGATTCGGGACGTCGGCGCTGACTCGAGAAGGAAGCATCCCTTCACTAGATTTGTGTACGGCCGCATTTCAGAAAACTATCGCCGAATATTCGAAAACCCCAATCCGGCCGACACCGCGCTCCCATTCCGCTACCGCGAGTGCATCTTGCTCACGGACATGATTTCAGGGATGACAGATTCATTTGCGATGGACCTCTTTAGAGACCTCAAGTCATTGCAAGGCGACTTCGATACCAGTCAATTCCTCGTAAATTAGATGACGATCGCGAAGATACTTCGGCGAAAAATGGTTCAGTACTTTGGTCTTCCTAGAGCAGAGCGAAGATCACTGCGGGCAGTGATAGGCCATCTGGAAGCAAAGTTACCGGAGACAGTAATCTTCGGCGGCATGTTGCGTGAATTCGCGCTGGGTAAGGTCAGACATTTCGTCTCTGACATTGACTTAGTCTGCGATGCGACGTCCGATCAAATCGCCAATGCTTTAGCAGGATATCCAGTGACACGTAATCGATTCGGCGGTTTTCGTTTCATAGTTGACCGCCGCCGATTTGACATTTGGGCGCTACCAGACACGTGGGCCTTTCGAGAGGGACATGTTGCACTGCCGGCAACATTTGATGCCTTGCTTGACACATCTTTTTTTAACTTAGACGCGGCGTATTTTCATCTCGGCACCCGTCAAGTGGTCACGCACCCGCAATACGACAGTTGGATGAATTGCAGGTTGTTGGAAGTAAATCTGGAACGCAATCCACATCCTGAACAAATGGTGCGGCGCACCTTGGATCTAGTGTTAAGGCATCAACTCGCGGTCGGCCCAAAGTTACTGAATTTTGTCGGACGATTTGGATTGCCTGAGGGTGTTTCGTGGGAACAGACAGCAATCTACGAAAATATGGTCGCGTTTGCCAGCACGCACCAAGATGAAACCTTTAATTTCAGTCCGCAAGTTGAGTTGTTGCCTGGCTCGCCGTCAATGTGATGTCTAGGATGTCCGCGCTACACCCCTTTTTCGCCCGCTCCTGAGCAGTTGGGACGGAGGCACCTCCATCCTACCGATGGGTTGCCCCGGCCAGCACCGTGCAAATGGGCCTCCGTCGGGTTCCGATCCCGCGTTTCCTCTTTTGGCCAAAAAGATCCTGGCTCACCATGCCCTGTTCTTACGCGACAGGGCGGATGGCGCACAATGCAGTTCAATTGGGGACGACGGCGTGGGCTTCGAATTCCCGAAACGTGGATACGTCTTTGCCAAGGGTCACAACTGGCCGCCCCCGTATTCGCAATGCCTGATTGGGTTTTGTCTTATAGCGGACAAATTGAAATGCTTCATCGTCCATCCGAACCTTGACGATTCGTGCGGGCTCGAGCTTTATCTCAGCGACTAATCTATTGGGAAGCAATCGATGAACCTCGCCAATGATCTCGTCCTCCGGCCCAAGATAGGTTGCATTGGCTATATTTCGCACATACTTCTGCGTTTCGCCTGTAAGTTCGATTGGATCGATCTCCAAGCTAGGCGTTGAAATTAGCTCTATCTTGTCTATCCCGCCTATGTTATAGATGTGATTTGTGATCTGCACTACTTCCCCGTATATCGCTCCAACCAAGAGCGATCCGTCCACATCACGAGTCCGCACAGACGTTGACGTTGTTTTTTTCTTCGTCTTTTCACCAAGCACCATTTGCCAAGCGTATTTCGCCAGCGACCCTAGTCCGATCTTCAACAACGTTCCAAGATATTCCTGAGTGCTCGGGTCAGCTAAAAATGGAATGAGAGCGTAGACATCTGAAGATTTCCGGCGCTCAGATATCTGCAAAGACAGGCGCATCCGCTCTTCCTGCGTGAGCTGCGCGTGCTTCTTGAGCCGATTATTTTCAAATAGGTAGGTCTTATGGACGATTCGCTGCATCGCCATTAGAGTCTCGCCGAGCTCGTAAATTGGTATTGACCGGATATCCAACTGCTCCCCTGAGAATTTCAGCAAAAGCATTGGTTCCATTCTCATATGCCCTCCTATCTTAGGTTTTGGATGAATTGAATTTTTTCCTTGTACTTGTAGAAAATCTTTCCCTTACCATTGCTGTTAAAGAAGATTTTTACGTGGTGAGCGGCACCGGGGAATTTCCCCTCTTCAAGCTGAGGCTTACCCATAAACCCCTTGGCCCGCGATATCGCCTCTTGGTTCGCCGATTGCCCGTAGTTTGCGATCGAAGACGCCAAATGGATTGCCAACGAGCCGGACCCCGCCCTGAGCATTGCAGATATGTAGTCAATCAAAAACTGTGGCAAAGAGTCATTTCCGATCCGAGCCCGCAGCGCACCAAGCGTACCTATGTCCGTGGAATTCTGATTGACGATCGCATCCAACTCATCAGCGAACTCGAACATCCCAAATGACATCTCCCCCTTGTCCAAGACCACTGTGGCCTTGTCAATGCTGGGATTAGACGCGACCGCGATTCTGCTATCACCGATCCAGACAGGTGACCCCAGTTTGCTGGTTTGAACGGTCTGCAATGCCAACCTATGAAACACAAAGCATCGGTGCCAATCCGAGTACAACTGCGTTGGAATAGTCAACTCGAAAAAACTCAAATAGGCATTTCGTGCCCCGAACATCCGTGCGCGCTGAATGTATGTGTCTTGTTGCAGCTTGGTGGACACATTCCTCGTGAAGTACATGGATAGTAGGTTTGGAAACGTAACTCCCCTGGATACGATATTGCCGCCAATGATGATAGTGAATGGCGTTGACGGATCGGTGGCGCTGTCCCCCGCTGCCGTCCTATCTCGCTCACTGTTTAGGACCACCAAGGTGGCGCGTGATGCATTGGCGACTACGTATTCGGTCAACTGATCGGCGCTTCTCTTTGGAAAAAGATCACCGCAAGTGCGGTGTACTTTACCAACTAACTCAGTGAATTGCTCGCTCTCAGCATCTACGAGCGCGTGGACTGCTGATTCGATCGCCACGCGATCTGCCTCGTGGTCATTCTTCTTACCACTAGTGTGGACCAGCATCGTGTAGTTCTGCTCTCGCCTCTCCGCAGAAGTATTCAGGTGCGCCACAGTGACCAAGAAGCGGACGAGTGCTTGTTGGGCTTGCACTGCATCCCCCGGATGATCTAGCAAGGTAAGCCTGTACGTCACCTTTCCATCAATTGGAAAAAATATGTCCTGGCCGGTGTAGCTTCCGTGCGCCGGGAAGTTCACCCACTTTTGCGCGTCGTTCTTGAAAGTGTTGTTTAGATCCAGCCTAGCCGGCGTGGCTGTGACACCAATGTAATGCCCGTCGTGTCCAATCAGCTGCTCAATAAGCGAATTGATCGACGTCTTCTTACCCTGATTGACTTTCCCATTCGGGGTAGCGTAATCCGCCTCGTCATCAACAACCACCAACTGTCCGAAATCGCCAACTCGCTCAATCAGCTTTTCCAGGTCTCGCGCGTTCTTCTTGCAGAAGACGACAAGCTCTCGCGGCACACGGCTTGATGTTGACATGAGCAATTCGGACGAGTTTCTGGGCGCCGGGGCAAGTCCGGACGCCTTAAACCGCTTCAAATTCTGCGTTAGCAGATCAACACTGTCGTTCATCAAATGAATGATGAATCGATGCCCTTCGTCAAGCAACTTGGCAGTAAGACAGATCATCATTTCAGTCTTGCCGCTCTGCGGCTCGCCGTAAATGACCAGTGCCGATGTCTTGGCATTCGCGAGGTTGCCAAGTGTGCTGCTGACGGCGGCCTCAATGGAGCTTGTGTCAACGGCGTGCCCACGCAGTCGATCAAGTTGCCTCGAGTATCGTTGCGTGAGTTTGGCCGCTTCCCTAAACTTCGCTAAGTCAATCGGATTCGAAATCTCCAGCATCCATCCTCCGAGATAATTGAACCGTAGACGTCAGTTCTCTAGATCCGCCCAAACGATATGACAGTTTCTGTGCGCATACGCTGCGAGAGCGCACCGCTGGCGGGAGTCGGAAGATAGCGACTCCGCACCGGCAAATCTCGTTCCTCCATCTTCAGTAACTTCATCCCAGCCAGGGTTGCGGCGGCACACACACCATCAGAGTTGCGAATGAAGTGTCCCTTCAAGCATGAATTTCCGACCACCAACGTCACAAGTCCACCAACGCGGGTAACTCTGGCCATTTCCGACATCATCAACACAAGGTCGTGGCAGTAGCGCTTGATCATTGCTGAATGTCTTGGCGACACATCACCATCAACCATGGCGCGCTCAATGGGCGCACACAGTTCGGCGGAAAAATCGTGTTCTGGCGCACGCTCGGAACCGATGCTCGTTGAGCGGATGGCCCGTAGGCTTCCCAAGGTATGTCCGAGCCACACCAAGGAAAGCCGATGACCGCGCAAGTAATCGATTGCGTTCAGATAGGGGGGAGACGTCAGTACGGCATCGATCGACCCCGTTCGTATATCCGTCAGCTTTCGAGCATCGCCAAGGCCAACTCGTACACCGCCCCACGGCGGATGTTCACTGAGCTTTTGCCGGACTTGCTTAAGTGAGCGCTCAAGTCCCTTGAACACCTCGTAGTCTGATTTCTGAACTACTTTGTGCGGTCTGCTATGAGATGTATCTCTCGCCAATGATGCCCCGCGCTCCTTGGTGACAATAATGCGGCTCAGAGCAATGCGAAGAACGTCTGCTGCCGCTTGCTTGTTCTGGCCAAAGTTTCTCTTGTCGAATGAATGAAGCACGCACGCCACTCGGCGCAGCTCCGCGCGTTGCTTCTGGCCGAACCAAAAGTCGATGAATGCGGCAGTTTCGGCATCAGCATCTATCCAGGGAAGAACAATTGTTCTGCCATCGAGCCCGCGGGCCTCGTTTAGCAAATCGCTCGTTACCGCTTCAATGATCTCGTCGGCAACTGCCGTATTCCACGTTCGGCTCATGAGCACTGCCAAAGGATCAAGGTCAAATCCCAAAGCGCGAAGGCCAATTTCAGACGCCTGACGCAGTACCGTCCCCGATCCCGACATCGGATCCAGCACCACGCTCGACGTCTGCAACTCGTTAAGCATGTCCAGCGCCAACTCGGGTGCCATGCGAGCTGGAAAGGGATGAATCGTTGGAATCATATTTTCTTATTGGGCGAGCAAACAGCGGCCACCGTAATGACCCGCTAGCACCCCCACCCCGCCATGGATCCCTGTACTCCTTTAGGAGAAGATATCAGAGCTGGTGGGTTACGTCATCCTCTAATTTGAGGGGTAGTTGCTTTGTGCAAGCTCGCGTGACTCATTTGCGGATCACCCTAACCGCTTCGCGACTGAAGACAATCAAACCGCCCTTCCCAACCGCCCCACCCCCTCCTCGATCTTCCCCACATCCGCCGTAGCAAAGCTAAGCCTGAACGTGCTCGGATCCGGATTCACTGCATAGAAGGGCGCCCCCGGCACAAACGCCACGCCCTGCTCGATCGCCTTCTTAGCAAACTCGCCAGCATCTGAAATCTTCCCGCCCGCCCCCGTCAGCCTGGCCCAGAAGAACAATCCGCCTTCCGGCTGCGTGAACTCGATCGCGTCGCCCAGCTCGCGCTTCAAGGCTTGGCCCATCGCCAGCGCGCGCTCGCCATAGGTCTTGCGCACCTTGGCCAGCGTGGCGGGCATTCGTCCGGCCTTCAGGTATTGCGCCGCGGTGGCCTGGGCGAAGGTGCTGGTGTGCGCGTCGCTGAACTGCTTGCACATGGTGGCCTTGGCCAGCAGCTCGGGCTGGGCGATCATCCAGCCCACGCGCAGGCCCGGGCTCAGCACCTTGCTCATGCTGCCGCAGTGCGCCACCCATTCGCGCGCGCCGGGCTGGTATTTGCACAGCGAGAGGATGCTGGGCGGCGGCGGCTCGCCGAAGTACAGGTCGCCGTACGGGTCGTCCTCCACGATCAGGGTTTCGTATTGCACGGCCAGCTCCAGCACGCGCTTGCGGCGCTCCAGGCTCAGCATGGCGCCGCTGGGGTTGCCGAAGGTGGGGATCAGGTACACGAACTTGGGCCTGTGCTCCTTGATCAACTTTTCCAGTTCATGGACCTTCACGCCGTTCTCGTCGATGGGCGCGGTGATCAGCTCGGCGCCATACAGGCGGAAGCACTGGATGGTGGCCAGGAAGGTGGGCGCCTCCACGATCACCTTGTCGCCGGGGCTGATCATGGTCTTGCCCAGCAGGTCCAGCGCCTGCTGGCTGCCGGTGGTGACGATCAGGCCGTCCTGGTTCACGGCCACGCCCTTGGTGGCCATGAACGCCGAGAGTTGCTCGCGCAGCGGCTCATAGCCTTCTGTCGCGCCGTATTGCAGCGCGCCGCCGGGCTCCTGCTGCAACGCCGTGTCCACGGCTTCCTTGATGCCGGCCACGTCGAACATGGCGCTGTCGGGGAAGCCCCCGGCAAAGCTGATGATGCCGGGCTTGCCCAGCAGCTTGAAGAGCTCGCGGATGGCGGAGGTTTCGACGTTGTCGAGGCGGGTGGCGAATTGCAGGGGCATGGTGGGTCTCGGGTGCTGGCTGATGCAATGGTAGCCAATGTCGGGAAGGGCCCCGGCAGCGGGCCGGTGTCGCCATTGGCTGACAGCTGCGGCCCAGGGGCACTGCTATAAGAAACCGGAGACCCGGATTCAGCCATGCTCAGCCCCAAACACCTCTTCCACCTCATGGTCAAGGCGGCCAAGGCCTGGTCGGACGACTATGCGCCCAGCATGGGCGCGGCCATTTCGTACTACACGGTCTTCTCGCTGGCGCCGCTGCTGGTCATCGTGGTCGCCATTGCCGGCGCGGCGTTCGGCCGCGAGGCCGTGCAGGGCGTGATCGTCGCGCAGCTGTCCGGGTTGATGGGGAGGGAAGGCGCCGGCATGGTCCAGGGGCTGCTGGCCAGCGCCAGCGATACCGATCGGGGGCTGGTGGCCGGGCTGATCAGCGTGGTGCTGCTGCTGGTGGGCGCGACGACGGTGTTCGCCGAACTGCAGAACGCGCTGGACCGCATCTGGCACGTCCCCCAATCGCAGAAGCCGTCGGGCGTCTGGGGCATCCTGCGGGCGCGGCTGCTGTCGTTCGGGCTGATCCTGGGCCTGGTCTTCCTGCTCATGGTGTCGCTGGCTGTCAGCGCGGGCCTGGCGGCGTTCAGTGACTGGACGGGGCAGCTGATGCCGGGGGCCGAGGCGCTGCTGCAGGCGCTCAACCTGGCCGTCTCGCTGGGCTTCACCACCGTGCTGTTCGCGATGATCTACAAGCTGATGCCCTCGCTTCCGATCGCGTGGCGGGATGTGGGGGTGGGCGCCTTCACGACGGCCCTGCTCTTCGAAGGGGGCAAGCTGCTGATCGGCCTGTACATCGGCAAGAGCAGCATGACGGAAGCGTACGCGGCGGCGGGCTCGCTGGTGGCGTTGCTGGCGTGGGTCTACTACGCGGCGCAGATCTTCCTGCTGGGCGCGGAGTTCACCAAGGTCTACGCGGACGAGCATGGGTCCAAGGCGGCCGCGAAGGCCATGACGGCGACGGCGCAGACGGCCGAGTCGGGCATGCCGAAGGAAACGCCGGACCCGCACTCGCCCGCGCCGCCCTGGCACCGGGGGCCGCGCCACTCGCGTTGATGTGTTTTTTGTATCGCGGGCGGTTACGGCGCCGCGCGGCCCTAGAATTCGCCGCTCCGCAGTACCGATCCCCCATGTTCAAAACCGCATCATTTTTCCGCATCGCGGCGGACTTCGTCATGCCGCCGCTCGAAGCCTTCGAGGAAGCCCTGCAGGCCCAGCGCTTCGTGCCCTGCGGGGCCACGCAACCCGAGTCGCGCGGCTGGGTGCCGCCGCGCGGCAAGAAGAGCATCACGCTGGCCGAGAGCGTCGGCGGCCAGGTGATCCTCAGCCTGTGCACCGAGCGCCGCGCCCTGCCCGCCTCCGCCGTCAAGGCCGGCGTGGAGGAGAAGATCGAGCGCTACATGAAGGAGACGGGCCACGAGCGCGTCGGCGCCAAGATCAAGAAGGAGTTCAAGGAGGAGGTGGTGCTGGACCTGTTGCCCCGGGCCTTCACCAAGCGCGCCAACACGATGATCTGGATCGACGCCGCCCGCAAGCTGCTGGTGGTGGGCACGGGCAGCCTCACCGGCGCGGACAAGGTGGTCACGGCGCTGGTGGAAGCGCTCGCCGCCGTGCCGGGCGCGCCGCCGGCGCTGGGTTTCAAGCCGGTGCAGACGAAGACCTCGGCGGCCGTGTCGATGTCGCAGTGGCTTTCCACGCGCGAGGCGCCGATGAACTTCACGGTGGACCGGGATTGCGAGCTGAAGACGCCCGACGAACACAAGTCGACGGTGCGCTACTCGCGCCACACGCTGGAGATCGAGGAGGTGCCGATGCACATCGCCGCCGGCAAGGTGCCGACGCAGCTGGCGTTGACGTGGAACGATCGCCTCTCCTTCGTGCTGACCGAGGCCGCGCAGATCAAGCGCATCCAGCTGCTGGACGTGGTGCTGGACGGCGTGCAGAAAGGCGGCAAGGACGACGACGGCTTCGACACCGATGCGGCGATCATCACGGGGGAGCTGGCGGGGCTGATCCCGGACTTGCTGGAGGCGCTGGGTGGAGAGGTGGAGGCCGAGGTGGAGGCGGAGGCCGCGGCTTAATTGGAATCTGACCCCAATTAGTGGTGTGACAATGCGCACACCATGCTCGATTCCTACTTCATCGCCGCGGGCGCCGCGATCCTCCTGGCGCTGGGACTGGTGCACCTGCTCTGGGTCTTCGGAGGCCGCAAGTTCGAGCCGCGGGACGCGGCGCTGAAGCAGCGCATGCAGGAGGTGACGCTCGTCATCACGCGCGAGGCGACGATGTGGAGCACCTGGGTCGGCTTCAATGCCAGCCATGCGTTCGGCGCGATCTTCTTCGGGCTGGTCTACGCCTACCTGCCGCTCACGCATCCGCGGATGTTCTTCGGCTCGCCCTTCCTGATCGGCGCGGGGCTGGCGCTGCTGGCGGGCTACGTCGCGCTGGGCCGCTATTTCTGGTCCACCGTGCCGTTCCGCGGGATCGTGGCCGCCACGGCGCTGTATGTGCTGGGGCTGGTCGTTCACTTCGCCTGAGCCCCACCCGCGTGCTGGACGCCGCCACCGGGGTGTTCCTGCGGCACGGCTTCGACGGCGCGTCGATGGAGGGGACGATACGGAAGGCGGAGTGAGGCCGCGGCCCGTGCCTACGGATCCGAGGGCCGGGTCTTCATGAACATGCGCTGCGTCGCCTCGAACCCGGGTTCGGCGTGGTCCTGGAAATCCGCGTCCCGCACGGCCATGAGCCGCTCGAGATCGGACTTCACCGCGTCGTCGCGGATGCGGACCGGGCCCGTGATGACATCCGCGGAGCCGCCGGGCGCCGACGTGGCGCTGGGTTGGGGCGCCGCGGGCGGATCGGCCGTCCAGGAGCCGGGGTGCGGCATGGGCGGGCAGAGGCTTTCATCCGGCAGCGCGAATTGCCATGAGATGCCGATCAGCCACGATGGCGTCATCGGGTCGTACATGAGTGCGCGATTGACCAGGCTGTGCTGCAGCGCAACGCCGTGAAGCATCAGCCTCGGGTCCCAGTGCTTGATCGCCAGCCGCCAATGCAGGCCGACCTCGCTGTGGCGCGAAGTGGCCACCAGCGCGTCCGCGGTGATCCAGGATATGGGGATGCCGTGGCGCTGGAGCGACTCTCGCAGGGCCAGCTGCAGCACCTCCCTGCGTGCGGCGTTCTGCGACCGCGACGCCGTCTGGGAGCTGTGGGAGGACAGCCGGGATTGTTCCGCCTCACGCGCCGACGGCTTGGCGCGAAAAGGCCATCCGAATAAACCCATATCCTGTTGTTCCTTGTTATGGCCGCCGTGCGGCCCCTCACCTCGTGCCGACTGGATCGATCCGGGCATTTGCAGCACAATCGCGCACCGCAAAGGAACCCGCCATGCTCGAAAAGCACCTCGACATCGCCACCGCGGACGGCTCGATGAACACGTTCATCGTGCACCCCGCCGGCATGCAGCCCTCGCCGGTCATTCTGTTCTACATGGACGCGCCCGGCAAGCGCGAAGAACTGCACGACATGGCGCGCCGGCTGGCGGCCGCGGGTTATTACGTCGTGCTGCCCAACCTGTACCACCGCCGCACCCGCGACTATTGGCTCAAGGAGCGCACGCCCGAGGCGATGGCGGAGATGTTCGAGCACATGAACGCCCTGACGCTCCCGATGAGCGTGCGCGACACGGAGGCCATGCTTCGCTTCGTCGATTCACAGCCCGAGGCGGACGGCACGCGCATCGGCGCGGTCGGCTACTGCATGAGCGGGCCCTTCGTGATGGCGGCGGCGGCAGCGTTCCCGGACCGCTTCAAGAGCATCGCCTCGATCCACGGCGCCAACATGGCGACGGGCCAGCCCGACTCGCCCCACCTGCTCGCGCCGAAGATCAAGTGCGAGAGCTACTTCGCCTGCGCCGAGATCGACAGGTGGGCGCCGAAGAAGGACATCGAGACGCTGGAGGCCGCCCTCGTCGCCGCCGGCACGCCGCACCGCATCGAGTGGTACCCGGGCGCCGAGCACGGCTTCGTGTTTCCGTTGCGCAAGGGCATCTACGAGCCCGCGAGCGCGGAGCGGCATTGGGAGCGGCTGTTCGAGCTGTTCGGGCGGACGCTGGGTCACGCCTGAAAACCACCTTGGGACCTCACCCCACCCCGAAGCGATAGACAATCGTCCCGCTGAACCACTCGCCGGGCCGCAGCACGGTGCTGGGGAAGTCCGGATGATTCGGCGAATCGGGGAAGTGCCCCGGCTCCAGGCACAGCGCGCAGCGCCTCCGGTACACATGCCCGCCCTTCCCCACGTCGCGCGGCACGGCCCCGGCGAGGTTGTTGCCGCCGAAGAACACCAGCCCCGGCTCGGTGCTGTGGACCTCCAGCGTGCGGCCCGACTGCGGCTCGTACAGCTGCGCATGCAGCCCCATCTGCCCGGCCGGCTTGTCGATCACCCAGTTGTGGTCGTAGCCGGCGTGCGGCTCGTGGTCGCGCTCGGCGTCCTCCACGCGCTCGCCGATGGCGCGCGGCCGGCGGAAGTCGAAGGGCGTTCCCTCGACCGGCACGACCGCCCCGGTAGGGATCTGGTTCGCCGACACTGGCGTGTACGCCGACGCATTGATCCGCAGCCGGTGGCGCGCCAGCGATTCGGCGTTGGTGTCGCGATGCCCGGCCAGGTTGAAGAAAACGTGGGACGTCATGTTGACCACCGTGGGGCTGTCGGTGACGGCGTCGTAGTGGATGAGAAGCTCGTTGTCCCCGGTGACGCGGTAGATCACGCGCGACATCAGGTTGCCCGGGAAGCCGTCGTCCTCGCTGCGGTAATGCAGCGTCAGGTGCGCCGTCGCGCCGTCGCGCTGCACCACGTCGAACACGCGGTAGCGCGAACCGTTCGGCCCGCCGTGCTGGCTGTGGCCATTGCTGTTGCGCTCCAGCGGGTACTCACGCCCGTCAAGCGCGAAGCGCCCGTTGGCGATGCGATTGGCGTAGCGGCCGATGAAGGCGCCCATGCTCGCCTGGCCCTGCACCACGCCGCGCAACGTGTCGTAGCCCAGCGCCACGTCGTCCATCTTGCCGTGCCGGTCGGGCACGACGATCTGCAGGATCTTGCCGCCGAGGTTGGTGAAGCTCACGCTCATGCCGGCGCCGTTGCGAAGCGCGAAGAGCCGCGTGGCCTTGCCGGCCACCTCGCCCTCGAAGTTGGCGGCATGCAACGGCGGGAACGCTGGAGGAGAACTCATCGGCCGATTCTGCCACCCGTCCTGCAAACAGCTGGGGCCGAGGCTGAAGCCGCGCACAGCGCGACTGCCCCTGCGCGGCTTCGTCGATGCGCATGCCGGCAGGGCTGACGAAGCGCGGGCTTGCGGCCGATCAGAACCCCGCCGCCTGCCCGTCGCGGCGCGAGTCGCTGGCGGCGATGTAGCCCTCGCGCAGCGGATCGCCCGCGCGCCAGATGAACTGGCCCGCGCCGAAATCCTGGTAGTTGTCGTTGATCACTTCCACTTTGTGGCCGCGCTCGGACAGTGCCTGCACGGTGGCCTTGTTCATCTGCTGCTCGACGTTGATCTCCAGCCCCGCGTTGAACCGCCAGCGCGGCGCGTCGCAGGCGGCTTGCGGGTTCTGCTTGTAGTCGAGCATGCGCACCAGGGTCTGCATGTGGCCCTGCGGCTGCATGTTGGCGCCCATCACGCCGTAGCTCATGACGGGCTGGCCGTCCTTGGTGAGGAACGCCGGGATGATGGTGTGGAAAGGCCGCTTGCCGGGCGCAATCTGGTTGGGGCCGGGGTTCAGGCTGAAACCATGGCCGCGGTTCTGCAGGCTGATGCCGAAGTGCGGCTCGACGCAACCCGAGCCGAAGCCCATGTAGTTGCTCTGGATGAAGCTCACCATCATGCCGCTCTCGTCGGCGGTGGTGAGGTAGATCGTGCCGCCCTTGACGGGGTTGCCCGCGCCGAAATCCTGCGCCTTCTTCATGTCGATCAGCTTCGCGCGGCTGGCCAGGTAGTCATCATGGAGCATCTGTTCGGCCGTCACTTCCATGCTGGCCGGTTCGGCGACGTACTGGTACACGTCGGCGAAGGCGAGCTTCATCGCCTCGATCTGCAGGTGCTGCGAGTCGGGGCCGTCCACCGGCATGCCGGCCACGTCGAACTTCTCCAGGATGCCCAGCGCGATCAGCGCCGCGATGCCCTGGCCGTTCGGCGGGATCTCGTGCAGGGTGTGGCCGCGGTAGTCGCGGCCCAGGGGCTTGACCCACTCGGGCTTGTAGTGCGCGAAATCCTTCGCCGTCATGCTCCCGCCGTTCATCGCGGCGAACTGCTCGATGGCCTGCGCGATCTCGCCGCCGTAGAAGGCCGAGCCCTTGGTTTGGGCGATGGCGCGCAGCCCGCGCGCCGCCGCCTTGAACTGGAACAGCTCGCCCACTTGCGGCGCGCGGCCCCAGGGCAGGAAGGCTTCGGCAAACCCGGGCATGTGGTGCAGCTCCGGCGTGGCCGCGGCCCACTTCTGCTGCACCACCACCGGCAGCAGGTAGCCGCGCTCGGCGATCTCGATCGCCGGCTCCATGAGGTCCGCGAACGGCAGCTTGCCGAACCGCTCGCTCATCGCGACCCAGCCCGCCACCGCACCCGGCACCGTCACGGAATCGAAGCCGCGCTTGGGCGGCGTCTTCGCCTCGGCGCCGTACTTGCGCCTGAAGTGCTCGGGCGTCCACGCCGCCGGCGCGCGGCCCGAGGCATTGAGGCCATGCAGCTCCTTGCCGTCCCAGAGGATGGCGAAGGCGTCGCTGCCCAGGCCGTTGCTCACCGGCTCGCAGATCGTCATCGCGGCGGCGGCGGCGATGGCCGCGTCCACGGCGTTGCCGCCCTTCCACATCATGCGCAGGCCCGCCTGCGCGGCCAGCGGGTGCGACGTGGAGACGATGTTGCGCGCGAAGACGGGCAGGCGCGTCGTGGGATAGGGATTGTGGAAATTGAAATTCATGGCTACTCCGCCGCGATCTTGCGGTCGATGATGATCTTCTTCCACTTGGCGCGGTCGGCCGCGGCCATGGTGGCGAACTGTTGCGGCGTCCCGCCCACGGGCTCGATGCCCAGGCGCGCGAGGCGCTCTTTCACGTCGGCTTCCTGCAGGGACTGGTTCAGGCCGGCGTTGATCCGGTTCACCAGTTCGGGCGGCAGGCCCTTGGGGCCGTACAGGCCGAACCAGGTGACCGATTCATAGCCCGGCACGGTTTCGGAGATGGCGGGCAGGTCCGGCAGCAGCGGCGAGCGCTTGAGCGAGGTGATGCCCAGCGCGCGCAGCCGCCCTTCCTTGACGTGCGGCAGGCCGCTGGGCAGCGAGTCGAACAGCACGTCGACCTTGCCACTCACCAGGTCCGGAATGGCGAGCGCCGTCCCGCGGTAAGGGATGTGGACCAGGAACAGGCCCGCCTGCGCCTTGAAGTACTCGGACGTAAGGTGGACGATGGTGCCGTTGCCGCTGCTCGCGTAGTTGAGCTTGCCGGGGTTCTTGCGCGCGTAGTCGATCCATTCCTTCACGGTCTTCGCGGGCGCGTTGTTGGGCACGACCATGATGCTCGGCGCGTTGCCCACGTGCGAGATCGGCGTGAAGTCGGCCACCGCGTCGTAGGGCACCTTGCCGAAACTCGGGCCGATGCTGTGCGTGCTGCTGGTCGCCAGCAGCAGCGTGTAGCCGTCGGGCTGCGCCTTGGCCGCGATGTCGGAGCCGATCGCGCCGCCGGCGCCGGGCTTGTTGTCGACGACCACCGTGGTGCCCAGCTTTTCGCCCAGCCGTTGGGAGACGGCGCGGGCAAAGATGTCCGTCGCGCCGCCGGCCGGGAAAGGCACGACCAGGCGGATCGGCTTGGAGGGGAAGGTTTGCGCCGGCGCGGCGGCGCCGAACAGGGAGGCTGCGCAGAGCAGGATGGCGTGGGCAAGTTTCATCGCGATTCCCGGAGTTGGGCTGGAGCCTTTCATTATCGAGCGGCCAAAGAAAAGCAAATGCGAATATTGCTTTACTCAAGATAAAGAGATTCTTTATGATGCCAGACCATGAGCAGCATCCGCGTCCTCAAGACTTTCGTCGCCGCCGCCACCGAGGGCTCGTTCGCCGCCGCGGCGCACCGCGTCGCGCTGACGCAGGCGGCGGTGGGCCAGCAGATGCGCGCGCTGGAGGCCGATCTGCGCCGCCCGCTGTTCGAGCGCCAGGGCAAATCGGTGGCTCTCAACGACGCGGGCCGCGAGCTGCTGCCGGCCGTGCGCAAGCTCGTGGCGCTGTACGACCAGATGCGCGCTGCCGGCGTCTCGCCCGAGCCGATGTCGGGCACGGTGCACCTGGGCGCCGTGGTGTCGGCGGTGCGGCCCCTGATCCAGGCGACGCTCTCGCTCAAGGCACGGCATCCGGAGCTGGACCTGCATGTCTCGGCCGCCAAGTCGATGGATCTGCTGGCGCGCGTGGAGGCCGGCGAGCTGGACGCCGCGATCGCGGTGCGCGAGCCGGGGCAATCGCGCCCGGGCCTCGCATGGACCACGCTCTACGAGGAGCCGATGGTGCTGCTCGCGCCCCGCAGCGCCGGCGAAGGCAGCGCCCGGGCGCTGCTGCAGCGCCACCCGTTCATCCGCTTCGACCGCAGCCAGCACACGGGGCACCTCGTGCAGCGGACGCTGCGGCGGCTGAAGGTGGAGCCGGACGACTTCCTGGAGCTGAACGCCATCGAATCGATCGTGGACCTGGTGCGCGCGGGCCTGGGCGTCGCCATCCTGCCGCACCTCCAAGGGGGCCGCTGGGCGGCCGATTCGCGGTTGCGCGTGGTGGAGATTCCCAAGGCCGAGGTGCGGCGCATCGCATTCGTCCAGGCCCGCGATTCGGCGCAGGCGCCGGTGGTCGGCGCCGTGATCCGCGAGCTGCAGCCGCGGCTGCAGGGCTAGACTCAGCGGGCCATGAAAAAAGACCAGATCGAACCGTTCTTCGCGACGCTGCGCGCGGCCAACCCGCTGCCGACCACGGAGCTGGAATTCACCACGCCGTTCGAGCTGCTCGCGGCCGTGCTCTTGTCCGCCCAGGCGACCGACGTCGGCGTGAACAAGGCGACGCGCAAGCTGTTCCCGGTCGCCAACACCCCCCAGGCCTTCCTCGACCTCGGCCTGGCAAAGCTCGAGGACTCCATCAAGACCATCGGCCTGTACCGCACCAAGGCGCGCAACCTGATGAAGACCTGCGAGATCCTGGTGCGCGAGCACGGCGGCCAGGTGCCGCGCACGCGCGAGGCGCTGGAGTCGCTGCCCGGGGTGGGCCGAAAGACGGCCAACGTGGTGTTGAACGTGGCCTTCGGCGAGGAGACGCTGGCGGTGGACACGCACATCTTCCGCGTGGCCAACCGCACGGGCCTGGCGCCGGGCAAGAACCCGCTCGAAGTGGAGGCGGCGCTGATGAAGCGCGTGCCCAGGGAATACCTGGCCGACGCGCACCACTGGCTCATCCTGCACGGCCGTTACGTTTGCGTCGCGCGCTCGCCCCGCTGCTGGGAGTGCGCCGTCATCCAATACTGCGATTACAAGCCCAAGACGCCGCCGCCGGGCGCGGCGCGTTGACTGCAATCCGACCGCACCGAGGTGGCCATGGAACAGAGCGAATTCGAGAAGATGCTGGCGCTGTACAGCGACAACATCCACGGCCTGATGGACAACCAGCTCGCGCTGACGGCGCAGGTGCAGGTGCTGCAGGCCGCGCTGGCCACGGTGCTGCTGCACCACGCGGACCGGCCCACGCTGCTGGCGACTTTCCAGCAGTACATGAAGATCTCCAAGCAGGCGGCGCCGCAATTGGCCGGCCGCATGGAGGGGCTGGAAGCGGGCATGCTCGCGCTGCTGGGGCAGCACCAGGCGTGACGGGTCCCGGCCGGCCCGGAAACTGGAATCCGACCCCCCTCAGTGTGTGCCTTGCACGGCCCAGGCGCGGGCCGTGAGGACGATGCGGCCGTCGGGCTGCACCGCAAGGCGTGCCCTCAGTTCGTCGCGGATGCGTTGCTGCATTGCCGGCTCCAGCTTGGCCAGGTAAGTCGGCGCGGCGCCCTGCTTCCACAGGAACGGCGTCCAGAAATCGTCGAAGTCGCGAAAGACCATCGGGATGTCGATCGCGCGGGTGGACACCTGTCTCAGCCCCTGCGCCTCGAACAGCGCCTGCAGCGGCCCCGGCTGGCAGATCGGGAAGCGCTCGGCCTGGTCGAGGCTGGCGTCGTTCGGATTGAGCGCGACCGCCACGTCCCAGAAGTGCCGCATCATCTGCATGCCGCCGGCGTAGTCCCAGACATAGGCGGCGACGCGGCCACCGGGACGCGTCGCGCGGCGCATCTCCCGCACCATCGCCGCGCCATCGGGCACGAAGTTCAGCACCAGCCCGGACACGGCGGCGTCGACCGAGGCCTGCGGCCAGGGCAGCGACGCCGCGTCGCCCACCTCGAAGCTGGCGCGCGCATCGGCGATGCGGCGCCGGGCGACGGCCACGAACGCTTCCGCGCGGTCGACCCCCACGACCGACACCGGCTCGCAGCCGCGCAGGATGAGCTCGGTGAGCGCGCCCGTGCCGCATCCCACGTCGGCCCAGCGCAGGCCGCCCGGCACGGCCAGCCACTCGATGAATTGCGCAGCCACCGGCCGGCTCCAGCGGCCCACCCAGCCGTCATAGGCGTCGCCAGAGTCCCAGGATTCCTTGGTCTGCCCGGTCATCGCTTTTCCTTTGCGCCGTGCGAAGCGTGGGCCAGTTTAGGTGCCCGTGCCCGGCGCGGCAACCCCGCCTACAACCCGCGCCAGCCCCCGCCCAGCGCCTGGATGAGCGCGACGGCCGCGACCTGGCGGTCGGACTGGGCTTGCACGAGCGCACGGCGCGCGTTCTGCGCGGTGACCTGCGCGGTGACGACCTCGGTGTAGCCCACCTGCCCGGCCTGGTAGCGATTGAGCACCTGCTGCTCCACGAGGTTGGCCGCTTGCGCCGCCTGCTGCCTCAGCACGAATTGCGATTGCAGGATCCGCGCGGCGACCAGCTGGTCCTCCACGTCCTGGAATGCGGCGAGCACCGTCTGGCGGTAGCGCGCCGCCGCCTCATCGAGTCCGGCCCGTGCGCCTTCGACGCGCGCGCCCGTTGCGCCGGCATTGAAGATCGTCTGCGCGATCGATGCGCCGACGGACCACACCAGCGCCGACGCGCTGAACAGGTCGCCGATGCCGGCCGCGGCCAGGCCGGCATTCCCCGACAGCCGCAGGCTGGGATAGTACGCGGCCTGCGCGATGCCGATCTGCTCGTTGGCCACGGCCACGCGCCGCTCCGCCGCGGCGATGTCGGGACGGCGCTGCAGCAGCGTCGAGGGCACGTCGAGGGGAATGTCCGGCACCACCCCGGCCCACACCGGGCGCGGCGCGATGCTGAAATTCGAGGGGGCCTTGCCGACGAGCACGGCGATCGCGTGCTCCAGCACGGCGCGTTGCCGCTCCAGGCCGAGCTGTTCGGCCTGCGCATTGGCCAGCTGCGTCTGCGCCTGCAGCACGTCGGTGCGGGCGGCGATGCCCGCGTCGTAGCGGTTCTGCGCGATCTTCAATGTGCGCTGGTAGCCGGTGATGGTTTCGGCCTGAAGGGACAGCGCGGTATCCAGCTCGCGCAGGTTGAGGTAGTTGCCGGCCAGCTCGCCTTGCGCCGAGAGTTTCGCGGCCTGCAAGTCCGCGAGGCTCGCCTGTGCACCGGCGCGCGAGCTCTCGACGCCCCGGCGCAGGCGGCCCCACACATCCGGCTCCCAGCTGCCGCCGATGCCGACCTGGTAGCTGCTTCGCGTCGGCGTGTCGCCACGCCCGCCGCTGCGGTTCGCGCCCACATCGAGGTTGACGGTGGGGAAGAGCGTCGCGCGCTGCTCGGCCACGAGCGCCCGGGCCTGGGCATAGGCCGCGACGGCGGCGGCGACGTTCTGGTTCGACACGTCGACCTGCGACGCCAGCGCGTCGAGTTCCGCATCGCCGAACAGCGCCCACCATGGCCCGCGTTCCAGCGTGTCGGCGGGCACGGCGCGCACCCATTCGCCGCGCCCCTCCTTGAAGGCGACGGGCGTTTCGACCGTGGGTGTCTGGTAGGTCGGCCCGACCGCGCACCCCGCGATGACACCGGCAAAGAGTGTTAGAAGCAGTCGTTCGTTCATATCGGTTCCGGCCCCCCGTGCCGCCCCAGCTGCCGCTCCAGCGGGCTGCGGCGGCGCAGCTTGTCCAGCAGCAGGTAGACGACGGGCGTCGTGAGCAGCGTGATCGCCTGGCTGGCGATCAGGCCGCCGATGATGGAAATGCCCAGCGGCCGGCGCAGCTCGGCGCCTTCGCCGAAGCCGATCGCCAGCGGCAACGCGCCCAGGCCGGCGGCCAGCGTGGTCATGAGAATGGGGCGAAAGCGCAGCAGGCAGGCCTCGCGCACCGCCGCGTAAGGCGAGAGCCCGCGCGAGCGCTCGGCATCCAGCGCGAAGTCGATGATCAGGATCGCGTTCTTCTTCACGATGCCGATCAACAGGAACAGGCCGATCAGCGCGATGATGGACAGCTCCATCTTGAAGACCAGCAGCGCCAGCACGGCGCCCACGCCCGCGGACGGCAGCGTGGAGAGCACGGTGACCGGGTGCACCAGGCTTTCGTACAGGACGCCGAGAACGATGTAGATGACGACCAGCGCCGCGAGGATCAGCATCGGCTGCTCGCTCTGCGACTCCTGCGCCGCTCGCGCCGTGCCCTGGAAGCTGCCGCGCACGTTGATCGGCAGGCCGATCTCGGCCTCCGCCTGCCGCACGGCGTCCTGGCCGTCGGCGAGGGTCCGGCCCTCGGCCAGGTTGTAGGAGATGGTGGTGGCGAGCTCGGCGTCCTGGTGGTTGACCGAACTGGCCGTCGGCCGCTGGGAGAACTTCGCGATGGCCGACAGCGGCACCATCGTGTCGGCGGAGCTGTTGACGGCCTGGCCGGTGGCCTGGTCGCGCAGCGCGGGGTTGACGGAGCCGGTGCCCGCGCTCGCGGCCGTCGAAGTGCCGTTCGACACCGAATCCACCGGCGTGGCGTTGCCCGTGCTGCCGCGCGCGGGCACGTAGATGTCCTTGAGCGCCTCGGGGCTGCGCGTGTACAGCGGCGCGACGCCCAGGATCACCCGGTACTGGTTGAGATCGTCGTAGATCGTCGCCACCTGGCGCTGGCCGAAGCCGTTGTACAGGGCGTTGTTCACGTCGCGGGAGTTGATGCCCAGCCGCGCGGCGGAGTCCTTGTCCACCTCCACGAAGACCTCGACGCCGTTCTCCTGCTGGTCGGTGTCCACGTCCACCAGCGCGCCCTGGCGCTTCATCGCCTCGGCCAGCCGGGTGGCCCAGCTGCGCAGGTCCTCGATGTTGTCGCTCTTGAGCGTGTACTGGTAGGTGCTGCTGCTCTGCCGGCCACCCATGCGCAGGTCCTGGACCGGGTTGAGGAACAGGCTCACGCCGGTGACTTGCGCCAGCTGCGGGCGCAGCCGGGCGATCACCGCCTGGCCCTTGTCGGTCCGATCCGCGGCGCGCTTGAGGTTGACGAACAGGAAGCCGCCGCCCGCGCGCCCGCCGCCGGTGAAGCCAACCACGGTGTCCACCGCCGGGTCGGCGCGGATGATGTTGACCAGCTGCCGCAGCTTCTCCTGCATCGCCTGGAACGAAATGCTCTGGTCGGCGCGCAGGCCGCCCTGGATCTGCCCCGTGTCCTGCTGCGGGAAGAAGCCCTTGGGCACCATGACGAACAGGTAGGCGTTCAGGCCGATCACCAGCCCCAGGATCAGCAGCACCAGCCATTGCGCGGCCAGCGCCCAGTCCAGGCAGTGCTCGTAGCCGCGCTGCATCCACGCGAAGCCGCGCTCGAAGAAGCGGGAGACGGGCCCCGGCTTCTTCTCGTGGGCATGAGGCCTCAGCAGCCACGCGCACATCATGGGTGTGGTGGTCAGCGAGATGACGAGCGAGATCAGCACCGCGGCCGACAGCGTCACCGCGAACTCCCGGAACAGCCGCCCCACCTGCCCGCCCATGAACAGCAGCGGGATGAACACCGCCACCAGCGACAGGCTGATCGAGAGCACGGTAAAGCCCACCTCCCTGGCGCCGAGCAGCGCCGCCTTGAAGCGGTCCATGCCGGCCTCGATGTGGCGGCTGGTGTTCTCCAGCACCACGATGGCGTCGTCCACCACGAACCCGGTGGCCACGGTGAGCGCCATCAGGCTCAGGTTGTTGAGCGAAAAGCCCAGCAGGTACATCACGCCGAAGGTCCCGAGCAGCGAGACCACGGTGGCCACCGCCGGGATGATGGTCGCGCGCACGCTGCGCAGGAACGCGCTGACCACCAGCACCACCAGCGCGATGGCGATCAGCAGCGTCAACTCGACCTCCTTCAGCGAGGAGCGGATGGAGTGGGTGCGGTCGGTCGCCACCTGCAGCTTGATGTCGCTGGGCAGCTGCGCCTGCAGCTCGGGCAGCAGCGCGCGAACCTCGTCCACGGTTTCGATCGCGTTGGCGCCCGGCTGCAGCGTGACGAGCACGATCACCGCCGGCTCGCCGTTGAACAGGCCCAGCGTGTTGATGTTCTCGACGCTGTCGTTCACCTCGGCGATGTCGGCCAGCCGGATTGCGGCGCCGTTGCGCCACGCCACCACCAGCCCGCGGTAGTCGGCGGCCGTGGGGCGTCCCTTGTCGGCCGAACCGGCGCCGGTATAGATCTGAAGCTGCCGTCCCGCGCCTTCGATCGTGCCCTTGGGCCGGTTCGCGCTGCTCGCCTGCAGGGCGGCGCGCACGTCCTCGCTGCTCACGCCGTACCGGCTCAGCGCGAAGGGCAGCAGGTCCACCCGCACGGCCGGCAGCGAGCCGCCGCCCAGTTCCACGTCGCCGACGCCCTGCACCTGCGCGATCTTCTGCTGCACGATGTTGGAGACGGCGTCGTAGACCTGGCCGGGCGAGCGGGTCGGCGACGTGAGCGCGAGAATCACGACGGGCGCGGCCGCGGGGTTCGCCTTGCGGTAGGTCGGGTTGCTGCGCAGCGTCGCCGGCAAGTCGCCCCGGGAGGCATTGATGGCGGCCTGGACCTCGCGTGCGGCGGAGTCGATCTTGCGGTTCAGGTCGAACTGCAGGCTGATGCGTGTCGAGCCGTTGCCGCTGTTCGACGTCATCTCGTTCACGCCCGCGATGACGCCCAGCCGGCGCTCCAGCGGCGTCGCCACGCTCGTGGCCATCGTGTCCGGGCTTGCCCCGGGCAGGCTGGCACTGACGCTGATCACCGGGAAGTCCACCTGCGGCAGCGGCGCCACGGCCAGCATGAAGAAGGCCGCGATGCCGGACAGCGCGATGCCGATGGTCAGCAGGACGGTGGCCACCGGCCGGCGCACGAAGGGGGCGGACAGGTTCATGCGGCACCCTCACCCCTGCCCTCTCCCGGAGGCAGAGGGAGTGAATTGCCCCCTCTCCCGCTTGCGGGAGAGGGCTGGGGTGAGGGCTCTTTCCGCCGCCACTTCCTGCCCAACGCGTCGAACCCCAGGTAGATCACGGGCGTCGTGAACAGCGTCAGCAGCTGGCTGACGATCAGACCGCCGAAGATCGCCAGGCCCAGCGGCCGGCGCAGCTCGGCGCCCTCGCCCCAGCCCAGCATCAGCGGCAAGGCGGCGAACAGCGCGGCCAGCGTCGTCATCAGGATCGGCCTGAAGCGCAGCAACGCGGCCTGGTGGATCGCCTCGCGCGGGCTCTTGCCTTCGGTGCGCTCGGCGTCGATGGCGAAGTCGATCATCATGATCGCGTTCTTCTTGACGATGCCGATCAGGAGGACGATGCCGATGATGCCGACGACGCCCAGGTCCTGGCCGCTGATCATCAAGGCCAGCAGGGCGCCGACGCCCGCCGAGGGCAGCGTCGAGAGGATGGTGAGCGGGTGGATGTAGCTCTCGTACAGGACGCCCAGCACGATGTACACGCACACCACCGCGGCGAGGATCAGCCACAGCTGGTTCGACAGCGAGCTCTCGTACGCCCCCGCGGCGCCCAGGAACGTCATCGTCACGCCGGCCGGCAACTTGAGGTCCCGGGTCGCCTCCCGGATCGCGTCGACCGACGTGCCGAGCGAAACGCCGGCCGCGGTGTCGAAGCCGATCGTCGTCGCCGGGTACTGCGCGACGTGAGTGATCTGCAGCGGTGCGCGGCGCTCCACGATGTTCGCCACGGCGGACAGCGGCGTCGCCTCGCCCGACGCGGTGCGCAGATGAACCGACCCGAGCGAGGCGGGCGTGGCGGCGGCGTCGGGCCGCGCCTCCAGGATCACGCGGTACTGGTTGGTCTGCGTGAAGATGGTCGAGACGATGCGCTGGCCGAACGCGCTGTAGAGCGCGGCGTCGATGTCGGCCGCGGAGATGTTCAGGCGCGCCGCCGTGTCGCGGTCGATGTCCACGTACACCGCGGCGCTGGACGCGTCCGCATCGGTCACGACGTTGCGCAACTGCCTGACCGACTGCAGCTTCTGCGTGAGGCGCGTGGCCCATTGCGTGACGGTGGCGGTGTCCGCGCCCTCGAGCGCGAGGCGGTATTGCGTCGGGCCGGTCTCGGCGTCGATGGTCAGGTCCTGCGTGGGCTGCAGGTAGAGCGCGATGCCGGCCACGCGCTGGGCGCGCTCGCGCAGGCGGTCCATCACCTTCTGCTGGTTGTCGTGGCCGCTTTTCAGGTTGATCAGCATGCGGCCGGTGTGCAGCATGGTGTTGTTGGCGGCGTCCACGCCGACGAAGCTGCTCAGCGTCTCGACATCCGGGTCTTGCACGAGCAGGCGCGCCACTTCCTGCTGCAGCTGCGCCATCCGCGTGTACGACACCGATTGCGACGCTTCCACGCGGGCCTGCAGCTGCCCCGTGTCCTGCGTCGGGAACAGGCCCTTGGGAATCCAGATGTACAGCAGCGCGGTGAGCACCAGGGTGGCCAGCGCCACCAGCAACGTGGCGCGCTCGCGCTCCAGCACCCATTGCAGCCAGCGGTCGTAGTGCGCCACCAACCCATCGAAGCGCCGCTGCATCGCGCCGCCCCAGCCGGTCTCGCCGCCCGGGTGCGCGGTGAGCCAGCGGGCCGACATCATCGGCACCAGCGTCAGGGACACGACGGCGGAAATCAGGATGGTGATCGCCAGGGTCACCGCGAACTCGCGGAACAACCGCCCCACCACGTCGCCCATGAACAGCAGCGGGATCAGCACGGCGATCAGCGAGACCGTCAGCGAAATGATGGTGAAGCCGATCTCGCTGGCGCCCTTGAACGCCGCTTCCATCGGCGGCTCGCCGTCCTCGATATGCCGCGAGATGTTCTCGATCATCACGATCGCGTCGTCCACCACGAAGCCGGTGGCGATGGTCAGCGCCATCAGGCTCAGGTTGTTGAGGCTGTAGCCCAGCAGGTACATGGCGCCGCACGCGCCGACCAGCGAGATCGGCACCGCCAGGCTGGCGATCAGCGTCGCGCGCGGGCTGTGCAGGAAGGCGAAGATCACCAGCACCACCATCACCACCGCCAGCACCAGCTCGATCTGCACGTGGTTCACCGACGCGCGGATGCCGGTCGTGCGGTCGCTCAGCACGTCCACACGCATGGCGGCGGGCAGGCCCGCCGTCAGCTCCGGCAGCCGCTCCTTGATCGCGTCCACGGTGGCGATCACGTTGGCGCCCGGCTGGCGCTGCACGTTCAGGATGATCGCGGGCTTGAGCTGGCCGCCGATGGCGGCCCAGGCGCCCAGCTTCACGTTCTCGGCGCTCTCGACCGCCTGCGCGACGTTCGACAGGCGCACCGGCGCGCCGTTCCTGAAGGCGACGACCAGGTTCTGGTAATCGGCCGCGGCGACGAGCTGGTCGTTGGAATTGATGGTGTAGGCGCGCGTCGGCCCGTCGATGCTGCCCTTGGCGCTGTTGGCATTCGCGGCGGTGATCGCCGTGCGCACGTTGTCGAGGGTGAGGCCGTAGGACGCCAGCGCCCGCGTATCGACCTGGATGCGCACGGCGGGCCGTTGCCCGCCCGAGAGCGTGACCAGGCCCACGCCCGTCACCTGGCTGATCTTGAGCGCGAGCCGGGTGTTGGCGATGTTCTGCACGTCCGTCAGCGGCAACGTGTCGGACGTGATGGCCAGCGTCAGCACCGGCGCGTCGGCCGGGTTGACCTTGGCGTAGACCGGCGGCGCGGGCAGGTCCGCGGGCAGCAGCGACGAGCCGGCGTTGATCGCGGCCTGCACCTGCTGCTCGGCCACGTCCAGCGCCAGGCCCAGGCCGAATTGCAGCGTGACGATGGACACGCCGGCCGCGCTGGTGGAACTCATGCGCGAGAGGCCCGGCATCTGGCCGAACTGCCGCTCGAGCGGCGCCGTGACGGTCTGGGCCATCACTTCCGGGCTGGCGCCCGGGTACAGCGTCTGCACCTGGATCGTCGGGTAGTCCACCTGCGGCAGCGCCGAGAGCGGCAGGAAGCGAAAGCCCAGCACCCCGGCCAGCACGATGGCCAGCATCAGCAGCGAGGTGGCGACCGGCCGCAGGATGAAGGGGCGTGAAGGGCTCATGGGGGTGCCGAAGCCGGGGCCTGCTGTGCGTCGCGGCGGCGGCGCCTCTCGCCGCCCTCCCCGCCCGCGCCCATGCGGCGCTGGCTGGCCGCCGCCTCGGGCCGACCTTGCGCAGCGGCACCCGGCAGCACCACGCGCGAACCGTCGCGCAGCCGGTCGGCCCCCTCGGTGATGACACGCTCGCCGACCTGCAGGCCGGTCGCGATCTGCACCTTGTCCACGGTGGCCTGCCCGCGCGTTACCGGCCGCAGCGCGACGGTGCGGTCGTCCTTGAGAACGAAGACGTAGTCGCCGGTGCCGCCCTGGCGCACCGCCGCCACCGGCACCACGACGGCGTTCCTGATCGTGCGCACGTTCAGCTGCACGTTGACGAACTGGCTGGGGAAGAGCGCGAGCCGCGCGTTGTTGAACCGGGCCTTGGCGCGAACGGTGCCGGTTTGCGTGTCCACCTGGTTGTCCAGGGAGGCGAAGACGCCGGTATCGAGCACCGTGGTGCGCGTGCGGTCCAGGGCTTTCGCCTCCATGAACGCGCCCGCGTTCTGCTGCAGCATCGGCGCCTGGTCCTGCGGGATCGCGAACTCCACGTCGATGGGCGAGATGGCCGTGATCAGCGCGACGCCGTTGGCGTCGCTGTTGCTCACCACGTTGCCGACGTCCACGGTGCGCAGGCCCACGCGGCCCGCGAGGGGCGAGACGATCCGCGTGTAGCCGAGGTTCAGGCGCGCCGTGCCCTCGTTCGCCTTGGCCATCACCACGGCGGCTTCGAGCTGCTTGACCAGCGCCGCTTGCGTGTCCACTTCCTGGCGCGCGATCGAATCCTGCTGCAGCAGCGTGCGAAAGCGCTGCAGGGTCACCTTCGCGGCTTCGAGCTGCGCCTCGTCGCGCATGCGCTGGCCCGAGGCCTGCTGCAGCGCCATCTGGAACTGGCGCGGGTCGATGAGGGCGAGCAGCTCGCCCTTCTTGACCATCTGCCCTTCCTTGAACAGCACCTGCTGGAGCACGCCCGAGACTTGCGGCCGCACCCGCACCGTGGCCTGGGGCACCACGGTGCCCAGCGCGTCGATGACGACGGGAATGTCGGCTTGCTCCGCGGTCGCGATGCCGACGGTGGTGGCCGCGCCGCGGCCGCCCGCGCCGCCCCCCCGCCTGCCCGCGCCCGCGGCTGTGCCACCGGCCCGGCTGGCGTCGGCGACGGCCGGCTCGTCCGGGTGCGTCAGGTCCCACGCCAGCCAGCCGACACCCGCGACGACGAGGATCGCGATCACGCTGCCGATGAGGGTGGCCCTGCGGCCAAGCCGCCGCCGCGCGGGTTCGCCGGGTGGCGGGGTCGCTGGGGCATGGGGGTTCACCGGCGGCTGGGCATCCATCACTGTCCTTGTTCTGGCCGGAAGCGCCTGCGCTTTCGAGGCGATCGCCCGGTGCTGTAGAGCTTGAGGCATGCGGCCCGGCAGAGCCATCGGCGGGCCGCGCGATGCAGTGTAGGCGCGGTCCTGCACCCGCGCGGGATATTTACTGAGGTTTACCTGGGCTTCACCGGGCGTGCGCATGTGTCGCGTCGGCGTGATCCTCGGGTCGCGCCAGGCGATACCCGGCACCGGCTCATACCGTGACGGCCGTCGCTCTAACCAACGCGCGTCCGGCAAACGGTCAAGGCAGCGGCAACACCCGCCCCTCGCTCGCCGATGGCGGGGGAACATGCAGCACGCGAGCGAGCGTCGGCGCGATATCGACGACTTCCACGGGTGTATCGACCCGCCCGGGCTTCACCCATTTCGGGCCGTACACCAGGATCGGCACCTGCGTGTCGTAGGGATGGGGCGAACCGTGCGTCGCGGCTGAACCGCTGCTCGAGGCGAACATCCAGTTCGGCTTGAGCGTGAACTGCACTTCACCCGAGACGTCCGGGTGCCAGGCAAGTCGCGACGCCGCGAAGTGCGGCGCGCCGGCACGGCTGCCGGAGAGCAGCTCCTTGCGAGTGTACGCGGTGTCGAACCCCGGCTCGGCCAGCAGCAGGCGCCGGGCTTCCTCGGCCACCGCGTCCGGCTCCACCTGCTTCTGCGCGATGAGCTTCTTGTCCAGCAACAGCGAGGCGGACGAATAGTTCATGACCCATTTGCCCTCGCCGAAGCGTTGCGCCAGGCCGGCGTTGACATGCTCCAGCGCCTGGCGGTAGTTGACGCGGCCGGCGTCCAGCCCCTTCGACTGCGAGTATTCCGGCGCGGGCATGAACCCGTGGTCGGCGGTGAGCACCACGATGTAGTCGTCCTTGCCGACGGCCTGGTCCAGGTCGCGGAAGAACGCCTGCAGCATCCGGTCCAGCTGCAGCACGTGGTCGTGCGACAGGCGCGACTCCGCGCTCCAGCGGTGGTTCACGTAATCGTGGCCCGAAAGGCTGACCGCCAGGATGTCCGGCGCTTCGTCGCGGCCCAGCTGCTCGCCGGCGATCGCTGCGCGCGCGAACTCCAGCGCCAGCATGTCGCCGAACGGGCTGGACAGCAGCGCGGCGTAGTAGGCCGGCCCGGGCGCGTCGTCCGCCGCCACGCCCATCATCATCGGCAGCCTGCCCCCGCGCGGGCCGAACCAGGGCTGGCCGTCGGGGAGCGAGCGCGCATACGCGGCTTCGGGCAGCAGCGGCTTCCACTCGGTCTTGAAGAAGCGGTCGGCGGGCTTCTTCGCGTTGAACTGCGCCACCCACGCCGGATGCTGCTGCATGTAGAACGTGGTGGAGGCGAACTGGCCGCTGGCGCCCATGTACATGTAGGCGACGCCGGTCTTGCCCGCAGGCAGGATGGCGCCGCGGTCCTTGCCCGAGATCGCGATCACCTTGGACCGCGCGTCCGCCTTGCGCAGCACGTCGCCCACGGTTTCCACCTTCAGGTTGCGCGGGCTCGTGCCGTCCAGCGGGTTGGTCTTGTGGCCGATGTAGGTCGCGGCGGTGTCGCCGGTGTTGTACACCTGTGCGCCGGTGGCGGGGTCGCGCCATTCATTGCCGATCACGCCCGTGCGGTGCGGATAGGCGCCGGTGAGCATGGTGGCATGGCCCGCGGCCGTGACGGTGAACGCGTGCTTGTAGTGCGCGTCGGCGAACCACGCGCCGCGGTCGAGGAAGCGGGCGAAGCCGTCCGGCGCGAGCTGGTCGCGGTAGGCCAGGACCTGGCGCTGCGGCAGCCCGTCGACGGCCATGAAGACGACCAGCCGGGGTTTGTCCTGCGGCGGCGGCGTGCCGGCGCAGGCGGCCAGCAAGGCCGCGAGAAGTGTTGCGGCGACCAGGCGCAATGAAGGATGTGGGATCTGCATGGAGCGCGAGGTTACCGCAGCCGCCCCATCCCCAGGAACGGGTTTCCGCTCAGGGCACGTCGGGCGAGTACACCCCGCTCACGACGTAGATGCCGCCCATCAGGGAGGTCTGCACGTCCACGTCCGCCAGCCGCCGGGACAGCATGTCCCACGGGCGGCCCAGGCCGTCGAAGGACGTCACCGAATACATCGCCGCCAGCAGCACGAAGCCATTGGCCGGCCAGGCCCAGGCCGGCGCCCACTGCAGACCGGATGCCACCACGCGCGCGCCACGCTTGAGGTGCGCGAGCACATTGGCGAGGGCCGCGCGCTCGCGCAACACGTCGTGCGTGAAATGGAACAGCGCCGCATCGGCCTGCACCGGGATCCGCGCGGTCGCGGCCGGCGCGCACACCAGGTCGACATGGCGCCAATGGTTCTCGTCCACGCGGGCTTGCGCCTTGGCCAGCATCTCCGGGCACTGCTCGATGCCCACGATGCGGCCCGTCTTGCCGACGCGCTCGCGGATCGGCTCGAACGACAGGCCGGTGCCGCACCCGACGTCCAGCACCGTGTCGCCGCGATGCAGGGCCAGGCGGGCTATGGCTTCGGTGCGGATGGGCTCGAACAGCGCCAGCTCGGTGTCGTAGCCGGGGGCGCGCCGGCGGTATTGCGCCAGCGCGGCGGAACGGTCGGGCGCCCGGCGCGTGGCCGGAAACTGCAACGCCATGACGACCTCGCTATTGCGTGATGACGACCAGCACGCTGCACGGCGCGTGCTCGATCAAGGCGCCGGAGATGGACCCTCGCCACCAGCGCGCGGCCCAGCTGTCCAGGTGCTTGTGGCCCACGACGATCAGGTTGGCTTCGATCTTGCGGGCGTACCTGGTGATCTCGTCCACCGCCTCGCCCACCAGCACTTCGCCGCGCGCGGCATAGCCGGCCTCGGACAGGCGGCGCAGGCCGTCGTCGAGGACGGCGCGGTGCTTCTTCTTTTCGCGCTCCTCGAGTTCCATGTCGTAGACGCCGCCTTCCAGCCCCACGAAGCTCATGGCCGACGGCATCACGGCGATGAGGAAGAGCTCGGACTGGCTCCAGTGCGCGAGATCCTGGCAATCCAGCAGGGCCTTCTGCCCGGCGTCGGAGCCGTCGTATGCGAGCAGGATTCGTTTGTACATAGGGCTCTCCCGTTGTTTGGGGCGGCATGGCTGACGGGCCAAGCATAGACCGTCGATGGCCACCGCACAACAGCGTTTGGCCAGAGGTTGCCCTAACTCAAGGGGGTTTCTACGGCTCGCGGATCGATTCCGGGATGACACCCGCGGCAAAGTGCGTGTCGATGAAGTCGGCCAATCCGTCGAACACGCTCTCCAGCGTGGGCACGCGGGCGCCGAACAGCGCGTGCAGCACGGCCTCGTCCTCGAACAGCCCGTGCAGGTACACGCCCAGCACGTTGCCCTGTTCGTTCTGCCACGCCAGGCCGTCCGCCATCGCGACCCGCCCCGGCGCCATGCCGGCGTGCTGCGACGTACGGCCATTGTGGATCTCGTAGCCGCAGACCTCGACGCCCGACAGCGCCGACCAGGGCCCGGCCATCCCGCCGAAACGCGCCCGCGTCTTCTTCACCAGCTTGGCCGGCTCGAAGACCGTCACCAGGGGCAGCAGCCCCAGGCCGGGCCCGTTGCCGTCGATGCCTTGCGTGTCGATCAGCGCCTCGCCGAGCATCTGCAGCCCGCCGCAGATGCCCAGCACCGCGCCGCCGTGCTGCGCGTGGTGCGCGATCGCGCGGTCCAGCCCCTGCGAACGCAGCCAGGCCAGGTCGCCGCCGGTGTGCTTGGAGCCGGGCAGGATGATCCAGTCGGCCCGCGCGACGTCGGCCGGCGAGCGGGCCCACACCAGGCGCACGCCCGGCACGTTCTTGAGCGCCTGGAATTCATCGAGGTTGCTGATGCGCGGGTAGGCCACGACGGCGACGGTCTTGTGCACGGCGCCGCCGTGGACGCTGCGCTCGTCGAACACGCCGTCCTCATCCGGCAGCCCGTGCTGGCGCCACATCGGCAGCGTCGCCACGGTGGGGATGCCGGTCAGGTCCTCGAGCATGCGCGGCCCCGGCTCGAGCAACGACGCGTCGCCCCGGAACTTGTTCAGCACGAAGCCCCGCACGAGGGCGCGTTCGGCTTCGCCCAGCAGCGCCCAGGTGCCGTACAGGTGCGCGAAGGCGCCGCCGCGGTCGATGTCGGTGACGAGCAGGCAGCTCGCATCCGCATGCCGCGCGACCCGCATGTTGACGATGTCGCTGTGCTTCAGGTTGATCTCGGCGGGCGAACCGGCGCCCTCGATCACCACGACATCGTTCTGTGCACGCAGTTCGTCGAGCGCCCCGGTGATCGCCGGCCACACCTTCGCGCTGCGCTCGTGCCATGGCATGCGGGTGAGTTCGTCGTCCACTTGCCCGAGCAGCACCACCTGGCTGTGCGTGTCGCGTTCGGGCTTGAGCAGCAGCGGGTTCATGCGCACATCGGGCTCGGCCCGCGCCGCGAGCGCCTGGAAATACTGCGCGCTGCCGATCTCGCCGCCCGCCACCACCCGCGCGTTGTTGCTCATGTTCTGCGCCTTGAACGGCGCGACCTTCAGCCCCTGGCGCGAGTACCAGCGGCACAGGGCCGTGGCCAGCCAGCTCTTGCCCGCGCCGCTGGTCGTGCCCAGCACCATGACGCAACGGGCCCGCATAGTGGGGTCAGATTCCAATTTGATCGATTCCAATCGATGCTTCACTCGTTGGGCAGCGCGACCCACTGCCCCGCCAGCGAGTGGATGCCGATGCGCCGCTGGAACACCGCTTCCAGCGCGCGGTGCGTCGCCGCGTCGGCGCAGCGGCCCTGGTGCACGACCCTGCCCGCGTCCATCACGACCATCTCGTCGGCGTGCAGCGCCATGGTGATCTCGTGCAGCACCGACAGCGCCGTGCCGCCGCGCTCGACGTGGCGGCGCACGATGCGCAGCCAGTCCGACTGGTGCGGCGGGTCGAGGTTGGCGAGCGGCTCGTCCATGAGCAGCAACGGCGCCTGCACGGCCAGCGCCCGCGCCAGCAGCACCCGCTGGCGCTCGCCGCCCGAGAGGCTTCCGAGCGAGCGGCGGCGCCAATCCCAGCATTGCGTCTCCTGCATGGCCGCCCGCACGGCCGCGTGGTCCTGCGCGCTCGCCGCGCCCAGCCAGGGCTGGTGCGGCAAGCGGCCGAGCATCACGACGTCCTGCGCCAGCAGGTCTTCCGCGCCGCCCTCGTTCTGCCCCAGCCAGGCCAGCGTGCGGGCGCGCTCCCTGTGGCTCCAGGCCGCGGCGTCGCGGCCCAGCATCCGCACGCGCCCGTGGTGGGGCAGCAATTGCGACAGCGCCTTGAGCAAGGTGCTCTTGCCCGCGCCGTTGGGACCGACCACCGTGGTCCAGCGGCCGGCCGGCAAGGCGAGGTCCACGCCATGCAGCACTTCGGTGCCGCCCAGCGTGACGCGCAGCCCATCGGCCTCGAGCGCGATGGGCGGGCCGGGCGTCACAGCGGCCTCCGGTGCATCAGCCACAACAGGTAGCCGCCGCCGAGCACTGCCGTCAACACGCCCACCGGCAGCTCGCGCGGCGCAAGCAGCCAGCGCGCAAGCACATCGGCCGCCAGCAGCAGGACACCCCCGGCAAGCGCGGCCAGCGGCAGCAGCCAGCGGTGCGTCGGCTTGACGGCGGCGCGCACCAGGTGCGGCGCCACCAGCCCGATGAACGCGATCAGCCCTACCTGCGCGACGGCGGCGCCGGTGGCCAGCGCCATCACGCCGATCAGCACGACGCGCACCGGCCCCAGGGCGACACCCAGGCTTTGCGCCGTGGTGTCGCCGAGCGACAGCGCATCCAGCGCCCGGCTGTACACCACCGAGGCCGCGAGGCACACGGCGAACAACGCGGCCAGCAGGCCGACGCTGGCCCATCCCAGGAAGCCGGTGGTTCCGAGCAGGAAGGCCTGCATTGCCCGCATGATGTCCGGCACCCAGAACATCACCAGCGCCGCGAAGGCGCCGAACACCATGCCGACGACGATGCCCGCCAGCAGCAGGCGCAGCGTGTGCTGCACGCCCTTGGCCAGGCCCAGTGTCACGAACACCGCGGCCACGGCGCCGGCAAAGGCCGCGCCCGTCAGGCCCAGGCGCGCCACCCAGCCGCCGGCGGCCATCGGCGACGCGCCGATCAGCACCAGCAGCACCGCCACGCCGAGCGCGGCGCCGGTCGCGCTGCCGAGCAGGTACGGGTCCGCCAGCGGGTTGCGGAAGAGCCCCTGTGCGACCGCGCCGGCCAGGCCGAGCAGCGCGCCTGCCACCCAGGCGCCGAGCGTGCGCGGCAGGCGGATGTCCCAGAGGATGGCGGCGGAGGCCTCGCCGTTGCGCGTCCAGACGGGCTCCCAGCCCAGGCTGCCGACGGCGACGCCTGCCATGCAGAGGAGCAGCGAGGCGACGAGAAGGAGCACCAGCAATGCGGCCGGGCTATGCCCCCACCCCAGCCCTCCGGACGGCGCCGCGTGCACATCGCGGGTCACTGCGTTCTACCCCGCCTGGCCATGCAATCGACCATCAGCTGCGCCGCCTGACCCATGCGGGGACCCGCGCGGACCATCACGTCGCCCTGCGCCGCGTCGAAGAAGCAGACGCGCCCGTCGCGCACCGCCCGGATGTGGTCCCACCCGGGCCGCGTCCTGATCGAGCGCGCATCGTGGTCGGAGATCATGATGACCTGCGGGTCGGCGCGCACCACGAACTCAGGGTTGAGCTTCGGGAAGGGCCCGAGCCTGCCCGGCACGACGTTGACGACGCCGATCCTCGCGAGCAGCTCGCCGATGAACGAATCCTCGCTGGCCGCGTAGGGCGCGCTGTTCACCTCGAAGTAGACGGTCGTTCCGCGCAGCGCCGGCGGCAACCGGCTCGCAGCGGCATCGACACCCGCTTCCAGCTGCCGCCAGCGGGCGGCGCTGTCGGCGACTTCCAGCACCCGTGCCAGCTGCGCCCAGGCCCGGCGCAGGCCGGCCAGCGTCTTGGGCTCCAGCGTGGCGACCTTGATGCCCAGCCCCTCCAGCCGGCCCACGGCGCGCGACGACGAAGCCAGCAGCACCAGGTCGGGTTTGAGCGCGATGACGCGCTCGATGTTCGTGTCCTCCAGGCCGCCCAGCCGCGGCAGCCGGCGCACCTGCGCCGGCCAGTTGGAATAGTCGTCCACGCCCACGAGCCGGTCGCATGCGCCCAACTCGCACACCATCTCCGTCAGCGAGGGCAGCATCGTGACGATGCGCTGGGGCGCGCGCGGCAGTTCCAGCGCGACGCCGCGGTCGTCCACGATCCCCGCGCCGTGCGCCTGCAATGCGACAGCGCACAACGCCAGCAGCCATGTCCGCACGGCCTTCTTCATGACGCGCCCTTGAGCACCAGCGCCTGGCGGGCGGACATCAGCGTGACGCGCTCGCAGGCGGCCGCGGCCTGCTGGTTGAGGCCGCCCAGCGCTTCGAGAAAGGCGCGCGCGTCCTGGCCCGGGGGAACCGCATCGGCGCCGATCTCGTTGCTGATCAGCACGATCGGGCCGGCGCACGCGCGCAGGGCGTCGGCGATCGCGTCGGCCGGCGCCGACGTCCCGTTCGAGTCGTCGCCGGGCACCGCCGGCATCAGCCGCGCCGTCAGCCAGAGCGTCAGGCAATCGACCACGATCAAGGTGTCGGCGCGGCCGTTGCGGCCGATCGCGCGGGCCAGCTCCTGCGGCTCCTCCACCGTCGCCATGCGCGGCACACGCTCGGCGCGGCGGCGCCGGTGCTGCCGGATGCGCTCGCGCATCTCGTCGTCCCAGGCCTGCGCCGTCGCGATGTAGACCGCCCGATGCCCTGGCGATCGCTCGAGCCAGGCAGCGGCCAGCGATTCGGCGCGCGCCGTCTTGCCGCTGTCCGGGCCGCCCAGGATCAGTTCGCTGCGCGCGATTGTGAGTGCTCTCATGACGGCGACTCCGCGCCGCCGGGCCGCCCCGAGGCGCGTGCGGCCCCTTCGGGGGGCGGCGCAGCGGCTCCAGCCGCAAGCGTCGGGGCCACATTCTTGCTCCAACGCATGACGATGCGATGCAGCTGCTCCACGCCGTCGGTCAACGCCGCCGGCCCGGGCTGCAGGATGTCCGCGGACTTGATCTCGAACAATTGGCCGTTTTTCACCGCGCTCACGGCCTCCCACCCCGGCCGCGCGGCCACCTTCTCCGGCCGGAACTTCTTGCCGCACCAGGAGCCGACGATGATGTCCGGGTTGCGGCGTGCGATGTCCGCGCCGTCCGCGATGATGCGATCCTTGCCCATCGGCTGGGCCGCGAGTTCCGGGAAGCAGTCGTCCCCGCCCGCGATGCCGACGAGTTCCGACACCCAGCGGATCGCGCTGATGTGCGGCTCGTCCCACTCCTCGAAGAACACCTTCGGGCGCCGCGGCAGCGCCTTCGCGGCATCCCCGATGGCGTGCAGCCGGTCGCGCATGGCGGCCATCAGCGCCAGCCCGCGCTCCGCCTGCCCCACCATGGCCGCCACCTGGTACAGCATGGAGAAGATCTCCTCCACGCTGCGCTGGTTGAACACCGTCACCTGCACGCCCTTGCGGATCAGCTCCGCTGCGATGTCGGCCTGCAGGTCGGAAAAGCCGAACACGCAGTCCGGCCGCAGCGCGAGGATCCTGTCGATCTTCGCGTTGAGGAAAGCGCTGACCTTCGGCTTCTCCTCGCGTGCGCGGCGCGGGCGCACCGTGTAGCCCGAGATGCCGACGATGCGATCGTCCTGGCCCAGCAGGTACAGCCATTCCGTCGTCTCTTCGGTGAGACAGACGATCCGCTGCGGTCCGCGGGGCAGGTCGAAGTGCGGCACCTCGGTTCCTCGCGTCAGAACTGCCAGCGCACGGCCGCGGTCACGGCGCGCCCCGGCTCGGGATACACGGCGGCCGTGACGCCGGCCGTGCAGCCGAAGGCCTGCGTGAAGTACTTCCTGTCGAACAGATTGTTCACGCCCAGCGACAGCTCGACCTTCTGCCACTGAAAGGCATAACGCGCGTCGGCGATCGTGTAGGCCGGCATGGTGCAGGCGTTGTTGAAGTCCGGATGCTGCGAGGATACCCAATGGACCCCGCCACTCACGCGGTGCCCGGCCGCCGGCGTCCAGTCGGCCCGCACGGCCAGCGTCTTGCGCGGCACCAGCGGGACGTCATTGCCCGCGTAGGGGCCCGCGCGGAAAGTCGCACGCCGCAGCGCTGCGTTCACGCGCAGCGTGACCGATTTCGTGAGCGCGTGGCTGGTGTCCAGCTCCACCCCTTGCCGCCGCGTGGGATCGAAATTGACGTTGGCGCCGGAGAATCCGAAGGGCCCGGCCGCACCCGGGTCGAACCCGATCTCGTTGTCCAGCAGGCTGCGGTACACACGCACCTCGGCCTTGCCCGACGCATAGGCGAAGCGCGCGCCCAGCTCCAGGTCGCGCGAAGTCTGCGGCTGCAGGATGGTGGCCGGCGAGGTGTAGCCGAACTCGTCCACGTTGGCGAGGCGATAGCTGCGGCCCGCCCGCGCATACGCGGTGGCCCCGGGCCCGAACGGGTGGCTCACGCCCAGGTCCCACGCGTGCTGCCGGTCTGCGGTGCCCGCGGCCGCGCTGGTGTTGTCCTTGGCGATCTTCTCGGTGCGCAACCCGGCGGAAACGCGCGTGCCGCCCGCGAGCGTCACGTCGTCCTTCAGGTACCAGGCCCGCGCGGACTGGTGGGCGGTGGAGCCGAAGGCGCCGAGCACGTCGCGCGTCCACCGCGCGTAATCCGTGCCCAGCACCAGAAGGTTGCGCACGCCGCCGAACGTCAGCTGGTTGCGTGCGCGCAGGCCGTAGCTGGCCGCATCGATGTCGTAGTCGAACGGAAAGCCGCTGTTGAGGCTGGTGAGGCGCTTCTCGCGCTGCCCCGCGTCGGCCGCCAGCTGCCAGCTGCCCAGTTGCGCCTCGGCAAAGATGCTGGTGCGCTGGTTGCGGATGTCGGCGCGGTCGTCCGGCCTGGAGGACTGGCGCGGATCGGCCTCGTACTGCGCCAGGGTGAGCGCGCCGGGCAGCCGCGTGTCCAGGTTGTCGCGCCCCGCACGCGCGCCCAGGCGCAGCCAGTCGTTGGCCCATTGCCCCGTGGCCGAAAGCGCGTCGCTTTCGGAACGGAAATTGTCGCGGTGGTTGTCGGTATCGCGCTTCTGCCCGGACACGTCGAGCGAGAAGCCGCCGCCCGACACCGTCGCGTTGGCGCGCACGTCGCGCAGGCGGTGGCTGCCCGCCGCGGCATACACCGAGGCGGTGTTGCGGCGGTCCGCGCCGCTGCCGGCCCTGGTGGTGATGACGATCACGCCGCCGGTCGCGCCCTCGCCGTACAGCACGGCCCCGCTGCCACGCAGGATCTCGATGCGCTCCACGGATTCGATGGGGATGCCCGCGAGCCGCGTGCCGCCGAGGTCGGCCTCGGACACGCGCAGGCCGTCGACGATGACGAGCTGGTTGTTGTCGGCCGTGCCGCCGAAGCCGCGCAGATCGAGGTTGTACTCGCCGCCGCCGTAGAAATCCTGTCGGCCGACGACGCCGAGGATGCGCATCAGCGCCTCGTTGACCGTGGCCGCGCCGGAGGCGCGGATCTCGTCGGCGGTGATGACGCTGACGCCCAGCGGCAGCGATTGCACCGGCTCGGCGAACCGGGTGGCGGTAATGACGGTATCGGGCAGGGCGATCCGCTGGGCGATGACCTGCGCGGATGCGGACGGCCATGCGGCGGCGAACGCCAGGGACAGCGCGGTGGCGCGCGGTGAAAAAGACGGAGCATTCATGATGGAAAGGACACGTTTCAATACCCGGACCGGCTTCCCCGCCAGTACATTGGGCGTCAAGGCCGCGTCTTCCTTCGAGAAGGAATGGCGCGGCCGCCGTGTTGGCCGGTATCCGGGCTGGCGGGTCGTTTCCATCGCCTTCCCAGGCGCGCTGTTTCAGGCGCGTCCAGTGGCTTTGCGTGATGGAGACGGAATTTCCATGAAATTCGTCCGCTTACCGTTGCGGGGGCAGCGCAGGTTAGCTCGAGCCGTGGGCGGCGAAAGCCTCCTGCTTCCCGTTGAACTGCGGCATGTGAACCACACCGCGAGCACCAACGCTGGCCATTTTAAGTCGAAATCTGTCACAGAACCCTACAATTGCCTCCGTATGCCCAGTGCCTCCCAAATCGACCAGATTGCGGAACGCGTCGAGCGCCTCCTCGTGCGTTACGAGGAGCTTCAGCGCACCAACACGCTGCTGGCCGAACAGGTCGACGTGCTCACGCAAGAACGCGACTCCCTCAAGTCCCGCCTCTCCGCCGCCCGCGCCCGCGTGGACGCGCTGCTCGAGCGGCTGCCGGAGATCAAGAGCGCAGCATGAAGATGAAGCAGCTGGAGGTCCAGATCATGGGCCAGAGCTACCTCCTCGCGTGTCCCGAGGGCGGCGAGCAGCGCCTGCTGGAAGCGGTGGAGAAAGTCGATACCGCGATGTGCAAGATCCGCGATGCCGGCAAGGTAAAGGCGCGTGACCGCATCGCCGTGCTCGCCGCCCTCAACCTCGCGTTCGACGTGAGCGACCGCAGCGCGCCCGCGTTCCAGGCGTCCTCGTTCGCGCCGTCCGAGCTCCCGGTGCAGGGCAACGGCAACGGGCACGATGCGAGCGACCCGCGGCTGGCCAACCTGCTGCAGCGCCTGGACACCGCGCTCGGCGACGACGGCCGGCTGATCTAGGAGGCAGCGCGTCGCGCCAGCCGTGACGCGTGGCGTCAGGCGGTACCCGGCAGCGGCTCATCTCGTGGCGGTCGTCGCGCTGCGACGACTCCGCTTCGCTTCCCTCGGCCTGGGGACGGGGCCGTACGCCCGCCCCCAGCAGTTCGCCTGTTTTCTCGCTTGTCAAGTTCCCTATAGCGCGTGCGGGCCAAATTTTTTTGCGCCACCCCGCCCGCCCGAGGACCTACAATGAGTTCGTGTCTGCAGTGCGTGCCGGGCTTTATATTTCCTTGAACCAATGCTCATTGAGCCCGGGCTGGGAACATCTCTTGGCGAGCGTGATCGTCTCGCGTCAGATGAACCCAACGCCAAGCTGACCTAGCCCACCTGAACCCCGGTTCAGGATGCCGGTCCGGTGGCACTTGCAGACGCCTTATTCAATCAATTGAAGAACGCTGTGCGTTTTTCAATTGGCTAGCTAGTTGAAAAAGCCGGAGTGAATCCGGCTTTTTCAATGGGGGATCGGGCGGCGCGTTGCCGCGCCCGATCCGACGGCTGTGAACTCTGCCGTGGGCTGCGAGAATCGCAGGATGTCCCTGCAACCCCTCCTCATTTTCGAACTCGCCCTGCTGGGCATCGGCACCGGTTTTCTCGCGGGCCTGCTCGGCATCGGCGGCGGCATGCTGATGGTGCCGTTCCTCACCATCATCCTGTCCCGCCAAGGCGTGGCGCCGGACCTCGCCGTGAAGATGGCGATCGCGACGTCGATGGCCACGATCATCTTCACCTCGATTTCCAGCGTGCGCGCGCACCACAGGCGCGGCGCGGTGCGCTGGGACATCGTCAAGCGCCTCGCGCCCGGCATCGTCATCGGCAGCATGATCGGCAGCCTCGGCGTGTTCGCCCTGCTCAAGGGCTCGTACCTCGCGATCTTCTTCGGCCTGTTCGTGGGTTTTTCCGCCACCCAGATGTTCCTGGACAAGAAACCCAAGCCGACGCGGCAGATGCCGGGCACCGGCGGGCAGTTCGCGGCCGGCGGCTTCATCGGGTTTCTCTCCGGGCTGGTCGGCGCGGGCGGCGGCTTCATCAGCGTGCCCTTCATGACGTGGTGCAACGTCGCGATCCACAACGCCGTCGCGACATCGGCCGCGCTGGGCTTTCCCATCGCCGCGGCCAATGTCATCGGCTACGTGGTGAGCGGCATGAAGGTGCAGGACCTGCCGCCCGCCTCGTTCGGCTACATCTGGCTGCCCGGCCTCGTGGTGATCGCGGTCTGCAGTTTCCTCATGGCGCCCTTCGGCGCGAAGGCGGCGCACGCGCTGCCCGTCGGCAGGCTCAAGCGCATCTTCGCGACCCTCCTTTACGTGCTCGCGGCCTACATGCTGTGGAAAGGGCTGAGCAGCTGAGGCTCACCCGTGGGCGGGCGCGGTGCGCTTCCAGGTCGAGTCCGGCGGCCCGGTCCAGGTAACCCGCGCGGTGGTCCGGGGTTCGGCCCGACTTCGAAAATGACCGCGATCATGCGGCAGTGCCCACGGCCGGCCGCTGGAACGCCTCGGGCACGACCTCGGTGAAGCGCCGCTCCTCGCGCAGGGCGGAAGGCCTCGCGCTGGACCGGGTCGATCTCGTAACGGATGAAGCAGGTGATGGTCATGTCAGTCCGGCGCTGGGCCGCCCCGAGCAGACGGCGCCCCCTCGGAGGGCAGCGAATTGCACGTCGTGAAAAGCGTGGGAGTCATGTCAGTCCTGGGGTTCGCAGCGCACGTCGGTCGTCACGGAGTTGGCGATGAAGCACTCCTCGTGCGCGCGGTGGTGCAGCTCGCCCAGCTGTTCGCGCGTGGGCAGCTTCGCCCCCGAGAACACGGCTTTCGGGCGGAGCGTGACCTGGGCCATCGCCAACTTCCCCGCCGCATTGGGCTCCATCGTGCCCTCGGCGTTGTCGGTGTAGCAGTCGACGCAGAAGCCCCGCTTGGCCGCGATCGACAGGAACCACAGCATGTGGCAATTGGAAAGCGATGCAACGAACATCTCCTCGGGGTCGACGGCGGCGGGGTCGGACTGCGGCGGTGGCACGACGTGGGGCGAGGAGGAGCCGGCGATCTCGACGCCGCCGTCGAAGCGGATCAGGTGGCGCCGGCTGTAGCGGTTGCCGGTGAAGTCCTGGCCGTCGCGTTGCCAGAGGATCTGAGCGGTGTAGTGGGACATGTGTGGGCAGTGGCGCCGGAAATGGAGGTTGGAAGTGTCGCCAGCCGCGGCCGGTTTGTCGAGCAACGACCACCTTGCCGGAAGCCTGGGCACCGGCTTGCTGGCGCTGATGCTGCGCAAGGGCTGGCTGCAGGGCATGGCCGCGGATGCCAGGCGGCTCGAGCTGAGACGCCCAGGGGCGAGAAAGCGCTGACGCTGCTCGGGTTGGACCTGCAGTCCGCCCGGGACCGGCGCCGGCAGTTCACCTGCCGGCGCCTGGACTGGTCGCAGCGGCAGGATCACCGGGGGGCGCACTGGGCGCGGCACTGGCCGAGCACTTCAGGGCATCGCGCTGGATCGACCGGCAAAAGCACAGCCGCGTCGTGCGCGTCACGCCGCTCGGCAGCGAGGGGTTCACGCCGCTGGGTTTGCCGCCCGGCTGACCAGTCTGCGCCCGCCCGCAGGTGCCTCAGGGCACGCCCGCGCCGGCCGGGACCTTGCCCGTTCCCTGGCACATGCTGCATTCGCGGTCCGCGAGCTTGCCGCTTCCGCCGCATTGCGGGCAGCTGTCGTCGCCGGGGTCGGTCGGTCTTGACCCCCCGCTGCTGGCGATCGCCAGGTCGATCGCCGATCCCGGGTCTTCCTCGCCCGCGGCGGATTCCGCGAGGTCTTCGGGGGGCGACGCCAGTGGTGTTGTCATGATGCCATCGTAGGCAGGGCCGACGGCGGCGGTTGTAGGACGGTGCCCCTTCGGCGGCTACCGCCCGCGCCAGGCTGGGCTGCGCTTGCGCGAAAACGCGTCCACGCCTTCGCGGAAATCTTCGCTGCCATAGGCGCGCACGATGAGGTCCTCGACATCGGGCAGGTTCTGCAGCAACAGGCGCCGCAGCGCCTCCTTGGTGACGGCTTGCGTCACCGGGGCGAGGGACGCAAGGCGCTTGCACAGGGAAGCCGCAGCAGAGTCGATGCTGTCCGCGGGCACCAGCTCGGACAGGTACCCGCAGGCCAGCCCCTCCTCGGCCGAGAGGATTTCCGCGGCGACCAGCATGCGCTGCACGCGCGGCCGGCCGAACGCGGCCACCAGCCGCGCGAGGTTCGCGGCCGAGAGGCAATTGCCGAGGGTCTTCGCGATGGGCACGCCCAGCCGCGCGGAAGGCGTCGCGATGCGGACGTCGCAGGCCGTGGCGATCGCCAGGCCCCCGCCCACGGCCCAGCCCTCGATCACGGCGACCGTGGGGATGGGCAGCGCTTCGAGGCGCGCGACGCCCTCGTCGATGCGGCGCTCGTAGTTCACGCCGTCATGCCCGCCCTTGAACGCCCGGAACTGTTCGATGTCGGTGCCGGCGACGAACGCCTCGCCACCCGCGCCGCGCAGGCAGGCCACGCGCACGCCGGGCTCGGCGGCGAGGCGATCGCAGATCGCGCCCAGCTGCTCGTACATCGACCAGGTCATCGCGTTGCGGGCGGCCGGCCGGTCGAACACGACGGACGCGACTGCGCCATCGATGGCGAGGCGGACCCGGCCGTCGCGCGCGGGGTCGCTCATGGCGCGAAGGCCCCTTGCGCCTCCAGCTGCGCGCGCTCCTCCTCGCCGATGCCCAGTTCCGCCAGCACTTCCCTGTTGTGCTCGCCCAGCAGCGGCGGATGGCGACGCACCTGTTGCGGCGTGCCGGAAAGCTTGACGGCGAAACCGATGCTCGGCACCTTGCCTTCCACCGGATGGTCGATCTCCATCTTCATGCGGCGGGCCGTGCCGTGCTCGCCCTCGAAGGCTTCCGGGTAAGTGAGGATCGGGCCGGCCGGGATGCCCGCGGCGAGCAGCGTCTCCACCCAGTAATCCTTCGGGTGCCGCAGGAACGTTCTTTCCAGCTCCTCCTCCAGCTCGGCGCGGTGGGCCAGCCGCTGGGAGATGCTGGAGAAGCGCGGGTCCTCGAGCAGTTCCCTGCGGTCCATCAGCGTGCACAGCTGCACCCACAGCTTCTGGCTGTTGGCGCCCATCACGAACCAGCCGTCGCTGCACTGCATGGCCTGGTAAGGCGCCGTCATCTTGTTGGACGTGCCCAGCGGCTCGGGCGCCTTGCCCGTGCCCCAGTAGTCGCAGATGTCCCACACGGAGAACGCCAACGCGGAATCGAACAGCGACGCGTCGATGTACTGGCCCTGCCCGCTCGCCTTGGCGCCGATATAGGCCGCGAGCGTGCCGTAGATCGCGAACAGGGCGCAGCCGATGTCGGCCACCGGCACGCCGGCCTTCACCGGGGGCCCGCCGGGATAGCCGGTCACGCTCATCACGCCCGACATCGCCTGCGCCATCAGGTCGAACCCCGGCCGGTCGGACCAGGGGCCGGTCTGCCCGAAGCCCGAGATGCTGGTGTAGACCAGGCGCGGATTGATTTCCTTCAAGTCGTCGTAGCCCAGGCCCAGGCGCTTCATCGCACCCGGCCGGTAGTTCTCGATCAGGATGTCGGCATCCTTCGCGAGCCGCAGCAGGATCTCGCGCCCCGCCTCCGACTTCAGGTTGAGCGTGACGCTGCGCTTGTTGCGGTTCATGTTCAGGAAACCCAGGCTGTCGGCCCCCTTCATCTTGAACCCCATGGCGCCGCGCGTCTGGTCGCCGCCGCCGGGCGGCTCGATCTTGATCACGTCGGCCCCCAGGTCGGCGAGCAGCATGCAGGCGTACGGCCCCGCCATCACCTGGCTGATGTCGAGCACGCGGACACCCTCTAAGGGAAGTTTTTTCATGTGAAGCGTCTTTTTTCCAGGGCCAGCGCGGGTCTTATGCGTCGGCCTTGACCCCGCCGTCCTTGATGATCTTCGC